>Ga0315912_10003456_pt1 | contig 15675 bp, 15 predicted proteins | sample VfabasoilMG_FD_204469 | JGI IMG/M metagenome (GOLD analysis project Ga0315912, IMG submission 204469) | Garden soil microbial communities collected in Santa Monica, California, United States - V. faba soil | ecosystem: Environmental > Terrestrial > Soil > Garden | place: USA: California... | reverse complement strand
GGTTTTTCTAAAGGTTTACAATCTTCCTCCAAGTTATCAATAAGTTCTTTCATAGAGCTTTTTTCGGGCGTGACCACCATTACCCAATAGTAATCATCAATGACTTTACAAATATCATTAAGTGATGAGTAATTAATTAGATTGTTTTCTTCGCTCATATTTATCACTAAGCCAATGTCGTTATTCGGCTAACACTTTTAAATTCACAAAATCTATTTCTATAATTACTCCACCGTCACACTCTTCGCCAAATTCCTCGGTTTATCCACATCCGTACCTTTAAGCAAAGCTACATGGTATGCCAACAACTGTACAGGGATAGTATGCAAAATAGGCGATAACACGCCCACATGGCGCGGAGTACGGATAACATGTACACCTTCGGATTCTTTAAAATGGCTATCAGCATCGGCAAATACAAACAGTTCGCCGCCTCGCGCCTTTACTTCCTGCATATTCGACTTCACTTTTTCGAGTAATACATCATTCGGTGCAATCACTACAACGGGCATATTATTATCCACCAATGCCAACGGACCATGTTTAAGCTCGCCAGCAGGGTAAGCTTCAGCATGGATATAAGAGATCTCTTTAAGTTTGAGTGCGCCTTCCATCGCGATAGGGTAGTGCACACCACGCCCTAGGAATAATGCATGTTCTTTATCGCCAAAACGTTTTGCCCATTCTCGAATTTGCGGTTCTAAGTTAAGTGCATATTGCACACTGACAGGCAGGTGGCGCAATGCATCGAGATATTCATCTTCTTCGCTTAACACACCACGCTGTTTTGCCAATGTTGCGGCTAATGTGAATAATGCCACTAATTGTGTAGTAAACGCTTTTGTAGATGCCACGCCGATTTCTGCCCCGGCACGGGTATAAAGCACAAGTTTGGAAGCACGAGGCAGAGCACTTTCTTGCACATTGCAAATGGATAAACTTAAAGATTGACCCATGCTTTGTGCATGTTTCAAAGCTTCCATCGTATCTAGTGTCTCGCCAGATTGCGATATTGTGACAATAAGCTGTTTTGTATTTGCTACGGATTTACGATAACGATATTCACTAGCGATCTCCACATTGGTTGGGATTTGCGCAATGCCCTCCAGCCAGTATTTAGCGGTCAGCCCTGCGTAATAACTAGTACCTGCGGCTAAAATCAGTACACTATCGATTTGCTTAAACACATCTGCCGCATCTTTACCAAAAAGCTCTGGCGAAAAGCTGCCATTATCAATAAGGGCCTCAATCGTATCTGTTAAAGCACGTGGCTGCTCATGGATTTCCTTTTGCATAAAATGCGCGTAAGGCCCAAGTTCCAAGCTGGCCAAAGATACATCACTCACATGAACTTTGCGGTCGACTATTTTGTCGGTTTTATCCCATATCGTTACACCATTTTCCTTTATCTCTGCCACATCGCCATCTTCGAGGTAAATCACTCGTCGTGTCACAGAAAGCACGGCAGAAACATCGGATGCGATGAAGTTTTCACCCTCGCCAAGACCCAATAACAACGGGCATCCCAGCCTCGCTGTTATCATACTGTTTGGCTCTTTGATCGAAATAACGCTAATGGCGAATGCACCTGTAAGCTCCTTGATTGCAAGCTTTACTGCTGATAGTAAATGTTCACCTTTGGCGTGATAATAATGAATTAAATGCGCGATCACTTCGGTATCGGTTTGCGATGTAAACTCATAACCTAATGCTTTTAAGCGATCACGCTGTTCATCGTGATTTTCGATAATGCCGTTGTGCACTACGGCGATTTCACCTTTTGAAACATGGGGATGTGCATTAGATTCAGTGACACCGCCATGTGTTGCCCAGCGCGTGTGACCAATACCGACCAAGCCTGAAAGTTTTTCGGTTTTAGCCTTAGCTTCCATCTCGCTCACACGGCCTACCGCACGTACGCGTTTGATATCGCTACCTGACTTATTATCGAGTATGGCGATTCCTGCCGAATCGTAACCACGATATTCAAGCCGGCTTAAGCCCTCTACCAAGATATCCACTACATTACGTTTTGCAACTGCGCCTACAATACCGCACATATCTTAATCTTTCTTCACTTTAGTCGGTCGCTTCCAACCCTTAATGCTTTGTTGTTGTACACGGGCTATAGTGAGTTCACCTGCAGGAGCATCTTTAGAAATAGTCGAACCTGCGCCAATAGTAGCACCCTTGCCAATTGTGACAGGGGCAATCAGTTGCGAATCAGATCCTATAAATGCATCGTCTTCGATCACCGTTTTAAATTTATTCGCGCCATCATAATTGCAAGTAATCGTACCTGCACCAATATTCACGTTTTTACCTACAACTGTATCACCCACATAGCTTAAGTGATTGATTTTACTTCCAATATTTACTTGTGCATTCTTAAGCTCGACAAAATTACCAATGTGGGTCTCAGCCGCCAGTGTAGTACCGGGACGTAGCCGCGCATATGGCCCGATGCGGCCATTTTTCCCGATGTTTGCTTCTACAATATGTGTGAAAGGTGCAATGACAGTATCTGCCGCTATTTTTGCATCCTTAATGACACAATATGCACCGATTTTTACGTTTTCACCTAAACTGACATGACCTTCAAAGATGCAACCTATATCAATTTCGACATCTGGAGCTGTTTCCAGATTACCCCGTATATCTATGCGGGCAGGATCTGCAAGGGTGACGCCTTTTTTCAGTAAACTTTCTGCATAGCGTTGCTGATATATACGTTCAATTTGTGCTAAATCAGCCTTACTGTTGATTCCGGTAACTGACCATTCATCATTGGTGATTTCTGCCACAACATTAATGCCGTCTTTTACTGCAAATCCAACGATATCAGTTAAGTAATATTCTTTTTGTGTGTTTTGATTTGTAAGTTGCTTAAGCCAGCTCTTAAGAGCCTTTGCCGGCATAGCCATAATACCTGTATTGACTTCATTAATTGTGCGCTGAGCATCTGTTGCGTCTTTATGTTCCACAATGCCTGTGACAATACCTTTTGTGTCGCGAATGATACGGCCATAACCGGTAGGTTCTACTTTATTAAACGATAGGATTGCGAGCTGGTTATTAGCTTTGCTCAAGAGCTTTTCACAGCTTTGCGCATCAATCAATGGCACATCACCTAATAAAATCAAGGTATTTGCGTCATCATCCAAATGGGGCGCAGCCTGTTGTACGGCATGACCTGTACCCAGTTGTTGTTGTTGTTCTACCCAAATTATATTTTCTTGATTAAAGGTGTTTTTAACCAAATCGCCACCAAAGCCATACACCACTATAATCTTCGCTGGATTAAGTGCTTTTGCACAATTAATCACATGACTCAATATAGAGCGGCCTGCCACTTCATGCAATACCTTCGGCTTACTTGAAAACATGCGCGTGCCTTTGCCCGCAGCAAGAATCACAATATTGAGTTTATTCATCATTTTGTACAATTAACTATTTACTAAAAGTATAAACAAAAAAGGCAGCCAGTGGCTGCCTTAAATGTAGCATTCACGATCCTAGTGAACTTTTTTACGCAATTTTTCAATCGCTGCGATTTGTGCAAGTGCTTCGGCCAGCTCGGTTTGAGCTTTTGCGTAATCCATATCTGAAGTTCTATTTTTCATAGCCTCCTCAGCTGCAGCCTTAGCTTCACGAGCTTTAGCCTCGTCTAAATCATGCCCACGAATTGCAGTATCCGCCAGCACAGTAATTAGACCAGGTTGCACTTCTAGCATACCACCGGAAATAAAAATCAAAGTTTCTTCGGAGTGAGCCGCTTCTTTAATACGCAAAGCACCTGGTTTGATAGAAGTAATCATTGGTGCGTGGTTTGGGTAAATACCCACTTCACCCATGCTGGCTGGCGCCACAACAAATTCAGCTAAGCCTGAAAAAATTTCAGCTTCTGCGCTTACTACATCAATACGAACAGTGTGTACCATTCAATTTACCTTAATTTAAAGTCTTGGCTTTTTCAACTGCTTCTTCAATGCCACCAACCATATAAAATGCTTGCTCTGGCAAATGATCATATTCACCCGCAACAATCGCTTTGAAACCTTTGATGGTTTCTTTTAATGGCACATATTTCCCTGGTGAGCCGGTAAACACTTCAGCCACGTGAAACGGCTGTGACAAGAAACGTTGAATTTTACGTGCACGACCAACAGTCAATTTATCTTCTGGTGAAAGTTCATCCATACCCAAAATCGCAATAATATCGCGCAGTTCTTTATAGCGTTGCAATGTTTGTTGTACGCTACGCGCTACACTGTAGTGCTCTTCACCTACTACTAATGGGTCCAATTGACGTGAAGTTGAATCCAATGGGTCTACCGCTGGGTAGATACCTAAAGATGCAATATCACGTGATAACACAACGGTTGAGTCTAAGTGTTGGAAAGTCGTTGCCGGTGATGGGTCGGTCAAGTCATCTGCTGGTACATAAACCGCTTGGATAGAAGTAATAGAGCCTACTTTAGTAGAAGTGATACGCTCTTGTAAACGACCCATTTCGTCAGCTAGGGTAGGTTGGTAACCCACGGCTGAAGGCATACGGCCTAACAAGGCAGATACTTCAGTACCAGCCAATGTGTAGCGGTAGATATTATCTACAAAAAACAATACGTCACGACCTTCATCACGGAATTTTTCAGCCATCGTTAAACCAGATAGCGCTACGCGTAAACGGTTGCCAGGAGGCTCGTTCATTTGACCAAACACCATCGCTACTTTTGATTCTTTCATGTTGTCCAGCTTAATAACACCAGCTTCTGCCATCTCGTGGTAGAAGTCGTTACCTTCACGGGTACGCTCACCAACGCCGGCAAACACAGACAAGCCTGAGTGCTGTTTAGCTATGTTGTTAATCAGCTCCAGCATGTTAACGGTTTTACCTACGCCCGCACCACCGAACAGACCTACTTTACCGCCTTTAGCGAATGGACAAACCAAGTCAATCACCTTGATGCCTGTTTCTAACAGATCAACCGAAGGAGAAAGCTCCTCAAAACTAGGGGCTTTTTGGTGAATCGAACGACGTTCTTTGGAATCAATCGCACCAAGTTCGTCAATCGGACGACCCAGCACATCCATAATACGACCGAGTGTGCCAGTGCCTACTGGCACTGTAATTTGCGTGCCTGTTGATTTAAACGCTGTGCCACGTGCCAAACCATCTGAGGAACCCATCGCAATCGTACGTACAATGCCATCGCCTAATTGCTGCTGCACTTCTAATGTTAAACCAGTTTCGGCTTGGGACTCTTTATCATCAATAATCAATGCATCGAATACCTTTGGCATTTGATCACGCGGAAACTCAACATCTACCACCGCGCCAATACATTGAACCACTTTACCTACTATCGCTTGATTTGCTTTTGCCATTTTCTATTCCTAACTTCTTTAGTCAGATTTGATTAAATTCTTTTCCTAAGCTACTGCTGCTGCGCTTAGCAATTTGGTCTCTACATAACGCCCTGCGGGGTTAGTATCGTCCAATTGTTAAGCAACCGCTGCTGCGCCGCCAACAATTTCCGAAATTTCTTTGGTAATTGCTGCCTGCCGCGCCTTGTTGTAAACCAGTTTTAATTCACCAATCACGTTTTTCGCATTATCTGATGCAGATTTCATTGCTACCATACGTGATGATTGCTCTGAAGCCATGTTTTCTGACACTGCGTTGTAAACCAATGATTCGATATAACGCACCATCAACTCATCAATCACCGGTTGTGCTTCCGGCTCATAGATGTAATCCCAATGACCTTTAGCAACACCAACTTGCACTGCGCTCTTAACCACATCGCTAGCTGATACAGGCTCAACTTTGTTATGTTGTGGATGGGCACCGAGGTCATCACTCAGTGGCAACAACTGTTGTATCACTGGTTCTTGTTTCATGGTGTTGATGAACTTGGTATAGCAGATATACAACTGGTCGATTTCACCGGCAGTATATGCATCCAACATCACTTTGATGGTACCGATCAGTTTTTCCAAATGCGGTACATCGCCCATGCCAGTGATGTGCGACTTAACGTTAGCACCCACACGGTTCATAAAACCTAAACCTTTATTACCGATTGCACTGACAGCAATTTTTTTACCTTCAGTTTCCCAAGCTTTCATCTGGTTCACAGACAAACGCAACATGTTAGTGTTTAAACCACCACATAGACCTTTGTCTGAACTCACCACGATCAAACCCACTGTTTTTACAACTTCGCGTTTGATTAAAAACGGATGATTGTATTCAGCCTGAGCGTGCGAAAGGTGAGCCGCAACGTTACGAATCTTTTCAGCATACGGACGGCTGGCACGCATTCTGTCCTGCGCTTTACGCATTTTAGAAGCAGCGACCATTTCCATCGCCTTGGTGATCTTGCGGGTATTTTCTACCGACTTGATCTTGGTTCTAATCTCTTTACTACCAGCCATTTTAGTGTCCTAAATAGTCAATTGATTAGTAAGCGTTTGTTGCTTTGAAGTCTTGAATTGCTGCTTCAACTGCTTTTTCGTTATCGCCGCTCAAGTCTTTGCTTGATTCAATGCCATCCATCAATGCTTTGTATTTAGAGCCCATGAAGCCATGTAATGCGCCTTCAAAAGCTAATACTTTATTGGTAGGTACGTCATCAAAGTAACCTTTGTTTGCTGCCAATAATGAAATCGCCATGTTAGATACACTTAATGGCGAGTATTGTGCTTGTTTCATTAACTCTGTAAACATGCGACCACGATCCAATTGTTTACGTGTTGCTTCATCCAAATCGGAAGCAAATTGCGCAAACGCTGCTAATTCACGATATTGTGCTAAAGCCAAGCGTACGCCACCGCCTAATTTCTTAATCACTTTAGTTTGCGCAGCGCCGCCCACACGAGATACTGAGATACCTGCGTTGATTGCTGGACGAATACCTGCGTTAAACAAATCTGTTTCTAAGAAGATTTGACCGTCCGTAATGGAAATTACGTTAGTTGGGACGAATGCTGAAACGTCACCGGCAGCCGTTTCAATCACTGGCAATGCCGTTAACGAGCCTGTTTTACCTTTGACTTTGCCTTTAGTAAATTTCTCTACATAATCTTCATTCACACGCGCTGCACGCTCTAATAAACGTGAGTGGATGTAAAACACGTCACCTGGATAAGCTTCACGGCCTGGTGGACGACGTAGTAATAAAGAGATTTGACGGTAAGCGATCGCCTGTTTAGTCAAATCATCATAAACAATCAAAGCATCTTCGCCACGATCACGGAAATATTCACCCATGGTACAGCCTGCATATGGTGCTAAGTACTGCAAGGCCGCAGAGTCTGAGGCTGCTGCAGCCACCACAATAGTGTATGCCATAGCGCCATTTTCTTCCAATTTACGTACTACGTTGGCAATAGTCGAAGCTTTTTGACCAATCGCAACGTAAACGCAAGTCATATTTTGACCTTTTTGATTAATAATCGCGTCGACAGCGACTGCAGTTTTACCTGTTTGGCGGTCACCAATAATCAGCTCCCGTTGACCGCGACCTACAGGTACCATTGAGTCAACTGATTTCAAACCAGTTTGCACAGGTTGAGAAACTGATTTACGCGCAATTACGCCTGGCGCCACTTTTTCAATTTTGTCTGTCATCTTAGCTTTGATCGGGCCTTTTCCATCAATTGGCTGACCGAGTGCATTCACTACGCGACCAATAAGTTCCGGGCCGACAGGCACTTCTAAAATACGACCTGTACATTTACAGATATCACCTTCAGTAATATGCTCGTAATCACCTAATACCACAGCACCCACAGAATCACGTTCAAGATTTAAGGCCAGACCATAAGTATTGCCTGGGAACTCGATCATCTCGCCAGACATGACGTTTGAAAGACCATGAATACGCACGATACCGTCAGTGACCGAAATTACTGTACCCTGTGTACGCGCTTCGCTGCTTACTGAAAAGTTTTCTAATCTGCTTTTAATCAGTTCGCTGATTTCTGATGTAGATAATTGCATTACTCTTTCTCCTGTGCCTTATGCTTTAAGCGTATAGGCTAAATTTTGTAACTGACCTTTGACGGATGCGTCTATCACGGTATCGCCAACAATGATTTTAATACCGCCAATAATTTCCGGATCTACCGAAACTGTGGCTTCTATTTTTTTGCCGAATTTAGCTTCTAATCTCTTTACTAAATCTTTTACTTCTGTTGCACTGGGCTTAGCTGCGGCGATAATCTGGGCATCGAGCGTACCTTCATCTTGTGCTTTTAATTCTTCAAACGCACTGGTAATAGCAGGTAAGATAGATAATCTGCCGTATTCAACCAAAGTCTTAATAAGATTTTGTCCGTTTTCATTAAGTTTGTTGCCACAAATTTTCAAAAACGTATCTTGCAAATCCGTGTTAACCACTTTTGGGTCATTAATGTATGCACTTAATCGTGCATCATTACTTACTGCGGTTGCAAAATGCAACATCTCAGACCATTTTGCTAGCGCTTTCTTTTCTTTTGCGAGCTTAAAAGCAGCAACTGCGTATGGTCTTGCGATGGTTGAAATTTCCGCCATACCTATAGCTCCGCTGCTAATTTAGAAAGCATTTCAGAATGGGCTTTGGCGTTGATTTCTTTACGCAAAATTTTCTCCGCACCTGCTATTGCAAGCGCCGAAACTTGTGTGCGTAAGCCTTCTTTGGCACGATTTACTTCCTGATCAATCTCAGCTTTAGCACCTGCTAAAATACGGTCACCCTCTACCTTAGCATTACCCTTTGCCTCTTCAATTATTTGGCTTGCACGTTTTTCAGCCTGCACAATAATCTCTGTAGCTTTTTGTTTAGCTTCATTTAATGTTACTTCTGATTTTTTGGCAGCAACTTCTAAGGCACTACGTCCCTCTGAAGCCGCAGCTAAACCATCGGCGATTTCTTTTTGGCGTTTTTCAATTGCACCAAGTAATGGGGGCCAGACAAATTTCACCGTAAACCAGATCAACACGGCAAATGCAATAGCCTGTGCGATGAGTGTGAAGTTAATATTCATAAAATGCTCCTTTGTTTAAGTTAGATTAACAACCTAAACAAACTTATTTAGCAACCACACTTAATAATGGATTTGCAAACGCAAACATCATGGCTAAACCAACGCCAATAATGAAAGATGCGTCAATAAGACCTAACAGTAAGAATACTTTACCTTGCAATTGTGGGATCATTTCTGGTTGACGTGCAGCACCATCTAAAAAGCTCGCACACATAATACCGATACCGATACAAGCGCCAGCAGCACCTAAACCGATAATTAAACCAATACCAATGCCCGTGTAGGCCTGAATCATTGCTAATGCGTCCATTTTGTTACCCTCTCTAAATAATTAAACTACTACAAACTAAAACTTCTTTAAAACAAACCATAAAACTAATGACCTTCATGCGCCATTGCTAAATAAACAACAGTTAGCATCATGAAAATAAATGCTTGTAACGCAACAATTAAAATATGGAAAATTGACCATCCCGCACCCAATATCGCACCAAAGATAGTGCCAGAAATGCCAGTAGCGGCCCATAAACCCAATAACAGGAAAATCACTTCACCTGCATACATATTGCCAAATAACCGCAATGAATGTGAAAGTGGTTTTGAAACGTATTCGATGATGTTAAATAAGAAGTTTGCTGGCCATACCCAAATTTTGGTACCAAATGGTGCGCAGAAGAGTTCATGAATCCATCCACCTAAACCTTTTACTTTGATTGCAAAGAAAATCATTAAGAACCAAACAGCTAGCGCTAAAGCGAATGTGGTATTGATATCTGAAGTAGGGACACTGCGCCAGTGGTGCAAACCAAACAAACCGTAGAATTTATGCATAATATCTACTGGTAAAAAGTCCATGGCATTCATTGCGAGCACCCATAAAAAAACCGTCAATGCTGTTGGTGCAATAAAGCTATGACGGTTACCGTGAAATATATTTTTAACTTGGTCATCTACAAAACCAAACACTAATTCTACAAAAGCTTGGCCTTTAGATGGCACGTCCGATGTTGCTTTACGCGCTACCAGCCAAACCAAACCCATCACCACAAAACCCAAAATGACTGACATCACCAAAGTATCTACATGTAGCGTCCAGAAACTTGTATCGCCAATTGGTTTAGCATTAAAGCTCAAATGCCCAGCAATATATTCTGATGGGGTAAGTGCTTCTGTTGTATGTTCTGTCGCCATAAGTTTATAAACTTTGTATATAAATTTAATTATTAAAAATTTTAACTAGCTATTTTTACATTAGCTTTTTGTATCTAGCTTCGCCATTGCTGCGCCAGAAAACAAGGCTGCAGCTGCTAAACCTGCAATCAGTGCAAAAGGCACTAACTGCTTATAGAGCTTAAACGTGATAAACAGCAGGATAACAATCAGCAAAATCTTGATTGCTTCTGCTTTCAGCATATTTATTAATATCGCAGTTGCTTCTTTTTTGCTACGTTGTGCAATTTTAGACGCAGCAAACGCAGCAACTACCACGGATAAGCCTCCAAATATTGCCGAAAAACTTCCATGCCATCCTGAAATACTCAGCGCGATGACCGCTACTACTGCGGTTGCTGACAACTGCCAACGCAACATACTATTAAAAACATTTTTTGCCCCGCCGTTATTAATATCATTCATATTTATAATTCCACTTTCAGACTTTTATAAATAAAAGCTTACTGTTGAAATGGGCTTTAGCAAAGTCCGCGATTTTGAATTATTACGCACTTTTAGTCAAGCACTAAGTATGAATCGCTGATTTTAATCTAAAGCAAAATGAGGCACTTAGCGTGATATTTTGGCAATAATGTCGTCTAACTGATTCAAATTACTGTAACTAATTTTCAACATTCCTGCGCCACTTGCTTTAGCAGCAATAGAAACGTTCGTGCCTAATTTATCACTTAATGTATTTTGCAAACGTATCACATCCTGACTAACACTTACACTTGGTTTACTATTAGCCTTAGGCTGCTGCTGTTGCCTAGCAAGTAATTCGATCTCACGCACCGATAAATTTTGCTGTACCGTCTTGTTGGCTAGCATAATTTGGTTTGCTGCATCCAAACCAATTAATGCACGCGCGTGTCCCATATCTAATTTATTTTGCAATAACATCTCTTGGACAACATGGGTTAAAGTAAGCAAACGTAATATGTTTGATACTGCCACTCTCGAGCGCCCAACTGCCTCTGCAGCCTTTTCATGCGTCATGGCAAATTCGTCTATTAAACGCTTGATACCTTGTGCTTCTTCCAATGGGTTTAAATTTTCACGTTGAATATTTTCAATCAAAGCCATTGCCAGTGCAGATTCATCAGGAATATCTCGTACCAACACAGGCACTTCGTCTAAACCTGCTATTTGGCTAGCTCTCCACCGACGTTCCCCAGCAATAATTTCATACTTCTCTGATGAAACTTTTCGCACTAGAATTGGCTGCATAATTCCTTGTGATTTAATCGAATCTGCCAAAGTTTGCAGTGCTCCATCATCCATATAACTACGTGGCTGATACTTACCTGCCTGCAATTGGCCAATTTTTAACATAAGCAATGTATCGCCTGCATTCGCTGCTTCTGCATCTCCCGCAAGTAACGCATCTAAGCCTCGTCCCAAACCTTTTTGCTTCACCATTATTAATTACCTTCTCTAATACATTGATTTAATTAATTATTTTTACTAATTATTTCTTCAGCCAATTCTAAATACGCAATAGCGCCTCTAGATGATTTATCGTAAATCAGCGCTGGCACACCATAACTAGGCGCTTCTGCAAGTCGAATATTGCGCGGAATAATGGTTTCATATACTTTTTTGCCAAAATGCCCAACGAGTTGCGCAGATACTTGGCTTGCAAGCATATTGCGATTATCAAACATGGTGCGTAACAAACCTTCTATTTCCAATGTGGGGTTAAGATGCGCACGTACTTTTTTAATAGTATTTACCAAATCAGACAAACCCTCCAACGCGTAATACTCACACTGCATGGGAATCATCACTGTATTAGCGGCAGTCAGTGCGTTCACTGTTACCAGATTAAGAGCAGGTGGGCAATCAAGCAAAATATAATCATAATCTTTCATATTGGAGATTGCTTTTTTTAAGCGCGTTTCACGCTCAGCTTCATTTACCAATTCAACCTCCGCACCCGCCAATTCACGATTTGACGGTGCTACATCAAAACCACCTTTTTCGCTTTTAACTACTACATCTGCTAGTGTTTTCCCCCCAATCAGCACATGATAGATACTGTGCTTAAGATGCGCTTTATCAATACCGCTACCCGTACTAGCATTGCCTTGTGGATCCAAATCGACCAGTAAAACTTTTTTATTATTAGCAGCTAAACTTGCGGCTAAATTAACACAGGTAGTTGTTTTTCCAACGCCGCCTTTTTGATTGGCAATTGCAAGTATTTTCATCAATTATTCTCTATCATTACTAAATGTCGTTCTGCATCCAATCCAGCAACAGCCAACGGGTAAGTTTTAACTGGTTGAATAATTGTTGTAAGCTCTTGATGAGGTACCGCACCTTTCATCGCTAACCATTGTCCATTCTCGGCAAGTAAATGACGCGTCAATTTTATAAATAAGGCGATATCAGAAAAAGCTCGTGAAATAATTGCATCGAATTTTTCTTGTCGTTGAAATTTTTCCACGCGCGCATGTACTACTTCTAAATTATTCAAACCTAATTCACCCTTTACTTGACGCATAAATATTACTTTTTTTTGTACTGTATCTATTGTTGTCACTTGCAACTGAGGCATGCAAACCGCTAATACGATACCGGGAAAACCTGCGCCACTGCCTACATCTAGCAAATTTTTTGCTTTAATTTGCGGCATCACGCTTAAACTATCCAGCAGATGCAATGTCACCATTTCTAACGGATCCCGCACTGCCGTTAAGTTATAAACTTTATTCCACTTTTGCAACAATCCCAAATAGTCTAAAAGTTTTTGCTGCGCTTCCGATGAAACATCCAAGCCCATCTCAGCTATGCCATTAGCCAGTCGTTCTTGTTGCATCATGCCGCTTCTATGGTTTTTTGGTTGACCTGCTTTTTGTGTTTGCGCTTCAAATAGACTAACAACAATGAAATAGTAGCTGGTGTAATACCAGAAATACGACTTGCTTGCCCAATAGTTTCGGGTTTATGCAACATTAACTTTTGACGCGCCTCAATGCTCAGGCCATGTACATCCAAATAGTCTAAATTTAACAATTTAATGTTTTCGCTGCCTTTTTGTTTTGCAATTTCCTCTTTTTGACGATCAATGTAACCCTGATATTTAGCTGCAATTTCTACCTGTTCTTTAGCTTCATCACTTACAGAATGTGGGGGAGGCACGATACTCATCAATCCATCATAAGTCACTTCTGGACGACGCAACAACTCAAATAAACTATATTCATGCTCTAATGCTTTACCAAATACTGACAATTGTGTTTCACGTGAAACATCATCAGGCTGTACATACGTTTTTTTCAAACGCTCTTGTTCACAAGCTATGGCTTCTTGTTTGCGATTAAAAGCTTCCCAACGTAGATCATCCACCAAGCCCAACTCACGGCCTATTGCTGTTAAACGCATATCTGCATTATCTTCGCGCAATTGCAAGCGATATTCCGCTCGACTTGTAAACATGCGGTAGGGTTCTGTAACGCCGGTTGTAATAAGATCGTCGACTAATACACCCAAGTAAGCCTCATCGCGCGCAGGACACCAGCTTTCTTTTTCTTGTACATAACGTGCTGCATTTACACCAGCTAGCAATCCTTGCGCTGCAGCTTCTTCATATCCCGTTGTACCATTAATCTGACCTGCAAAAAATAACCCTTGTACCGCCTTTGTTTCTAATGAGCTTTTTAAAGCTCGTGGATCATAATAATCATATTCAATCGCGTAGCCGGGGCGCAGAATATGTGCATTCTCCAAGCCCTTGATTGAGCGTACTAATGCTAATTGAATATCAAATGGCAAACTAGTAGAAATACCATTAGGGTAAATTTCATTAGTGTTCAGGCCTTCAGGTTCCAAAAATATTTGGTGAGATTCTTTGTCTGCAAATCGATGGATTTTATCCTCCACACTAGGACAGTAACGCGGGCCCACACCTTCAATCACACCTGTATACATAGGTGAGCGATCTAATCCGGATCTAATAATGTCATGGGTGCGCTCATTAGTATGCGCAATCCAGCAAGGCACTTGGATGGGATGTTGCAAAGCATTGCCCATGAAAGAAAAAACAGGCACAGGATTATCACCTGGCTGCTCCAGCATTACTGAGTAGTTAATCGTACGGCCATCAATGCGTGGCGGCGTACCTGTTTTTAATCTTCCAACTGGCAAGCCGATTTCTCGCAATCTTGCTGCAAGGCTTATTGCTGGCGGATCACCAGCACGACCTGCCGCGTAGTTTTGCATGCCAACATGAATCAAGCCCCCTAAGAATGTTCCCGCAGTGAGCACCACAGATTTTGCTGAAAAACGCAAGCCGATTTGTGTAACCACACCTGATACACGCTCACCTTCTAAAATAATGTCATCAACAGCCTGTTGAAACAACCACAAATTAGATTGATTCTCCAATCTTCTTCTTATAGCAGCCTTATAAAGTACGCGGTCTGCCTGGGCGCGCGTAGCACGAACTGCAGGGCCCTTGCTTGAATTTAAAATACGGAACTGAATACCTCCTTCGTCTGTAGCGGCTGCCATTGCACCGCCCAGTGCGTCCACCTCTTTAACCAAATGCCCTTTACCAATACCACCAATACTCGGATTACAAGACATTTGTCCTAACGTTTCTATATTGTGCGTCAATAAAAGGGTTTTTTGTCCCATACGCGCAGAGGCAAGCGCAGCTTCAGTTCCTGCATGACCACCGCCAACCACAATTACATCGAAAATATCGGGAAAATTCATCATCTTAAATATTTGCTTCAAAGAGCTGGAAGTTTAACGCAAAGTTGAGTTGAGGTCATGCATAAATACGATTAATTGTTGTTTCACGTGAAACAATTTTTGTTATTGATTAAAATAACTAATAAAAACATAAAGTTCTGCTTCAATGTTAATAAATTTCGTGATAGTCTTTACCTTCAATCTATTAAATACTTGGGACTAGGCAGCTTTACGCTACAAGACTTTATGGATTTATCTATTATTTACGCCAAAACAGGTAGAGGTACGCGTGCATTGATTAAAAAGCTGCCGCCAACCGCTGGGCAGATTTTGTCCGTTATAAGTACTAATGTAAACGGGGAAGAAATATTTTCTAAACTAAAAAAAGTCAACGAGCGTGACTTTGAGTTGGCCATCACATGGTTGTTAGAGGGCGGTTTCATTAAAACTGTTACAAAAGAGGCTTTCCCTAACTCAATTTGGGCGCCAGTTTCACAAAGCTCTATAGAAGTTTCAGAAATAAGTTTCGATGAATTTAATCAAATTAAAGAAAAACCTGACAGCAATAAACAGCCCGAGTCTAATCTTGTAGATTTGGCGGAAGCACGTGAGCGCGCAGAAGCACAGGCCAAGGCTGAAGCAGAAGCTAAAGAAAAAGCAGAGGCGAAAGCCAAAGCCGATGCGCTAGCAAAAGCAGACGCGGAAGCACGTGAGCGCGCAGAA
>Ga0315912_10003455_pt1 | contig 15680 bp, 18 predicted proteins | sample VfabasoilMG_FD_204469 | JGI IMG/M metagenome (GOLD analysis project Ga0315912, IMG submission 204469) | Garden soil microbial communities collected in Santa Monica, California, United States - V. faba soil | ecosystem: Environmental > Terrestrial > Soil > Garden | place: USA: California... | reverse complement strand
GCTAGACCAGCATTTAGGCAGCCGCGAAATTAAATGCTCGGCTGAAACAGGCACGGGTGCAACCACGCTTCTATTTTCGTGCGTTAGTGACAGGCATGATGTTTTCACGATCAACGGCGATCAAAGCATGTCCAGAGTGCTGGAAAGCCCTTTGTTGAACCGCCGGGCTGTCAGGTTTGTCGAAGGACCGACGCAGAAGACCTTACCGATTCACACTTTTGATTTGCCTCTCGATGCAGTTGTGATTGACGGGCCGCATGCCTACCCATTTCCTGAATTGGAGTACTTCTACTTTTACCCACATATCCAGACTGGAGGGCTGCTAGTTGTGGACGACATCCATATTCCCACGGTGCACAACCTATTCGGATTTCTGAAAGAAGACGACATGTTTCGGCTGCTTGAGGTGTGCGGAGCAACGGCATTCTTTGAGAGGACAACTGCCCCTGTGTTTGACCCTTCGGGAGATGGCTGGTGGCTTCAAAACCGCAACCGCCGTGTTCTCCTGCGGTACTCATGGCCTAGCGTTCTGAAGCAGGCGGTGCCAGAGCAGTGGCGACTCCGCCTCCGAAAGAAACTCGACATGTTCCGCATTCGAAAAAGCGGTCACAAACACGAATAAACAACAGTTCGAAGCTGGGGCTGGGGGTAGGAATATTGACGGAAGTATTGCGGTAGCTTCTCCGTGTTGGCTACCATGAAAGTTCCCCACTTATGTTTCGATTTGAGACCGCAGGAGAATCGCACGGCAAGTGTCTGGTTGCAACGCTGACCGGCCTTCCCTCGGGCGTTCCCGTTTCTATTAGCAAGATCAACCGCGAACTCTGGCGCAGGCAGCAGGGCTATGGCCGCGGCGGACGCATGAAAATTGAAACAGATACTGTGGATATTGTTTCAGGCGTCCGGCATTCCAAGACGATTGGTGCTCCCATCGCGATGCTGATTGCCAACAAGGATTGGGAGAATTGGACCGAGACGCTTCCGGTGGAGGACTATGCCGGTAGCGATGCCAACAAGAAGGCCGTGGACAGGCCTCGTCCGGGTCATGCGGATCTGGCTGGCAGCATCAAGTACAACTTCACAGAGGCACGTTATATACTGGAGCGCGCCAGCGCACGTGAGACCACCAGCCGGGTGGCGATCGGCGCGATGGCCAAACAGTTACTCGGCGAATTCGGGATCGAAATTTTGAGCCATGTGATTCAGGTTGGGCCGGTGAGATTAGATCGACCTGCCAGTTGGGAAGAATTGATCGCATTGAGCGAGAAGGAAGATGTTCTGCTAGGTTGCGTGGACGAAACCTGTGAGAAGGCGATGAAGGTAGCGGTGGACGAGGCCTACAAAACGGGCGATACCATCGGAGGAGTTTTTGAGGTGGTGGCTCGCGGGTTGCCAATCGGTCTGGGGTCCCACGTCACTTGGGATTCGCGTCTGGACGGCAGGCTCGCGCAAGCCATTGTGTCGATGCAGGCTGTCAAGGGAGTAGAGATCGGATTCGCCGCCGACGGGGCAGCAAGTTACGGCTCTAAAGTTCAGGATACGATTCACTACAATAAGCAGGAGCGGCATTTTACACGCGGTGCAAATCGTGCAGGGGGCATTGAGGGCGGTATGACGAACGGACAGGATTTGCTGGTCCGCGGGATGCTAAAGCCGATCTCCACGCTTCGTAAGCCGCTGGAATCTGTGGATTTGACAACGCGTGAACCGGCGCTTGCCGCCTATGAGCGTAGCGACGTCTGCGTGGTGCCTGCAGCAGGCGTTATCGGCGAGGCGATGGTAGCAGTGGTTCTCGCCCAGGCGTTCCTTGAGAAGTTTGGTGGCGACTCCCTTCTGGAGACACGCCGGAATTATGATGGATATCAGGAGCAGGTGAAGGCGTTCTAGTATGGTCCTGCATATCGTTAAATACGGGAATCCCGTTCTTGAGGTTGCTGGCGCAAAGATAACCGAGTTCGATACACCGGAACTGCACAAACTGGTGGCGGACATGTTCGATACGATGTATGCAAATAAAGGCGTGGGCCTTGCCGCGCCGCAGGTTGCTGTGTCAAAACAACTCACTGTCATTGATGTGTCGTATGGTGAAGATGAAGCTCAGAAACTCGTTCTGATCAATCCGGAGATTCTCCATAAAGAAGGATCGCAGATCGGTGAAGAAGGCTGCCTTAGCATTCCTGGTTTTCGAGAGGACGTGAAGCGGGCCATGAAGGCCCGTGTGCGAGCCCAGAATGCGAAGGGTGAATTTTTTGAGGTAAGCGGCGACGAACTGCTGGCACGTGCGCTGCAACATGAAATCGATCACCTGCACGGCATCCTATTCCTAAGCCACCTCAGCATGTTGAAACGCGACCTGATTCGGCGGAAGATCCGCAAGCTGGTTAAGGCAGGGGAGTGGAGTTGAACGTTGTCTTTCTAGGTACACCTGCGTTTGCGGTGCCTAGCCTGGAGAGTCTTGTAAAGGGTGGGGTGCTGGTACAGGCTGTCTTTACTCAACCGGACCGGCCTAAAGGGCGTGGAAACCAGGTGGCGATGTCTCCGGTCAAAGAATCCGCGTTGAAGTTAGGCTTGGCTGTACATCAACCAGAGCGTATTCGCCGGCCTGAAGTGGTGGCGCAGCTCAAAGGCTTTTGCCCTGACGCAATGATCGTCGTTGGTTATGGGCAGATCATTCCGCAGTCCATTCTGGACATTCCGCCGCTGGGGATCATCAATGTGCATGCCTCGTTGCTTCCCAAGTACCGTGGAGCTGCGCCCATTCAGTGGGCCATTGCAAATGGCGAAACTCGTACGGGCGTAACCACGATGCGTATTGATGCGGGCCTCGACACAGGCGATATGCTTTTGTCGCGAGAGACCGGGATTGGCCCTGAAGAAACGGCTCCACAGCTAAGCGAGCGATTGGCGGCGGACGGAGCGGAATTGTTGATGGAGTCGCTGGAGCGTCGGCCGGTCCCTGTTCCTCAAGACAACGCGCTGGCAACGCTGGCACCGATGTTGAAAAAAGAGGATGGGCGCATTGATTGGAATTGGCCTGCTTCAAAGATCCACAATCGCATGCGTGGATTTGATCCCTGGCCAGGCGCGTACTCCACTTTCCGAGGTCAATTGCTCTACGTCAGGAACTGCCGCGTTGCAGCCGAGTCATTCGCGGCAAAGCCCGGGACGCTTGTGATCGCGGGAAAGCGGTTGTTCGTGATATGCGGCGCTGGCTCTGCGATTGAGTTATTGGAAATACAGCAGGAAGGCCGCAAGAGGGTCACTGCGGAAGCTTTTCTTAATGGTGCTCGATTGAATGACAATGAAGGGTTAGGAGAGTGAAGTCCACGTGCTACTTCCACTAGGTTACCGATACGCATCCACATATGCAGGGATTAGAAAGGCCAAGAAGGACGACTTGTCGTTAATCGTTTCAGACACACCGGCTTCCTCGGCGGCTGTGTTCACAACGAACCTTGTCCAGGCCGCTCCGGTTCGCCTGTCCAAAGCTCACCTCCGGTCGTCCAAGGGCAAGACCTCCGCAATTGTTATCAACGCCGGTAACGCAAATTGCGCGACGCGAACTGGCGAGGCCGTTTCTCTGGAGACCTGCCGCGTGGCTGCCGCCAAACTTGGTATTCCAGTGAATCAAGTGCTTCCTGCTTCCACCGGGGTGATCGGAGTTGAGCTTCCGGTGGCGAAGATTACCAAAGCGTTGCCTCGCGTCATCAAAGGGCTGTCTGCGTCCCGTTTTCAGGACGTCGCCGATGCGATCATGACTACGGACCTTGTGCCGAAGACCGCATTTGCTGAAGTCGCCATCGGCAACGGCAGCATCAAGATGGCGGGTATGACGAAGGGCTCTGGTATGATTCACCCCAATATGGCGACTACATTGGCGTTTGTCATGACGGATGCCGTTATCCCGTCCTCTGTTCTCCAACCAATGTTGTCAGCTGCGACCGAGCTAAGCTTCAATCGTTTAAGTGTCGACGGAGATCAGTCTACCAATGACATGCTCGTTCTTCTCGCCAATGGAGCGTCGGCGCTCAAGCCAAGTGGAGACGACTTGGATTTATTCTCTAGCGCTCTCATTCTCCTTTTGCAGGACTTGGCCGCTCAGATCGCCAAGGATGGAGAGGGAGCCCAGAAGCGGGTCACCATTGATGTCTCCGGAGCTGCCAGTGACGAGGAGGCTTCCCGCATTGCCAGGGCGATCGCAAACTCCCCTCTCGTTAAGACCGCGATTGCAGGTTCTGATCCAAACTGGGGCCGTATCCTGTCCGCAGCCGGCTACTCTGGCTCTAAATTTGACCCTTCCAAGGTCGATATCGCCTTACAAGGTGTGCAGGTTTGCAGCGCAGGGCTCGCCGCGCCATTTTCGGAGAAGGCCCTGAAGAAGAAGCTTGATGAGACCGAATGCTTGATCGAGTTCAACATTAAGGGGAGAGGAAAAGGTAAGTCCCGCTTCTGGACGTGCGACCTTACCAAAGGTTACATCGACATCAACGCGAGCTATCGCACATGACCGCATACCTGGACACACCTTTCGACTATCGCTCGCCTGGGATGGCAAGCATTTTCGATGAGGTATCGTTCTGGTGCTCCCGTTTCGGAAAACTAATCATCGACAGGCTTGAATTGAAACCGGGGATTTCTATCCTCGACCTCGGCTGCGGTAACGGTTTCCCGCTCTTTGAACTTGCCAATATTCACGGACCCTCTTGTAAACTTGTGGGTGCCGATCCATGGCGAGACGCCTTAGATCGTGCAGCCCTTAAGCTACGAACCTATCAATTGGGAAACGTTTCTCTGGTGGAAACAGACGGAGCACGCCTACCTTTTCCGGACCGCTCTTTTGATCTGATCACATCCAATCTGGGCATCAATAACTTTATCGATCCGCCAGCAGTGTTTGCAGAGTGTGGCCGGGTAGTAAAGTCCGGGGGGCGCTGTGTGGTCACCTCCAATATTCGAGGCCATATGGGTGAGTTCTACGACATCTACCGGAGCGTGCTCAAGGACTTTGGCAATCCGGTGTACCTGGAGCGGCTGGAGGCCAACGAGGCGCATCGCTATACCAGTGAGTCTGTGTGCGCGTTATTGGAACAATCTGGGCTCAAAGTGACTAGAGCCGAAGAAGATCCGTTTTTCATGCGCTATGTTAACGGAACGGCATTTTTTAACCACTGGTTATCCAGAACTGGTTTCTTGGCCGGTTGGAAAGACGTTGTGGATGCGGCTGACCGCGATAGTATTTTCGGGCAACTGGAATCCCGGTTAAACCAGTTGGCTGCTTTGCACGGTGAATTGCGGATGACTATCGTACGGCTTTTTGTGGCAGCTTCGTCTCGGTAAACCATGCGTTGTAGAACAGGGTTGTCGACTTAATAGAGTCGAGCCGCGGGAAGTATCGGTCAAGGTACGCGTTGCCATCCTTCTCAATCCGGAGTGCGCTTGGTCCGTTGAATCCTCCGTAAGAGGAATAAATCTTCTCCACGGCGTCCATTCCTTCGATTACTTCGCCAAACGGAACAAATCCGCGCCCATCAAGGCTTGCATTGTCGGACAAGTTGATGATGATCTGCGTGCTACGGGAATTGGAGCCTGATGCTGCAAAAGCGACCGTTCCCTTTCGATTCCGTTCTTTCTGTGGATCATCGCCAATGCTCAGGCTCATGCTTTGGTGAACCTTGGGATCTCCATTAATACCAAATTGAACAATGTGGTTGCGAACGACGTGGTGAAAGCGTACATCTTTGTAGAAATTCGCCCGGACAAGGTCGAAGAAATGCTCTGCACCTTTTGGAGCCCAGCTCTGATGGACCTCAATCAGCACCTTTCCCCGCGTCGTGTCGAATTGGACCCGGTAGAGCGAGGGCGCTTTTTCGGGAACAACCGAGGCCGAAGCACTGACTTTGTTAGGCCGCTCCGTAGAACAAGCTATAAGAAAAAGCATCCCGCATACGGCTAGTAATCGCATAGCTAAAGCTATCACACAAATGCGAAAAAATGATATCAAAAGAGGTAAGAGTAATGCCCCATGAGATGAATGTTTTATACCTTAGTTAGGAGTAGGGCAAGGTTACGCCAAAATGATGTTTACTTGCCGAAACGTTGCGTTAGGAAGCCGATCAAGCCGCCAAGGACAAATCCGGGCAACATGATTTCCAGGTAGTAGTGTTCTCCGGTGTCCGACGGCATTGCGGCCACGATGTATGCCAGTATCAGCCCGATGGTGGCTGCAAAGCCTGCGGCCCAGCCAACCGATTTTAGCTTCCGCGCTAAGGCTGCGGACGCGATTCCTACGATCATCCCTTTGAACGAAGAACCAATCAAGATTCCTTGGATAAAAGGCCGCACAGCCGGTGTAAACCAAGCTGTGGCTCCGTCGAGAAAGCCGAGACCGGCACCCACGATAACTCCTAATAACCAGCGGTTCATTGCATTATCTCCTTCTATCTCTTATACCGTGTCCCGCGAAGATCCTTTAAAGGAATCGCAAAAAAAGCAGGGTCAATCGTACCAAAACGTAGGCAAGAACAAGCAGGAGCAGGGTGCTGTTATGGGAAGCCCAGCGAGTGAGGCGTTCGAGAGGGTTTTCGTGGTGGGCTCGGACGGGCATTCCTTCGAGGTAGCGCCCAATGTCGGCGGAAAGTTCGCTTGCGCTTGAATATCGATCTGCCATACTCTCCGACATTGCTTTTTTTGAAATCGCCGCCACCGGAGGAGCGATGTGCTCAGAAAGGGTACTGAGGATAGCGCCCAAAGCGTATATGTCCGACAGCGGACATCCGCGGCCCACGCTCTGTTCCGGAGCCATGAAGGAGGGGGTCCCTGCAATTGCACTCTCGACCGAGGTGACTTTTCGTGCCACGCCCCAGTCCATGATGTAGGCCTCTCCGAAGGCACCGACCATGATGTTGGAAGGCTTGAGATCCAGGTGGGCAATTCCCTGGTGGTGAGCGAATGCGACGGCCTCGCAAATCTTCTGAAACAGTTGGAGACGAGTGGCGAAACTGGTTTCGGCTGCGAAGGAATGATTCAGTTGGCAGCCCTCTATCAATTTCATGGCGTAGAAGGCTCGCCCGTCTGGCAGGGTTCCTGCATCATAAATGGGTACAATACCCGGGTGCTGGAGTGAGGCGATGATGCAAGCCTCTCCCGTCATGTCTGGTGTGTTCAGCACCTTGACCGCTACCTTCCGTTTCAACTGGTGGTCCATCGCCCGGTAGACGATACCCATTCCGCCACGTCCGATTTCCTGTTCGATGGAATAACGGCTGCCGCTGAAGTCCGGAAGTTCAGCTACTGTTCGGAGATGATTTACGATATCGTCTGAGAGTGGATTCATCGGCGTTCCCATCCCAATAGGAACCGCACTTCCTGGTTGTACTCGCTTTCTCCTCCCGTTATTCCGGCAAGGCGGTCAAGCAGGAGTTGCCGCAATTGACGTCTTGCCCATGCCAGATAGTTCGTGACCTCAGTGGTGGTGATCCTTAATGTAGACGCGAGTGCGTCGTAGGTTGGGCGTTCGGTCGCGAGGTCATAGAGTTCGAACACATGGAAATAGATATGCTTGTTTTCCTGTTCGCACTTGGACCGAAGGTCGTCAACGGCCAGGGTGAAAAGTTGTCTCATCCATTCGCGGTGAAAATAGGCCTCCATGTCCGGTTCAGCCGACTGCGTATTGTCGTCGATGGGTATGATTTCCACTGCTCCGCCGCGCTTGATGCGCGAGTCGGATTCGATCTGATGGCGAAGGTGGTTGTCGACACAAGTACGGATGTAGGTCCGAAACAAGGCGCGCCCAGGGTCGTATCGTTGGAAGAGTTTGTGATCTATCGCGGAGGTGAAAAAATCCTGAGTCATGTCGCGTGCATCCTCAGGAGGCTTCTGCCATTTCCAGCAGACATAATTGTAGACTGGCTTCCAGTAGGCAGAGATGATGGCGTCGATGGCCTCGCGGCGAAGTGCTGGTTCATTCGACGCGGTGGCCGCAATGATGGACCTGCGTGTGGTGGGAAAGCTCATGCCGATAGGTACTAGAATAGATGGTTACTTAGAAGGGAAGCATAAGTATGTTACAGCACGTCGTCTTATTGAAGTTTCGGTCCGAGGTGACGCAAGCGCAGGTGGATAGTGCTTTTGAACAGGTTGCGGATTTGAAGAATCGGATTCCAGGAATCACCGCATTCGTTCATGGGCCCAATAATAGTACCGAGGGCTTGAGCCAGGGCTATACGCACGGGTTTGTGATGACATTTGCCGATGCCGCTTCCCGCGATGCGTACCTCCCTCATCCTGAGCATCAACTGGTTGTAGCGGCTAATAAACCGCTGCTTGAATCCATCCTAGTGGTTGACTTCAGCTGCTAGCCAATAAAGACTGGCATCGTTGATTTTATCGAGCCTTGGGAATTTGCGCTCAATGTAGGAGTTACCTTCCAGCTCCATTCTGGTAGGGTCGGGTCCGTTGCCCCTCGGCATTACCTCGCCGTAGACCGAATATAGTTTGTCGACCACATCCATACCTTCAACCACCTCTCCGAACGGCACAAAGTGGTCCTTATCGAGGATCTTGTTGTCGGCGAGGTTGATGAAAACTTGGGTTGCCCGGTCATTGGCTCCGATCTTGGCATAGCTGATTGTGCCTCTGGTGTTTTTATGTTTGATCGGATCATCCGGGATGCGGAGCGCACTCCAGGATTGCTGAATCTTCGGGTCTCCATTGATTCCGAATTGGACAATAAACTTGCGCACCACGCGATGGAAGCGAACGCCATCATAGAACTTCGCTTTGAGCAACTCGAAAAAATGATCGGCACCCTTGGGTGCCCAATCGTGGTGAATGTCGAGTACGATTCTTCCAGCAGTTGTGTTGAAGGTGACCTTATAGTTGACCGGAGGTTTGTCCGGCAGACGTTTTTCCATCTTGCGCAGGTCGGTTTTGGGCTCGGACGATGAACATCCCCACAGGAGTGTGAGTGCAACAAAAAGGAGCCAACGCATGGGTTCAATCTATCACGGGGCTTTGTTCGGTGGAAAGCTCAGGGCTAGACGGCACGGCTTCTGCGATGGTTGTCGTTCCCGGTCCTCCCGTTCTGGCCATGTTGAAAAAGAACCAAAGCTGCGCCGCGCTTGCCAGCAATGCACTGACGAGCGAGGCGATGGTCCACATAATAATAGCCGCGTATTGAGCCCATGGATTGCCGGGTTCGGCGGCAAAGACTCGGAACCATTGTATGGTCCGCAGTGTCTGTTCCGCGGTTTCTGCTACGAACATTAATACCAGGACCCAAGCCAATCCACGCCACAGCTTGGGAGCCATTCCAACTCCATAGGCAAGCAGGAATGCGGGCATGATCAAGGCCACAATACGAACAAGGCCTGCTCCGGGAGGGAGCGCCGAGCCTTGGTTCATCACATACAAGCTGGTGAGCGCTGCGGTGAGAGATCCGACGCTGGCGTTCAAAATGGCAGCAGCCCGTGACGAGATGGAAGGAGTCCGTCCGTTTGCCTCGATCGCAATCATGGCATAGAAGAATGGAATCAGAACCAGAGATGCAATCGGCAGTATCAAGAGGTAGAAGACATCTGCGGGCTTGAGATCGGGGTGGTTCGGAGTAGACAAAAACGTAAATAGCCCCATAAGGGACCGGGCGTAGGGTACCAAGCTTCCAAAGGCTACAAGAACAGCGGCAAGCAACGCGGACAGGCGAAGGGATTTCATTATTTTTCCGTGTATAGATCTGGCAAGTCGTTCTCGAACAGTATGACATCGCCAGGCCGTAGCAGTTTGGCGAACATTGTGGTTGCTTCCTGCAAGTCCTTTACAACGTGGAGCCTCTCTTCTGGGAACGCGGCGCTGCGCAGTCCGGTAGCGATAGGACGGGTTTGCTCAGGACCCACCAGGAAAACATGATCACAAGAGACAGCAGCCAGACGTCCGAATTCTTCATTTTTCTGTTGGTGCAAATCCCCCAGCTCGATCATACCTGGCGTGACAAGTACTCGTTTTCCAGTGGTGAACTGCGACAGAACATGGAGGGCTTCGGCAGCCCCAATCGGATTTGAATTGTAGGAATCGTCCAGGATGGTGGTGCCTCCCAGGCCTTTCTTTACTTCTAGACGGTTGGGAGCTGATTTCAGCTTGGAGATTCCTCGGGATATTTCTTCTGGCGTAAGTTTCAAATCCATCGCGATGGCGGCCGCTCCAAGGATGTTGAGAACGTTGTGCCGACCCACCAGTTCACACGCACAGGGAATACGTTGGCCGTCTTTGGTCACGATGGTGAAGGTCATGCCCTCCACCGAATGGACAATATCTTCGGCCCAAATATCGCCGCCACTAAGTGCATATCGAATCACGCGCGTGTGCTTGGTCCGGTCGGCGAGTTTCCGGCAGTGTTCATTCTCGCAGTTGAACAGAGCGAGCCCGTCCGGAGGCAACGGGTCGATCACTTCATAGTTGGTGCGTTCAATGTTGTCGAAGGTTTTGAAGCGCTCCCAATGTTCCGGGCCAATCGAGGTGATGATCCCGATGGTGGGATGGACAATGTCGGCGACATCTTTTACTTCCCCGCGCTGATAGGCACCCATTTCAACGATAAATACCTCGTGAAGCGGAGTGAGGGTTTCATTCACGATACGGGTGACGCCAAGCTGTGTGTTCACGTTGCCCGGTGTCTTGAGAGTGCGGAAGCGTTCGGACAGCAGCGTATCAATGAAATACTTTGTCGAGGTCTTGCCATAGCTGCCGGCAACTCCGATAACCAGGGGCTTTAACTCACGCATCTTTTTTTCCGCCGCTTTGACGAAACCGCGATTGATGCTGGCCTGCACGGGCTTGAGCAGGACATTTCCAGCAAGCACCGCCAGCGGTGCCAGATGAATGAACAGGACCAACGCCAGAACATTTTCCAAAAGGAAGACGAGACCGAAGCCGCTGACCACCATCAACATGCGGGCTGCAAACAGAATCCGTCTGGCTCTCGCCGTCAGATCAAGCGGCTTCTTTGGCGGTGTTCTGTCGCGTGTGTACCAGAGGTAAGCGCACACGGCCGCCCATAACAGCGCCGCCGGAGGCACAACGTAGCTCAGGGCCGCGATGGCCAATCCGGCGATTAGGGCATAAGGGTGGAAAGCCCGTTCACGTGGTTTTGCCATCAGCCACTTTAAGTAACGTCCAGGGATATAACTATCCATCTGGAACATGTGAAGGGCACGGATCACGCGGTCGTCAGCGAGCATGGCCGAGGCAATCAGCCCTATCGCAAGCCAGGGTGTCATTGTGCTCCTCGCAAAAAGCGCAGCATGTGCAGGTTGAACTTATTCGCCTCATCAACAAACGGGAAGTGTCCTGCGTTGGGAAAGACGACTAGCTCACTATTCGGGATGAGGCTTGCCATCGTCTCTCCGCTGGCAAGCGGAGTTTCTGTATCATTGGCACCCCACAGCAGCAGGACAGGTGACTGAATCCTGGGCAGCCAGCCCGTGAGATCTTCATTGATCACGTGGACGAGAGTTTCGCGCAAAGGACCGGCGGCGTTGTAATCGCGCGAAGCGAGTTTCGGAAGCAAGGCGCGATTGATTTTCGTTACGAACGGGTCTGCTCCCGGTATTCCGCGCGCAGTGGATTGCAGTTTTCCGGCAAGCTTGCCAAGACCTTTACGGAGACTGAGTTTCAAAGAAGCGTGAGTCGGCACACCAGCCGAAGCGGTGAGTACAATGCGCCCGGCGCGGTGCGGCTGTTCTGCAGCCATTTTGATGGAGACGCGGCCGCCAAAGGAATGCGCAACCAGATGCGGTTTCTCAAGGCCCAGCGCATCCATGAATTGCAGAGTGTTGTCGAGGAAATCCGAAACATGCCAGGCGTGAGGTGGCAAGCTGCTTTGGCCGTGTCCCGGGAAGTCGATCGTAATTGCTTTGAAAGAAGGTGCCAGTGCGCGAGCAACCGGGTCGAAGACCTCAATGGAACATCCCCAACCGTGGAGCAGAAGCACGGGATCGCCTTGGCCTTGGATACGATAACGGAGTTTAACTCCGCCGACTGCGATGGTGTCTGTGATCACGCGCTCATGCCATTATTGCAGGCGCACGTGGTGGAAGGCTAGAGTAATCTACGCGCGCTTGCCACCCAGTAAATTCACATCCAGCGAAAACTGCGAACGGCTTCGTTCTTTGTGCCGGGCCAGTCCCGCATCAATCAGTGTCTTCACCAGTTGATCAAAAGGCAAGCCGGAGGCTTCCCACAGATAGTAAGACAGCGAACCGGGCAGGGTATTGATCTCATTTACGTAGAGTTGATTCTCCGCAGAAAGCAGGCAATCAATCCGCGCAATTCCTTCGCAGCCTATGGCCTTGTACGCTTCCCGTGCAAGCTCTTGCGCCTGCCTGGTGAGCACCTCTCCAATCGGCGCAGGGATCACGCGACTCAGCGATGCCATGCCGGACTTGGTCATCCCCTTGACGCCCTTCTTACCGCCCGTTCGGTACTTCGCGTCGAACGTGAGAAGGTCTCCCGTAGCCGAAGGCATTTCACAGACGGAAGTTTTGTACGGCGGGCCAATAACCGAGCAGTTAACCTCTTTGAAATCGACGAGTGCCGGTTCCACCATTACGCGATCATCAAAGTTAACCGCTACATTCATGTGGGTGGTTAGCTCGTTGCGATTCGCGCACCGTGCCACGCCGATGCTGGAACCCAGCGAACTCGGTTTGACGATCACCGGATACGAAAACTTCGCCTCAACCTCGTTCACAAACGCCGCCGCGTCTCTTGTCCACCGCTCGCGCGATGCCCAAACACAATCCAGCACGGGCAATCCCGCCTGACGATAGACTTCCTTCTGACGAATCTTGTCCATGCCGATGGCCGAGGCTTCTACACCGGCACCGGTATACGGTACATCGGCAAGCTCAAACAGGCCCTGCATGCGGCCATCCTCTCCGAAAGTGCCATGCAGCATCGGGAAGAATACATCGGCCCAAAGGATTGGCGGTTTATAGAAGAAACCCTTTGCACCGGTGGGGTGCAGGACCAACTGACGAATGGAGGTGTCCGGACTCAGGCTGACACGGTGCGAGCCTCGCAAACTGTCCGGATGAAATCCCGGCGTGGCGTATGCCTTAAGGTTGTAAAGATCCTTGCCAGCGAACCACGCGCCCGATTTATCTATGAAGATAGGCAGGATCTCATAACCCGCCACGTCCAGGGCATCCATCACCTGATGTGCGCTGATGACGGAGACTTCGTGTTCAACGGATCGGCCGCCGAACAATACCGCTACGGTTAGTTTTGCCATTTATGCGCGTAGATGCATCGCGGTGTAATCGCGCTTGGTGGGTCCAAGATAGACTTGGCGTGGCCGGCCGATCTTCTGGTCGCTGTCCATCAGCATCTCTTCCCAATGAGTCAGCCACCCGATGGTGCGCGGGATCGCGAACAGCACGGGGAACATTTCGGTCGGGAAACCAATCGCTTGATAGATGATTCCAGAATAAAAATCGACGTTCGGGTAAAGCTTGCGCTTGATGAAATATTCATCGTTGAGCGCAATCTGCTCCAGTTCAATCGCAATATCCAGAAGATGATTCCGCCCGGTGACCTCGAAAACATCATCGGCGGTCTTCTTGATGATCTTCGCTCTTGGGTCGTAGTTCTTATACACCCGGTGTCCGAAGCCCATCAGACGGCCTTCGCCGTTCTTGACGCGTTTGATGAAATCGGGAATGCGATCCTTGGATCCGATCTCGTTCAACATGTTCAGCACCGCTTCGTTGGCTCCGCCATGCAACGGGCCGTAGAGGGCCGCGGCTGCTCCGGCAAGCGAGGAGTACGGATCGGTCTGAGCGCTTCCAATCAAGCGCATGGAACTTGTGGAGCAATTCTGCTCGTGGTCGGCGTGCAGGATAAATAATACTTCCATGGCGCGTTCCAGAATTGCGCTTTGCTTGTAGTCCTGGCCAGTCTTCCGGAACAGCATGTGCAAAAAGTTTGCTGTGTAAGAAAGCTCATTGTTAGGGTACGCGTAAGGCAGTCCCTTGATGTGCCGATAAGCAGCAGCTGCAACCGTAGGTGCCTTGGCGATCAGTCGCTGAATCTGCAGCAAACGATTGTCGTGATCCAGCACGTGCTTGGCATCGGGATAAAAGGTCGAGAGCGCCGCAATCGTTGAGATAAACATCCCCATCGGATGCGCGTCGTGATGGAAACCGTCCATGAACTTCTTTGTGTTCTCGTGCAACAGCGTGTGAATAGAAATGGTGTGGGTCCACTCGGCTAGTTGTTCCTTGTTCGGAAGTTCACCGTAGTAGAGAAGGTACGCGCACTCCAGGAACGTGGATTTCTCCGCCAGTTGCTCAATGGGATACCCGCGGTATTCCAGAATGCCCTTATCGCCATCAATATAGGTAATCCGGCTCTTGCAAGCTGCGGTGTTGGTGTAGCCAGGATCATAAGGCATCAGGCCGAAATCATCGGCATTGGCCTTTATCTGGCGCAAATCAATCGCGCGGATGGTGCCGTTTTCAACGGGCAGTTCGTAAGTCTTACCGGTGCGGTTGTCGGTAATTGTAATCGTGTCGGGCATCAGGACTCCAAGGGCAAATTGTAACGCTGACAGTGAAGGAGCGAGAGAGCGGCGGTGCCGATATCCTTCTCCATATTACCCGGTTGAGAGGCTGCGATGCTAATAGCCAAACCCTTCAGCGTGCGGACGACGGGATTGCCGAAGGCGGCGTCAAAGGTTGTCAATACCGCTCTGAGCGGTTATGATTGACGACAGAATCGTCGCCATGATAACAGGAGTCCAAGCTGTGAGAGCTTCGTTGGCCTGCAGTGCCGTGATTCTGTTTGGATGTGCCGAGATGTCGCGGACGTGGTATCTGCGCGCCTGTGATCGCGACATTGACCGGGCTGCTCAAAACATAGCCGCGGCCCGGGGAAATCCTGAGCGCGCCGCTGCTTTTACCGAACGTGGCAAAGCCTATTCCGAGAAGGCCCGTTACAGCAGGGCCTTCAAACTGATTTCATCGGATGAATACAGCCGCTTGTTTGGCCTGGCGGTGAAGGATCACGATCAGGCTGTAGCCTTAGATCAGCAAAGCGCCGAGGCGCACTATCACCGCGGACACGCCTTCTACGACAGAGCTGTACTGGAGGAAAGTCCGGAATCCAAGAAAGAATGGTTTGCCCGCGCGGTGAACGATTTTCAGGCTGCCACCCAAAAAGATACGCAGCATTATCTGGCGTTTGACAGACTCGGCCTGATCCACGAGGTGAGCGGGGACTTAGATCAAGCGATTTCGGACTACACAAAAGAGATGGCGCTGAATTCGATGGGCAGGCTCCGGCTGGCAGATGCCTATTGCGCGCGGGGGCTGGCTCGGTTGCGCGCGGCGCGGTTGGATGCCGCGATCACCGACTACGAGAAGTCGATTGAGATTGGCTCCAACACCGATGGGTGTTCATGTGACCCCTTTAATCCGGTGGTTGGCCTTTACGCGGATAAGAAAGAGTACGACAAGGCCTGGGTAGTGGTTCGCAAAGCGCTGGCCTCCGGGAAAGTGATTGACGCAGAGTTGCTGATCCGCCTCAGGAAGCAGTAATCGGGTTACTCATAGCGGAGTGCGCTTGTGGGCTGCAACCCAGCGGCCTTGCGTGCAGGCAGCCAACACGCCAGCAGCCCTGTTGCAATC
>Ga0315912_10003454_pt1 | contig 15683 bp, 18 predicted proteins | sample VfabasoilMG_FD_204469 | JGI IMG/M metagenome (GOLD analysis project Ga0315912, IMG submission 204469) | Garden soil microbial communities collected in Santa Monica, California, United States - V. faba soil | ecosystem: Environmental > Terrestrial > Soil > Garden | place: USA: California... | reverse complement strand
TGCCCACGACGCCGTTCAGCGGCGTGCGCAGCTCGTGGCTCATGTTGGCGAGGAAACGCGACTTGGCCTGCACCGCGGCTTCGGCGGACTGGCGCGCCCGCTCCAGCAACTCGGCCGTGCGCTTCTGGTCGGAGATATCCGTGACCACCGACGCGATGCCGGTCATGGTCCCGTCTTCGGCCAGCAGCGGCGTCTTGGCGACCAGCACGTTGTACGTGGCGCCGTTGCGCGCCTTTACCGTGGTCTCGTAACGCAGCGGCTTGCGCGTCTCGAACACCTGGTCGTCACTCTCGCGGTGATCCTTGTTAGGTGGCCGGTTGGGCGCGCCGGAGAGGAAATTGCCGACGGCTTCTTCGCGTGACACGCCGATCATCTGTTCCCAGGCGGCGTTCACCAGCGTCACGCGCCGCTCGGCGTCGCGCAGGATCACCGGCAGGGGCAGGGTCTCGAGCAGCGCCTGCATGACGCGCAACGTGTTCGACAGCGCGCGCTCCATCTGCTTGCGCGCGGTGATGTCGGCGTGAGTGCCGGTCATGCGCAGCGCGCGCCCGTTCGCGTCCCGCTCGCTGACGTTGCCGTGGGTCTCGATCCACACCCAGCGACCATCGGCGTGACGCGCGCGGTGACAGATTTCGAAAGTGGGCGCGGTACCGCGCAATGCAGCGCGCGTCGCTTCGGCGAATGCGGCGCGATCTTCTTCGTGCACCAGCGACATGACGTCTTCGATGCGCACGATCTGCGCCTGTGTGCCGATACCGAGGAATCGCAGCACGTTGCGGTCGGTGTGGATGTTCCCGGTGGTGAGATCCCACTCCCACAACCCGAGGTCGGCCGCCTGCAGTGTGGTTTCGAGCCGTTCGTCGCTCACGAGGCAGGGCCTGCGATCGCCGGCGAGGCGGTCGACCAGCGCGAGGCAGCCCTTGCGCAGGGTTTCGACATCAACCGGCTTTCCCGTGCGCAGGTCTGCGACGAGCCCGTGCACGTCGGACTCCGGGCCGAGCCCGAAGGCCCGCGCCAATTGTTCTTTCAGCTCGCGATTCACTTGATCAATGCGCTGTTGGGCGCCACCCCGGATCGTGCGACTCCTGTATTCGGTGTCGGCAGCGGCGGGGATTACTGAGGGTGGCGCGGCACGGCATCCGTGCCCGGCGCACCGGAGTGTGCGCCAAATCACATTGGCGATTGCGAGGTGGAGCGTCGGCGACGCTCCACCTGCTGACTTATTTCCCGGGTTACTCGACCTTGAAGGCGACCACCGTGTTCTTGAAGAACGTCGGCACGTACACCGTATTGGTCTTCGGATCCCAGCCGATGTCGGCGGTTTTGGTTTCCGAGGCCTTGCCGTCGAACAGCAGCTCCTTCGAACCGTCGGCGTTCACGTACCACACGGCACCGCTCCACACGGTGACCAGGAAATCGTCGCCCTTGACGTTTTCGAGACCGTCCGCGCCGCCGGCCATGCCGGTGGCGAGCACCTTGAGCGACTTGTCCTTCTCGACGCGATTGAGACTGTCGTTGTCGAGCACGTAGAGCGCGCCCTTGTGTACCTGCAGGCCGTTCGGACCCTTGAGCACCTTTTCGTCGAGATGCACGCTGGCCTTGCCGTCCTTGATCGCGTAGACCTTCTTGCCCTTCGAGTCCGACGCGTAGATCGTGCCCTTGTCGTTCACGACGTCATTCAGGAGGCCACCCTCCACGGCGATCTTGTTCTTGATCTTGCCGGCGGCGACGTCGATGACCACGAGGCCTCCGCAGTCGCCCACGTACAGCCATTTGCCGTCATCCGACAGCGCCATGCCCTTCGGGCAGTCGAGGCCCGTGACCCATTCGGCCGAGATCACCTTGCCATCGAGACTCACCTTGCCGATGGAGCCCTTGCCATCCGCGGTCCAGGGTTCACCGTCGATGTTCGAGACGTACAGCACCTTGCGCGCGGCATCGAAATACACGGATTCCGGCGTCTTCAGTGTCGCGTCACTCTCCCAGACCTTGCTGAGCCTGTGGCTGTTGTTCGCGTCTTGAGCCTGTGCGGCAGTGGCGAGAATCAGCGCCCCTAACGTCACGAATGTCTTCTTCATGGATCGCGTCCTTGTTGAAAGGGACGCGAAGTATAGTCGCGCGGCTTTGCGGCTCGCCAGCAGCCGACTATCCTCTGCGCATGCCAACCAGGTCCCTGTTTCCGACCCGCGTCTACACCGCGAAACTCGCGTCCGGCGCTAACATTCTGAATTCGCGGCTGTTGCGCGAGTGCCGCCAGCTCGCAATCGACGATGGCGCGGGCCGCGTGTGGTCGAAGACTAACTATCCCGGCGGCTACACATCCTACAGTTCTGCGTCCCGGCTGCATCAGATGTCTCCTACTTTCGGGCAGCTGCAGAAGCGCATCGATACGCACGTGCGGCGTTTCGCCATGTCGCTGGACTTCGATCTCACCGGCCGCAGTCTCACGATGACGGATTGCTGGGTGAACGTCATGAACCGCCACGTGGTGCACGGCCTGCACCTGCACCCGCTGGCCAGCATCAGCGGCACGTACTACGTGCGCACATCGCACGGTTGCTCAGGGCTGAAGTTCGAGGACCCGCGTCTCGATCGCTACATGGCGGCGCCGCCGCGCAAGGCTCGCGTGCGGCGCGACAACCAGGTTTGGGTCACGATTCCCGCCGAGCAGGGCAACCTGGTGTTGTTCGAAAGCTGGTTGCGCCACGAAGTGGCGCCGAACCCGACCGAGGCGGAACGGATCTCGGTGTCGTTCAACTATTCGTGGTTCTGATCGCGGGGCCGGGTGTCAGCCGCCGAACAGGGAGAACACGGTCTGGAAGGCGTGGCGCCACATGCCGAAGTCGGTGATCCCGACGAACACCAGGCCCGTGATCGCGCCGTCGAGATGCGCGTCATGGTTGATTCGGTCGCGCGAATTCTTCGAGGCCCAGATCGAATATGCGAGGAACGCAAAGGCGTACAGAAACGCCGGGATCGGGACCGCGAAGAACAGGTAAATATTCACCATCGGGTAATAGAGGATGAACGCGAACAGCACGCCATTGATCGCACCTGACGCACCAAGCGACGCGTAGTCCGGATTGCGGCGCTGCCTGACGACCGTCCCGAGGCTGCTGACGATAAGCGCAATGAAATACAGCGCCAGGAAGTGGGAAGTGCCGATGGTCTCCTCGAGATAGGGCCCGAAGAAATACAAGGTCAGCGCATTGACCAGCAGATGCATGAAGTCGGCGTGTATGAAGCCGCAAGTGATCAGCGTGCTGTACTCGCCGTGTTTCGCTACGCGGAACGGCCGAAGCAGGTTGCGGTCAATGATGCTGGGCGCGGACGTGAGGCCGAGCGCGCTCACCGCGACGATGAGGATCAGGATGGCGTAGGAGGCAGGGGGAAAGCCGAACTGCATCACGGGGCACCACGCGTGTAGCCGCGATCCTGCAGCCACTCGGCCAGCCGCTGCGGCCAGTTGCGAATGCTCACGTACTCCGATCGCTGGCCCATGTTGAAGGCATGTTTGCCCTGCGCGTAGATGTGCGTCTCGATGGAGGCGCCCGCGGCGTGGTACTTGCGGGAGAGATCGAACAACACACCGGCGACGTATTCATCGTCGGCGGCGCCCAGCAGGAACAACGGCGGCGCGTTGCGCGGCAACTTGTCGGGAATGCCGAGCGGTCCGGGATAGATGAGGATCTGGAAATCGGGACGCGCACTCACGCGCTCGACGGAATCCTTCGACGCCGGATCGCCCGCCACGGGTGGATAGGCCACCAGCGCGGCGACTTCGCCGCCCGCCGACCAGCCCATGACGCCGATGCGATTCGGGTCGATGCCCCATTCAGCGGCCCGTGCGCGCACGGTGCGCATGGCGCGGCGGATGTCCTCGGCGGTGTTGTCGATGGTGTATTTCGAGCCGGGCTCGCGGAACAGCCGGTATTTCAGTGCGAATGCGGTGATCCCCAGACTCGCCAGGTATTGCGCGGGCTCCACGCCCTCGGGGTTGAATACGAGCTCGCGGTGTCCGCCGCCGGCGGCGACGATGACGGCCGTGCCATTGGCCTTGCCGGCCGGTGGCAGGAATACCGTCAGCGACGGGTTATGAATGTTCTTGTACCACCAGTCCTTGTGCTGTTCGGGCTCGTCACGGCGTGATTCGAAACCCGGAGCGCCTGCTTTCCAGAGGGGAATGACCTGTTGCGCGCTGGCGCTGCCGGTGATGACGAAAAGTGCGGCGAAGAGCGCCAATGTGCGTGCTGGCATGGCCGCGCAACATGCCACAACCCTGCGCGCGTGTGTCTATTTCTTTGGTGGGTACTGGTAACCCGTGCCGCCGTCCTTGAGGCAACGATCTACCGGCGTGGACTTGCGGTGGTGAGGCGCCTCGAGCATCCGGTCGATGTTTTCGTTGATGTCGGTTGGCAGGTCTTCGGATGCATCGACCTCGACCAGTCGTGCCTGCTCGCCGAATTTTTCGAACGTGAAGATCTGGTAGATCCGTTCCGGACCGCCGGCGCCATGACGCACCGCTTCCACCTCCAGGTCCCACTTGTTTTCATTGTCGGGATCCGGAGCGGTCCAGGTGCGCGTTGCGCTGCCGAATACGCCGTTCGCGATGAGCACGGTGCTCAGCGAATAACAAGTGCCGGTGTGATCGTCGTCATCCGCTGCGAGCTCCAGCTCGGTGAAATCACGCGATGGCCCCGGCTCTTTCGACATGAACTTGTAGACGGTGAAGCCGCCGACGATGACCAGCAGCATTGCGGGCCCGGCAATTCCTTTCATGGAGAGTTCCTCGAGTCTGCGCTCTGCTCAGTCATAGGGGATGTCGACGCTCTTCTTCGAGACCAGGGTCTGGTGCGCTTCGCTGCTTGTGCTGAGGAACACCAGGTCGCCGTCCTCCATGCCGACCATCGATTCGTCGAGGATTTCGACCACCTGGAATTCCCTGAAGTCATCGGGCGTCACGGGAATGCGATGCGGCTCGTAGAACGGCATCGTTTCGACGTATTCGGCAGTGACCATCGCCGTCCTGCGATCCTTCGCCAGGTCGATCCTCATCGACTTGCGCTCCAGCCGGTACTGGCGCAGCTGCGAGAAACTGCCGGCCTCGCGGCAGAAGAGCTTGCGCGTCATGTCGAGCTCACTGGGCTCGTCGGCGCCGTCACTGTGGAAAGTCACGTGCAGCTCGAAGCTCTTGCCGCGCAGCGCGCAGATCTCCGGTGCGAAACGCTTGCGCGCGGCATCGTCGGCGCGGTCGATGAATTCGGCCACCTGCACGCGATCGAGCTCGCTCGAACAGCCGGTGAGCAGGATGGCAACTAACAAGATGGCCGCGTTGAACCGGTGCATCGCTTAGGAGTCTAGCTAGACGCGGCGCGCCGGAACCGGCGCCAATCCACATTTTGGGTGGCCGGGCGCCAGCACCAAAAAAAAGCCCCGCAGTGCGGGGCTTGTTAGTTTGGTCGTCGTCGACTTAGGTAATCGCTGTCAGCCGAGCAAGTCGACTACACGGACAAAAATCTTTTGCGGCTGGAACGTCGGTGGCCAATTGGCCTCCGGCTAAACATTAAAGCCCGCGTGTCAGTTCACGCCTCTTTCGTTCCCACCAGTAGCTCAAATTGAAGCTACCGATTGCACCCGTGCCCGTGAGCAAATCCTGAGTTTCTATATCAAAAAAACCGTTGTGTTCTCCGCGCATCACTCGTTGATGCAGTGCACGAAACCAAACCTTTCGCTAACTCTGCAGCGCTGCCGGGGTGTCTTGAATTCAGTCACTTAGCGGCGTTGCACGGACTACACGATGTCGAATCATACGCGCAATCATTTTCGCGACAATGTCTCGATCACGCGACACACGGCATCCTTGTGATCAGTTTATCGGCACTGGGCGTGTCAGCTGAATGAGACCTTGTGCCCGGTCCGGATTGGTGGCAGTAGGCGTCAGCGAAGCAGGCGGATGGTGAACACCGCGCCCGAATTGTCGGGGAGATTGGCTGCCTGGGCGGATCCCCCGTGGAACTCCGCAATCAACCGGACAATGTACAGACCGAGCCCAAAGTGGGGGCGCGTGCCCGACTCGGCCCTCGACTGCCATAGCGATTCGAACAGGCGGGTGGCGGCCTCGGGGGGTAGCGGCGGACCCGGGTTGGTCACATCGAGCTCGGCGTGGGAATCGCCGGCGCGAAGAACAATGCTGATCGTGGCGCCATCGGTGCTGAAATCGACGGCATTATCCACCAGCTTGTCGAGCATCTGGACCACGAGTTCGGGAGCGCCGTTGATCTCGAGGCGTTCTGCCGGCACTTCGCAGACAAAACGACGGTTGGGGAACGCGCCGCCGTAGGCGTCCGTCGTTGAGCGCACCAGCGCCCCCAGGTCGAATCGGTGGCGCTCGCTATGGGCGATGGCTTCCTCTACGCGCGTAGCCGCTCCCATGGCGGTCAGGATGGCGCCGAGGCGCTCGCTGCCCTCGCGGGCGCGGGCGATGTACACCTTGGCGTTCTCACCCATGCCGTTTGAAGCCTGGGCCTCCGATTCCAGGTTCTCGAGCGAAGAACGGATGATGGTCAGCGGCGTGCGGATCTCGTGCGCCAGCTTGCCGGCCAGGGTGCGCAGATAACCGGTGTATTCGTCGAGGCGTCCGAGCAACGACGAAAAACTGCGCGACAGATCGCCCAGTTCGTCGGGGGCGTCGGCCTCGGGCAAAACCCGCGAGACGCTTCCTTCGCGACCGAGCGCCGTTTCACTGGCTGCGCCCAGCCGGGTGATGCGCAGCGTCATGCGGCCGGCGAACCAGAAGGCGGCGCCGACCGCGAACAGCGTGACGAACAGCGTGAGATTGAGCAGGCGGGTGAGCGCCTGGTCGCGCAGCGTGAGCCAGCGATCCGCGGTCTGCGCGAGCTGGATCACACCGATGATGCGTTTGCCGTCCGCGGAATAGATTGGAGCCGCCGCGGCGACGATGACGCTGTCCTTGTAACGGCCGCCGAACAATGCCGCCTCTGGCGTGCCGCGCGCCGCGCGACTGGTAAGTGCCTCGGCCTTGCCGGCGCGTTCAGCTTCCGAGACGGCGCGCGGAATGGCGCCGCCATCGAGGAACAGGCGGTACATGCGCGGCAGGAAGCCACGCATGCGCGTGTAATCGCCGGGCAAAGCAGGGGCGTCCAGGCGGGTGAGCAATGCGCCGGTGGAGGACGCAACGGTGATCTCGACACCCGGCTGCGCGAACTGCCGCAGGTGGTCGTTGAGGTCCGGCGACGCGGCGATCAGCCGTCCGACAGCGCGCAGATCGGATGCTTCGAGGGTTCCGTAGCTCGTGCGCGGCGTGCCGCGCCGGTCGCGATCGTCGACGAGCACTCCGAGATGCTGGCCGACCATCGACAGCGGTACGCCGATCTCCAGTACCCAGCCGTCGCGTGCGCGCTGCCACACGCCCTGGATGCGTGGTTCGTCGATGGCCGTTTCGCGGCCATATTCCAGCGTTTCGATGCGTCGCGCATGCACGGCGCCGGGGCCCGTGCTGCCGAAGAACAGCCGCTGCTGGCCGCCACGTTTGTCATCGAAGGCCAGCCACAACCGATCGCCGATGCTGGCCGAATCCAGCGGCGTCAGGTCAGAAGCGTCGAACACCCAGCGGTTGTCCCGAACAATCATGGCGAGGTACAGCCGGCGCTCGTGGGTGGCGGCGAACAGGCGCAGGCCGTCGCCCCCGGGTCCCGCGACCCGCACCAGACTGCGCGCATCCTGGTCCCATTCGTCGGCGCGACCATCGAGGAGCGGCGCGCCGGACAGCACCACGGGCGTGATGTCGCGGGGATCGTTGGCCTGTTCCGATGCGGGCAGCGAATCGGCGCGAAACAGCAGCTCCTGGCGGCCCTTGAGCGACCCGGCAATCGTGGTGGTGACGGCGAGCAGCGACTGCTGCTCGTTTTCCCGCAGCACCGATTCCATCTCGCGCGCGTACTGGCAGCCGGCCCAGGGCAGCGCCAGCGTGGTCAGCGCCAGCAACAGTAGTTTGGTGCGGAGCCGGAACCCGGAAATCGGCCCGGTCTTCAGCAGGTCTAGGAAGCGGCCCACGGATGGATTACTCGACCCAGCGATATCCCATGCCGTACACCGTGTGCACGGCGTCGAACGCGGGATCGACCACCTGGAACTTGCGCCGGACGCGCTTGATGTGTGAGGTGATGGTGTTGTCGTCGAGCACGACGTTGGCCGCGTCCATGAGCTGCTGTCGGTTCTTCACGTGGCCGGGATGTTTGGTGAGCGCGTAGACGATCCAGAACTCGGTGAGCGACAGCAACACCACCTCGCTGTTCCAGGTCACCGACATGCGCTCGCTGTCGAGCGTGAGCGCGCCGCGGCGGATCACCTGCTTTTCCTCGGGCGGCCGGCGCAGCGCATCGACGCGGCGGAACAGCGCGTTCACGCGCGCGATCAGGTGCGCGAGCGACAGGTCCTTGGTGAGGAAATCGTCGGCTCCCAGGCGCAGCCCTGACACCGCATCGAGCTCGCTGTCGCGGGCGGTGAGGAAAATGATGGGCAATTCGGGCGACATGCCGCGCAGGTCACGGCACAACTCGAAACCACCCTCGGGTTCGTCTTCCAGCGAGATGTCGATGACGGCGAGGTCCGGCAGGCGCGCGGCGAAAGCGGCCATGGCATCGCGGCGATTCGGATAGCCGCGCACTGCGTAGCCCTCGCGCGAAAAGGCGGCGGCATAGTTGTCGCGGATGGCGCGCTCGTCCTCGACGATGGCGATGGTCTTCTTCATGGCCGCGCAGTGTAAGCGAGCGCCATGGCCTGCGTCCGGGCCGGCCACATTTGGTCACTTTCTACCTGCGCTACGCCATCAAGGCGTCACGGCATGGCCGGCAGCGGCGCGCGAAATGTCACCCAGGCCAGGAGGAAACCGCCATGGGTGTAAACAGACCGAATGGGACATATGCCAGCGCGCAGTTCGGCGCGCAGCCGGGTGAGCGCTGGCGCAGGTTTCTCGAGCGTATCGGCACTCGCAGCAACGACTTCGCTTCGCGCCTCGCGCGCGCCCGTTTCGTCTACCTGCACCGGCGCGACGCGGGTTCGCACTGGCTGCCGCTATGAGCGCCGTACCGGACGACTTCATGCGTGACCCGGCGAAACACCGCGACCTCGATCGCGACAAGACTGCACAAACCGGCGCGGAGCAGGAGACCCGCGCCGGCATCTGGCAGTGGTTGTTCATTGGCGTCCTGCTCGCCTGCTGGCTGGCCGAGGCGACGCTGTGCACCGCGAGCGGTTACTGACGGACGGAAATAGCCGCAGGCTGTCAGTCAGGCACGGAGCTGACGCCGAGTTTCACCACTTTCGCCCGTTGCGCTGCGGCCAGAACCTGCGCCACGCGCTCGTACGGCGCCATTCTTTCCGGTATCACCTGCAGGAGCGGGGGATTCGTCTGACTGGCGATCGCGGCGAATCTGGGGGCGAGTTCATCCATTGATGCCACGTGTTGCCCGTTCCAGTAGATCTCCCCACGGTAGAAAATCTCCAGTCGCACGGTGGCCGGCGGCGCCTTCCCCGGACCGCTTGGCAGTTCGAGTTTGACGGTGTGCGTTGCGATGGGCACCGTGAAGATGAGCATGATGAGCAACACCAGCAGCACATCGATGAGCGGTGTCGCATTGAGCACGGGTTCGGCAAGATGAGGCGTACTGGACATGAATCACCTCCTTGAATGGCTAACGCATCGCCGCATCGCGCGGGGTTGCCGTACTGTTGCCCGATGAGAGCCGACCCGCGTTACAAGACTCTGCCGGCCGAGCCGGCCACGCTGCTCAACGAGGGCCGGGTCCAAGAGGCGGTGAAGTCCCTGCGTGAGTCGCACAGCCTCGGAGCCAGGGAAGCCCGCCGGTGGATCGACTCGTACATCAACGACGATCCGATGCTGCGCGTGCAACTCGAAACTCAACAGCGCTCGCGACGCCGCAGGTACTTTTTCTGGTTTCTTGTCATCGACATCCTGCTGACAGCTGGCATCATCTATTACCTGTTCTACCTGCCACGCTGACTAACAAGAACGCCGGGGAGGCCGCCGGATGCTGTTGATCGGGATGTTCGATTCGCCTTTCGTGCGGCGTGTCGCCGTGACGATGAAGCTGCTGGAGATGCCGTTCGAACACGCGAACTGGTCGATCGGGCGCGACTTCGACCGCATCCGTGAATACAACCCGCTGGGCCGCGTGCCCACGCTGGTGACGCGCGAGGGCGAAAAGCTCATGGAATCGAGCGCCATCCTCGACTACCTGGATGAGCGCGCCGGGCCCGATCGCGCGCTGTTGCCACGCTCCGGCCCGGACCGTCGCCAGGCGCTGAATCTCATGGCCATGGCGACAGGAGCTGCGGAAAAGGGAATCCTGCAGGTCTACGAGCGTGCTTTCCGTCCCGAGGACAAGCGCCACCAGCCGTGGGTGGACCGCTGCCGCACACAGATGAGCGGCTCGCTGGCGGCCATCGATCGTTATCTCGGCGAACGCGGCGTATCGCAGTGGCTGGTCGGCAAGCGCATGACACAGGCTGATATCACCGCGGTGTGCGTGTTCACCTTCCTGAATGACACGCTGCGGGTCGCCGCCGACCAGGTGATGTTCCAGTCGCTCGCAACCCTGGCCGCACGCTGCGAGTCACTGCCGGCGTTCCAGGAAACGCGCGTACCGTTCTTCGTCCCGAATAGTTAGGCGGTGCCGGGCCGGCATTCCGGCATAACTCGACACTCGAGCTGCGAGCGAGTGGCAATGACCTGGCGGAGTAATGCCGGAATGCCGGCCCGGCACCCTGCTAGAAAGCGCTTATCCCGGTCAGCTCGCGCCCGATCGTCAGCTGGTGGATCGTCTCGGTACCTTCGTAGGTGATGACGCTCTCGAGATTGAGCGCGTGGCGAATCGGCACGTACTCCGCGCTGATGCCCGAGCCACCCAGCATGTCGCGGCAGTCGCGCGCGATGTCCAGCGCCATGCGGCAGTTGTTCCACTTGGCCAGTGATACCTGCGGCGGCTGCATCTTGCCCTGGTCCTTGAGACGGCCGAGCTGGTGGGATAGCAGCTGCGCGGTGGTGATCTTGCGCGCCATTTCCGCGAGCCTGAGCTGGATGGCCTGCGTGGCAGCCAGCGGCTTGCCGAACATCTCGCGGGTCTTGGTGTAGTCGATGAGTTGCGCGAGGCAGGCCTGCGCGGCGCCGATCACGCCCCAGGTAATGCCGTAACGTGCCTGGGTGAGGCAGGACAGCGGTCCCTTGAGGCCCTTCACGCCCGGCAACAGGTTCGATTCCGGCACCACCACGTTGTCGAAGAACAGTGCCGATGTCACAGAGGCGCGCAGGCTGAACTTGCGTTCGATCTCCGGCGCCGAAAAACCCTTCATGCCCTTCTCGATGATGAACCCGCGGATGCCGTCGTCGGTCATCGCCCAGCAGATGCACAGGTCCGCGATGGCGCCGTTGGTGATCCACATCTTGGAGCCGTTGATGACCCAGTCGCCGCCTTTTTTCTTCGCGTGGGTCTTCATGTTGCCGGGATCGGAGCCGCCGTGCGGTTCGGTCAGGCCGAAGCAGCCGATCTTCCTGCCGCGCGCCATGTCGGGCAGCCAGCGCTGCTTCTGCTCTTCGCTGCCGAAGGCGTAGATGGGATACATGCACAGCGAACTTTGCACCGAGACGAAGCTGCGAATGCCGGAGTCGCCGCGTTCCAGCTCCTGGCAGATGAGCCCGTAGCTCACCGCATTGAGGCCGGCGCAGTCGTAACCGTGGATGGACGAGCCTAACAACCCGAGGTCGGCGATTTCCGGGATGATTTCCTTCGGGAAGTGATGCTTCTCGAAGCACTCCTGGATGATGGGCAGCACCTTCTCGTCGACGAAGCGGCCGACCGAGTCCTGGATCATGCGCTCGTCGTCGGTGAGCAGACCGCGTAGATCGTACAAATCGAGGGGATTCAGCATCGCGCGATGATACGGGGAATAGGGGGCAGCCCCCAATTCCCCGCATAGCGGACAAAAGGGGTCAGCCATCTGCCGATGACTGACCCCTTTTGCTAGGAATTGGGGGCTGCCCCCTATTCCGCTATCCCTTGACGATGACCGCGACCTTCCCGACCGTGCGACCGGTTTCCACCTGGCGGTGCGCGTCCGCCAGTCGCTCGAGCGGAAAACGATGCCGCACTTCCGGCCGCAGCGCGCCTGCGTCCACGAGTTTTGCGATGGTCGCGAGAATCTGGCCGGGGCGGCCGGGATCGATCTCGTGCGCGGTGGGTATGCCCATGAACTCGTAGCTGATGGTCACATTGCGATACAGCAGGCTTTGCCCGCGCTGCCTGAGGTCGGTGCTGCCGCCCAGGATGGTGACGACGTGGCCGTTGACTCCCACGCAATCCAGGCATTGCACGAAGACCTCGCCGCCCACGGTGTCGAAGGCCACCGGCACTCCCTGGCCGTCGGTCAGTTTTTTCACCGTGTCCACGATGTCCTGGTTTCGATAGTCGATGACCTCGTCAGCGCGCAGCACCTCGCGGCAGAACGCCAGCGATTCCTCGCGGCCCGCGGTGGTGATCACGCGGCAGCCATGTAGTTTGGCCAGCTGCACCGCTATGTGTCCGACGCCGCCGGCGCCGGCGTGGATCAGCAAGGTCTGGCCGGCTTGCATGCGCGCCCGCAGATGCAGCGCTTCCCAGGCCGTCTGCGAAACCAGGGGCAGGGTGGCGGCGGCGGCATGATCGAGGGCCGCCGGCTTGCGCGCCGCACTGCGCGCGTCCACCGCGACGTACTCGGCGTTCGCGCCGGAGCGGAACAGATTGGGCGCAGCGATGAGCTCGTCGCCGGCCTTCCATTGCGTGACGCGCGAACCGCAACTCACGACAGTGCCGCTGACGTCGTAGCCCAGCACCAGCGGCCATTCGCGCGGCACGCTGGCGCGGGCGCGAACCTTGGTATCCACGGGATTCACCGAGGTGGCATGTACCTCGAGCAACACGTCCGTGTCGCGCAATCCCGGCTGCGGCAACTCTTCGAGATGCAACACGTCGGGTGCGCCGTGTTCGCGCTGGACCATCGCGCGCATGGAGGAAAACCGCGCTAGAAGGACACGCCGAGGCGGCGGTAGACGTGTGATACCAGCCAGATGGGGCCGATCAGCAGGAACTGCACGTCCTTGAAGAACGACGGTCGCTTGCCCTCGATGGAGTGGCCAATGAACTGGCCGATCCAGGCGACCACGAACACCACCAGGCAGGTGAGCCACAACGGCCACGCCAGGGTGTCGAGCCAGCGGACAACGAACAGCAACGCGACCAGGCACACGGCAGCGCCCACGCCGAGTGAGGGTGACAACAGGAAGTAATAGATAACCACTCCCGCCACGCTGATCGTGGCCCAGTTGAGCCAGGGAGATATTTCTGCAAAGGCCTGCGGCACCGGGATGGCCCACAGGAATCCCAGCACTGTCATGACGATGGCAGGCACGCAGATCCAGTGCAGGAGTTCATTGGTCGAATTGCGGTGGCTGGAGCCGTACTCATCGAGCCATTGATGCATGGTGCGCATGGGCGGAACGCTACGCCGCGGGACTCGCCTCTGCAAGAATGTGCCGTCACGAGGAGTGCAGATGGCATTGATGGCCAGGTTCATGAAGTTCGTCTCGCGCAGCGGCATCCTGTCCGATGCCCGGCTGCTCGAGATGTATCCGCCATTCGTGCCCATGCGCATCAAGGTGCTGGAGATCAGTGCGGGCTGGCGCAACGTGCGCATACGGCTGCCGTTGAACGCGCTTTCACGTAATCCCGGTGGCGTGATGTTTGGCGGTTACCAGGCGGCATTGGCAGATCCGATCGCGGCGCTGGCGTGTGCACGGGTTTTTCCCGGCTATTCCGTGTGGACGCGTGCCATCGCGATCTCATTCGATCACGGCGGAAATTCCGACCTCGAGATGAGATTCTCCCTTACGCCGGAACAAGAGGCGGACATTAGGATGGAACTCGAGCGCGAGGGTCGCGCGACGCCGACATTCGAATACGGCTATTTCCGCAAGGACGGGGTGCGCTGCACGGTGATTCGCAACACGGTTGCGATTCGGCCGCGTGGCTATAAGCGCGCGACCACCCCTCCGGCTTCTTCGGAAGCCGTCGACTGAGAACTGGCGCACAGAAAACGGGTTCATTCGGCGTTCAGATGCTCGCCGTTATGTTTGCCCGCATGGAGGATTGCATGAAGACATCGACTTTTGTTCGCAGCACCCTGTTAGTCATGGCCGCGGCCCTGGCTGGCGCAGGCTGCACGACCACGGACGCCTACACGGGCGAAAAGAAGGTCAATAACGCCTCGAAGGGCGCCGGCATCGGCGCGGCCGCAGGTGCGGTGCTCGGTGCATTGACTGGCGACAATTCCAAGGAGCGCCGCGAACGTGCGCTCATCGGCGCAGGTGTCGGTGCACTGACAGGTGCCGGCGTGGGCGCGTACATGGACAAGCAGGAAGCAAAACTCCGTGCGCAGCTGCAGGGCACCGGGGTGTCGGTCACGCGTAATGGCGACGACCTCATCCTCAACATGCCCGGCAACATCACCTTCAAGACCGCGAGCGCGGACCTGAACTCGAACTTCTACAAGGTGCTCGACTCGGTGGCCCTGGTGCTCAAGGAGTTCGACAAGACCTTGGTCGACGTCGAAGGTCACACGGACAGCGATGGCAGCGATGAATACAACCAGCAGCTGTCCACGGAGCGTGCCAACTCGGTCGGCACGTACCTGCAGTCGCATGGTGTGAACAGCCAGCGCATCGTGGCGGTGGGCGCCGGCGAAGGCAGGCCGGTCGCGAGCAACGCTTCGGCGGCTGGCAAACAGCAGAACCGCCGCGTGGAGCTCAAACTGCAGCCCATCGTCCGCGGCTGATCAGGTCGGGGACAGGTTTATTTTTCCGAGCCGGGCAGACCTCGCGTCCTTCGCTCTCTCGGCAAATAAACCTGTCCCCACTTTCAGGGTTTCACTCCTGAAACAATCGGCACATGCCAGACAGCGTAGTGATCCGGATTCAATATTGAAGCGATGATTTCGTTGAAGTGCTGGCGCACCACGGCGGCTGGCCATTCCGGCGTCGCCAGGGCATCGACGTACCCGTCGCGCCAGGCAGAAATGATGTCCGCGAAGATGCGGCGCGGCACCCGCACCGTATCCACGATCACGTAGTCCACGCGCACGTCGACCAGCCCGGCGGCACGCAGCAGTGTCCAGGCACGGCGCCCGATGCGTGAATCAGTGCCGGTGCGTTCAGAGAATTCCACCGGACCCTTGCGCCACAACACGTCCGGGTCGAGCGGCCCGGACATCATGTGCAGCATGGTGTAGTCCTCGGCGAGCACGTGCACGTGGCCGCCGGGCTTTGTGACGCGCACCAGCTCGGCCAGGATCCGTTCCACGTGCGGTACTGCCTGCACCATGTGGCGGCTGGCCACGAGGTCAAAGGCGTTATCGGGCTGCGGCAGCGCAAACGCGTCGCCAACCTCGAACTGCAGCCGCGGGGCGAAGGCCGCGTGCTTCCGCCGGGCGTATTCCACCGACTCGGACAGCAATTCCACGCCGACCACGCGCGCTTCAGGCCAGGCTTCGGCGACGCGCGCGCTGAATTCCCCGCTCCCCGAACCCACGTCGAGCACCCGCGCGTTGCGCGGCAG
>Ga0315912_10003453_pt1 | contig 15686 bp, 11 predicted proteins | sample VfabasoilMG_FD_204469 | JGI IMG/M metagenome (GOLD analysis project Ga0315912, IMG submission 204469) | Garden soil microbial communities collected in Santa Monica, California, United States - V. faba soil | ecosystem: Environmental > Terrestrial > Soil > Garden | place: USA: California... | reverse complement strand
AAGAACTCCGAACCGCTGCGACTCCCGTTTTGTTTCGCTTGACGGATGGCCGCAAGGCATGGGGCTATCGCGCAGATCTTTTGCCAAGAGTATGTACTGTGTACTTGAAAGCAAGAGACGAAAAACGGCTCCTGGACTCACAAGGGCCTATCGCTGCGGCTTGCGACATTCTTATCCGAGGGTTCGCGCAAGTCGGAATTATTGCGCTGGTGGACGAAGCCACCGGCTACCAGAAGCATCGCGCCGCAGATGCCCTGGCGAAGATACTAGAGGCATTCATAGCGAAGGAATTGCAGCCGTGGGTGAAGACATTCCCGACGGATTATTACGAACAACTGTTTCGGCTGCGTGGGTTAGAATACCCGCAATCAACAGTCAAGCGGCCACAGTACTTTGGTGTTCTCACAAATGATATCGTGTACAAGAGTCCTCCACGAACTCAAGAAGGCTGTACCGAGAAACGACGAGGGAAAGCCCGTAGCAAAGTACTTCCAGAAACTGACATCTAATGTTGGGTATCCGAAGTTGCGGGAGCACTTGGGTTCCATCGTAACCCTCATGAAATTGAGCAAAGACTATCGAGACTTCATGGACAAACTGAACCACATTCACCCAACATATGGGCAACAAATGTTGATTCCCTACGAGTACGATCCAACGCAGGATTCAGGAAATGGGCTCTAGGATCATCCCCACCGAGCCTTCGCAGCTTTGCGTGCGATAGCCTGTCGCTTGGCGGGCGAGAGTGACGCAGCCCTTGCCGCTCCGCCCTTGGCACCACCGAGCTTGCCAAGCGCAACCGCAGCCGGATTCTTACCCTTGTTCGGATCGTCCAGCGGTTCGCCTGATAACTTCTCGCCGATAGTTCGCTCGACTACCGATCTAGCGATTGTCGCGAAGTCATGGTCTTTGCCTTTAGCCGGCATCTTGAGATTCCCAGACGGCTTCAGCCATCTCCCACACGTCACGGTCTTTCTGGTCGGTCCCCAGCGCATCAAACCCTGCCTCGACTTCGGCCAAGCCTTGCAATATTTTTTCACGACTAGGTAAGCCTGGCGGTGGCGGTGCAGCAATTGCTGATGCAAGATCGTGCTCGGCGAGGTGGCGCAACAGAGCGAACTTTCTGTTACCCAATAGGTCTTTCCTGCTTATGTATATGACTGGCATTTTTGAACCATCCTTTATTTGCTTGAGCGGCTAGGCATGGTAAGATTATGACATGCTGCGACTAAAAATAACAGCACTAAAATTGGTCTTCTGAGGGTTTGGAAGCTAAATGATTAGACTCCTACTTCTTGGAATCGCTGCCTTGGTTCTATATTCTCAATGGCCGCGCGAAGAGAATCATGATCATACACCGTCGACGATGTCAAAGTGGGAGAAGCGATTTTCAAAACTAGCGGTCTTGATTGGATGGTTAGTGTGGCTAGGTGCGTTTTGCTTTATGTTCGACACTGGACCGATCGAGATCATTGAAAGCATGTGGTGAATTTCAAACTGACCCACTACCCCCGAATAAGTCGAAATAGACGGAGTAAGGTGGTCCCCACCTTCCACACCCAACAGAACCCCCGGCGGTGTGGTACGTCCTAGGAAGTTTAGGATTAGGAAGGAACCGCTTTCTTATAGTAGTTATTGGGACTGATCATGCTATTGGGTCTCGCTGTTCAAAAGCTGAACCGAACGGAGTCCAATACGTGGGGAACTGGTCAATGCGCTTATACGGTAGCGAGTGTCCCTTGAGTGTATCTCGGCTGGGCGCGAATTTCGTGGTGAAGCTGGAAAGGTTTGGGTTCATCGAATCAAATTGCAATGTACCTGAGGGCGTGTACACCTTGACACCGGGAGGGAGCCTGCGGGGACCGCGTTTGACGCTAACGATTGGGAGCGATCCGAATCAGGTTGTTGTGAGCGGCTTGAACGGCTTGCAACAAATGACGCGAGTCAGATGAAGGAAACCTTCCCGCCCGCGTATCACTTCCCACCACGTATTAATGGGGGGAGCACGGGAACTCTTACTTTTCCCTATTTGGCCTTAGCATCAATCCGCTTCCGAACCTCCGCAGCACGCTTTCCATCCGGTTCAATCGCCAGATACTTCTCAAAAGCCTCGTGCGCCTGTTCGACCTGCTTGAGCTTCTGGTAGCACTCACCCAGTTTCAAAAACGCTGCCGCCAGACCCGGATTCCACAGACTCGCTTCCTTATACCGGCCCGCAGCCGCCTGGTAGCTTCCGCGCTTCCAATAAAAATCGCCAACCTTCATTTCCTGTTCGGCTTTCAGCGGGTTGAACGCATACTCAATTTTCTTGGCACCAGCATCTTCTTCTGGAGGTTCGGCTTCGCGCACCTGCGCTGCCGCGAAAGTCGCAACCAACACTGCGGCAAGTGTTATCCGGAACCATATGCGTGCCACAATTTCAGTATACGCCCGCCTATGGATCTAAGAGACAAAGTTGCGCAGTTGCCCACCGAACCCGGTGTGTATCTATACAAAGACACACACGGCACCATTCTCTACATCGGCAAAGCAAAAAGCCTCCGCGCGCGCGTTCGTAACTACTTCACCGAGGAGCGCCTCGCCGACGCCCGTACAGGCACTCTCATTTCGGAAGCCGTCAACATCGACTACATTCTCGTCGACAACGAAAAAGAAGCCCTCGCGCTTGAGAACAACCTCATCAAGCAGCACAAGCCCCGCTTCAATGTCCTGCTCAAAGACGACAAGACCTACCCTTACGTCAAACTCACTAACGAGAAATTCCCGCGCGTCTACGTCACCCGACGTCTCAACAAAAAGGACACCTTCTACGGACCGTACTTCCCAGGCAACCTCGCCTACCGCCTCGTCAACTTCATCCACCGCAACTTCCAGGTCCCCAGTTGCTACGTCGATCTGGAACGCAATCATCCCCAGCCGTGCCTCGAATTCCACATCCACCGCTGCCTCGGCCCCTGCGTCGCCGGACTCACCACCGACGCAGCCTACACCGACGCCGTTAAAAGCGTCCGCCTCTTCCTCGAAGGCAAAAACAAAGACCTCGCCAACATGCTGCGAGCAAAAATGGCAGCTGCGTCCGAAGCGACCCGCTACGAAGAAGCCGGAGCCATTCGCGACCTCCTCGTCACTGTCGAGGAATTGGACGAGAAGCAGAAGATGGCTGCGGCCTCTGGCGACGACACTGACATTCTCGCTATCTACGCCGAGCCGCCGCTTGCCGCCGTCAACCTCTTCCACCTCCGCAACGGCCGCATTGTCGATCGACAGGAGTTCTACTGGGAAGATCAGGATGGCTTCGACCAAAGCGAATTCACCGCGGCGCTGCTGAAGCAGTTGTACCTGGGCGGTCGGCAGATCCCGGACCATATCCACGTCCCAGCGCACTTCGAAGACCTGGAACTGCTGGAAGAGCTGTTCAGTGAAAAGCGCAACCGCAAAGTGGAGATTCACACGCCTCAGCGTGGGCAGAAGAAGGCGCTGATGGATCTGGTGGAGACCAACGCCCGACACAGTTTCGAACAACGCTTCCGCGTGATGGCTCCGCAGCGTGAAGCCATTGCGACTGCGCTCGCTGAAGCGCTTGGGCTGGAAGAAGCTCCCACACGTATCGAATGCTTTGACATCTCGCACATTCAGGGCACCGACACCGTAGCCAGCATGGTCGTCTGGGAAAAAGGTGTCGGCATGAAGAAGTCCGACTACCGCAAGTTCATCATCAAGACCGTGGGAGGCAATGACGATTTCGCCTCCATGCGCGAAGTGGTTGGCCGCAGATATGGAAAGCTCAAGGAAGAGAAGACACCGTTTCCGTCGCTGATCCTGATTGATGGGGGCATAGGCCAGCTCCACGCCGCCGCCTGGGTTCTTGAGGATCTCGGCATCTTGAACCAGCCGCTCGCTTCCATCGCAAAAAGGGAAGAAATCCTCTACGTCTTCGGACGCGAAGATGAGCCCATCATTCTCGACCGCCGCTCGCCTGTGCTTTATCTGATGCAGAATATCCGAGACGAAGCGCATCGTTTTGCAGTCACGGTTCACAGAGCCAGAAGAGGCAAAGTTCGCCTGACCAGCGAGTTGACCAAGATTCCAGGAATCGGCCCGCAGACCATCAAGAAACTCCTCCTCAAACTGGGGAGCGTAGAAGAAGTAAGCCGCGCCTCAGAGGAAACCCTGGCAATTCACATAGGTCCGGCAGCGGCGCATAAGGTAAGAGAATTCTATAACCCCCAGCAAAAGCCCTGAAGCTTTCCGGCCACGATACCGATATGGACACCAGAGCCAAAAAACTGGAATCGCCGCAACCCACGAAAGCCGGGCGAGCGGTGCTATGCTGAAATTGGTTCGAGACAAGGAAGAAGCCGTTTGGAAGAGAAACTGAAAGATCTAATGCAAGAGTTGGGCAACGCGATCAACGAATCGCTGTCCGATTCAGAGAGGATCGCCGGAGCGATTGGAGAGATTAAACGCGCCGGTTATGATGTCTTCCTGGTCCTGGAAGCCACAATCGGATTCAACAAGCGCAGCGAGAACGAAGACGATTCCGACGATAACGGAATCGAGAAACCATCCTTCCTGGAGTCTTCCGGCAAAGTCCGCTGGACCTCACAGGATCAGAAATTCCTTAAGGCTTTGAAGATTACGGCCGACGAAGAAATTCGATAACTACCACCGTCCCACAACCGGCGTATCACCGACGGCACCAAAACCGAAGATACGGTCGATAGTCGCATTGTCGAACGTGCCGTTGCCGTTGTGGTCGAGATACCAAAAGCCGTTGATGAATGCTCCGGCCTTTGTCCTGCCGTCTCCGTTCCAATCTCCTATCACAGGCGTTGTTCCTGCCCAGCCCATTGCAAGAATCTTATCAGTCGCAGGGTACTGCCATAGATAATTACCGTCGTAGTCGATGTACCAATAACCGCCGGAGTAAACTCCGATCTTCATGCGCCCGTCGCCATTCCAATCGCCCATGATGGGAGTGACGCCTGCCCAACCCCAGCCGACTTGCTTGTCGATGACGCCACCGTCCCAGGAATAGTTTCCGTCGTAGTCGAGGAACCAGAAGCCATTGCTGTAGACTCCGATTTTGGTTTTGCCGTTACCGTTCCAGTCGCCGACGAACGGTGTTACCCCGGCCCAACCCCAACCGATTTGTTTGTCAGTGACACCACCATCCCATAGGTAATTTCCGTCGTAATCGAGGAACCAGAACCCGTTGCTGTAGACTCCGATTTTGGTTTTGCCATTACCGTTCCAATCGCCGACGAACGGCGTTACTCCCGCCCATCCCCAGGCGATCAGCTTGTCGATGACGCCGTTGTCCCACACGCCGTTGCCGTCGTAATCGAGATACCAGTAGCCGTTGCTATATACGCCAGCTTTGGTTCTTCCGTCGCCGTTCCAGTCTCCTGTGAACTGTGTAGCCCCGGCGAAACCTAGGAAGAAAGAGCGGTCAGAGTTCGCGTCAAATACTCCGTTGCCATTGGAATCCAACTTCCATGCACCTGCATTGTACGTGCCGATACTGACAGTGGCAGGGACTATGATTGTCGTGTCATTGGCTACGTTGTTTGCACCGTTCAGGTCGTTGTTGGAAAACACGCGGGCGGAATTCACAATCACCGAAGGTGCAGTCAAGGAAACGGATACCGTGAGAGTCAGTGCAGGATAGCTCCCACCGATAGCAAGGGAGTCGCTGCGCGTACAGGGACCTGAAGGCTGCGTACACGTCCAGCCGCTCCCCGAGATCTGACTTGCGGTGAGTCCTGCCGGAAGCTCCTCAGTAACACTAACGCTGCTACTGGTTGAGGCTTGACCAAAGTTGCTCACCACAATCGAATACTTCGCAGCGGTTTGCCCCTTGTAGAAATTTCCAACATGAGTTTTGGAAATGGCTACGTCCTGAACCAGACCGATGTGAGTGGGATCGCTGTGCTCAACGGTTAACGCTCCGCCGCCGGACAAAGTGACTTGATTGGCAACCGGAGAGGGAGCATTCGCTGCGACATTCACGGTAACTGTGAGGCTGGGATACGCGCTATTTGCCGGGAGTGAGTCAGAACGAGTACACGTGGTGGTTGCCACGACACAATTCCAGCCGGTACCGCTTAGAGCAGTTGCGGTGAGACCTGTGGGAAGCGTATCTGTCACTGTAATCGTTCCGAACGTCGCACTCGGTCCAGCGTTCCAAACTGTTAGCGTGTAAGTTGCACCGATCTGGCCTGGTGCAAACGTGCCGAGATGGGAACTCTTAATCGATAGTTGCGATCCGAGGTAGACCAGCAGCCTGTTGGTATTCGAATCCAGGAATGCAACATCTGTTCTTCCATCGCCATTGAAGTCGCCGGCCGCGATTCCCTGTCCAGTGGCATAAGCATTTAGCTCGAAATAGAAAAAGGGCTGAAAGGAGCCGTCTCCATTTCCCAAGGCTATCGCGCCTTGACCAAGCATGTCGAGCTTGCCGTCACCGTTAAGATCCGCCAGAACGCTACCACGCGCCTGAGAGGGAATCACCGAAAATCGTGGTTCGTCTCCTTGAATGAGCGCGGCACTGCCGAAGTCTCCCGTGCCGATGATATCCGGTCTAAAGTCGCCGTTCAGGTCGCCGACATCGACCGCCTCGGTGTTTGTCACACTTGCCAAACCGTAGAGCGGCTGAAATCCGCCGCGTCCATCGCCAGCCCTAACGGTGAACGAAGACTCCAGCGAACTAGCCCAGCTAAAAACAGAGATATCCAGCTTTTGGTCAGAATTAAAATCCTCGATTGCCAGCGCAGGGAAATCCTCATTAAAACCAACCGGCGTCCCAGTAAAGATAGTGACGGGATCAGCGAATGTACCATCTCCGTTACCGCGAAGTAAGTACGTGTTGAAGTCACCTCCCGCCACAACGACATCAACCAGTCCGTCACTGTTCATATCGGTGATTTCTGCTGTGCGCAGGTAAATGAGCAGCAGGGTCTTTTTTGCCGGTTGGAACGTGCCGTCTCCATTTCCCAGGAAAACATCAAGAAACACATTCCCTTGGCTAACCCCAATCACGTCTGGCATTCCATCACGGTTCAGATCCGCAACCAGTGGTCGCATAGAATAGAACCCTGAGCTATCGAGCTCAGGCATTGAAAGGAAAGTTCCATCACCGGCGCCTAACAAGACGCTTAACTTTCCTTGCATTCTATGAATCACCAGATCGTGCTTGCCATCGGAGTTGAGGTCCGCAATGGCGAGGTCCGTCGGGTATAGTCCAGGTGAATACTGTACAGGCGGCGCAAACCCGGCTGAGGGCGCAGCCTTTACGGTTACTGGAAACCTTCCTGTGCTGCTCGGCGCATGGGTTGCATCCCCGCTATACGTCGCCGATAGGAGGCGATTTCCCGCAGAAACGAGCCGGGTCGTTAGTATCGCCTGTCCTGCCGAAAGCAGCGCCGAGCCAATTGGCTTGCTCCCATCAAAAAAAACTACGTGACCTGTTAATCCGCCACCCACGGTTGCAGTCAACGTAGCGGCCTGCCCGAATGTCATTGGTGCTGGTGGTATCGATAGTTGAACGCTAGAGGCAGAGACAAGCGCAGTTGGATCACTAATGGCGTTTGTAGCTCCGTTGTACGTAACAGAAGCCTGATTTGATACGGTTGAAGGCGAAAGATTACCTGCGACGCTTACTGTCAAAATAATGGGCGGATAGCTCTTCAGCGTAGTCAAGGCATCGGAACGGGTGCATGTTCTGGTAGCCAGAGTACACGCCCAACCAGCACCGCTCATTGCGGTTGCGGTAAATCCTGATGGAAGGGTGTCGGTTACCGTCACAGTTCCGGCTGTGGCTGCGAAATAGGGACTGGTTACTGTTATCTGATAGGTTGAACCAGACTGGCCGATCGTAAAGCCTCCGAAGTGAGTCTTTTTGATGAGAAGGCCCGAGAACTGACCGCCTAGGAATACCCCTGATTGGCCAACGTTGGAGTTCCACCCCATAAGATCGGTCCTGCCATCTGAGTTCAAATCGGCGGCGAGCAATGGCATTGGCCACCCGACGCAGTGAACAGGTACCGGACCTTGGAATGTTCCCGTCCCAGTTCCCAAATAGAGCGCAATGCAAGGTGATAGTGCATAGGCCAAGTCGGGTTTGCCATCTCCGTTGAAGTCAGCCAACAAAGGAGCATACTGGGATTGGTTCGTGCTAAGGGTAGTCACCACCGCTGCCTGAAAGGTTCCATTTCCGTTGCCTAGGTAAACGGAGGCCGCTATATCGCTGAGGATCTGAACGTCTGCCTTTCCATCGAGATTGATATCGGAGATCTTAAGGGATCTAAAATTGCCAACAGGGTTATAGAAGGCTCCTGTTTGATAGGTTCCGTCGCCATTACCTATCAACACTTGGAGCTTGCCAGCAGAATTATTTTCACCGACAACGATGTCTGGAAACTGGTCTCCATTGAGATTTCCAATGGCCGCTAATGACTCAAAGAGGCTGGGAATGTCTTGAATGGTCTGCGGAAAGAAAGTACCGTCTCCCTTTCCAAGCACTGTGAAGAGTCCATTACCGTTCGACAGTCCGACCAGATCGAGCTTCCCGTCTGCATTGATATCCGCTACGTTCATCCACAGATAATCGCTGATGCGGAAGGCCGACTGAAAGGTTCCATTTCCATTACCCAGCATATGAAACACGCCATGGGGATAGTGGGTGAGTGTTAGATCCTGACGTCCATCATTGTTCCAATCGGCGATCAGGACGCCGTTCGGTTCGTAGGCTGTGTCCACAAACGATGGGGGAAGAAAGGTCCCATCTCCGTTGCCAGTCAGAATCGCAATTTGCTTGCTGCCGGAAGTCGAACTAGGCTGGAGGACTAGATCTAGCTTCCCATCACCAGTTAGATCTCCAGAGGCCGCATAAAAAAGTCCGGTGAACAAGGATTTCAAAGGTGGTGAAAAACCATTGGAGGCAACGGTGTTGACCGCGAGTCCCACCTTAGAAGACACGCTCGTCCCAAATGTGGAACTGCCGAGGTACCTTGCTGAAAGCGAATGTTGGCCCGACCCCAATGTGGCAATATTGAGAACCGCGCTACTTCCGTTGATTGACGCCGATCCGACAATGTCCAAGCCATCGTAGAACACGACCGTGCCTGTTGCGCCGACAGTCACGGTAGCCGTCAAAGCAACCGGCTGAGAAACAGTCGATGGATTGGGAGCGGCAGTAAGCACGGTTGTGGTGATCAACCGGACCGGACTCGTATCGGTCCCAGTGTTATTGGCGCTGTTAACGTCGCCGCCTCCTGATGAGGTGGCCGCGGCTGTCACGTTGCCAGTTAATCCTGGCGCGACATTCACGGAGATAGTAATTGTTGGAAAGGCCGTCCCAGGCGCAATTGTATCGGACCTTGTACATGTTGTCGTAGCGACTGCGCACACCCATCCGTTTCCACTCGCCGCCGTGGGGGTGAACCCGGCTGGCAGCGAGGCGGTCAACCCCACTGCACCAGACGTGGGAAGCTCACCTACATTAGCGACCGTAACAGAGTATGACCCGGGTTGCCCCTGGGTGAATCCACTTCCGGGAGAAATGCTGGTTGCCATGTCGATAAGACTGCTGCCGAGGAAAAGCGTCAAACCTGGAGTATTAGGGTAATATCCATTGGCGGCCGCAAGTACATCCACCTTTGCGTCGCCATTCCAATCTCCCGCGGCAAAATGAGGAGCAGCGTCTAGCGCTGGGGTCTCTGAGGCTGGCTGGAGAGTTCCGTCGCCGTTGCCGCGCAACACGTACAGTGTGGCCGGACTCGCATAACTCATTAGTAAAGCGTCTTCTTTGCCGTCGCCCGTGACATCAACGATGACAAGCCTGAGGGTAAATGTGGTCCCGAAGTTCGTGTTGGAAGGAGGCTGAAATGTACCGTCACCATTACCCAGCAAGACACTAATGAACGGAGAGGCATTCAGGACAAGATCAAGCCTGCCGTCGTGGTTTACGTCGCCAGCGGCTATGCTACTAGGTGACGAGGCAATGTTGAAACCGACCGGTGCGGCGAATGATCCATCTCCGTTTCCGAGTGCCACCATTAGCTGCGTGGTGGGATAAGCCCCAAAAGCTAAGTCGGGTTTGGAGTCGCCATTGAAATCGCCAACCACAAGCGGATGGAGACTCGATACAGCAAAAACGCGATCCACGGCGGGTTGAAATGTGCCATCTCCATTCCCGATCATCACTGCCAGTAGACCGCCAAACTGCTTCGCGATGAGAAAATCTGCCTTTCCATCAAGATTGATATCTGTCACAGCTAACCCGATCGGGCCTGCCACAGCAAAGTTCACGGAAGGTTGAAAGGTGCCGTCGCCATTCCCTTTGAATAGGGCAACAACGTTGGAAGAGGAAGCGGTCGATACGAGATCCTGCTTTCCGTCATTGTTGATGTCCGCCACGATAAGCAGGCTGTTTAAGGTTGGGGCGGGGACACTCGGTGCTGTTTGGAACGTACCGTCTCCATTTCCAAGCCAGACATTGATGAGCAAACCGCTGCCCGATATCGAGGCTGCATCAGCCTTGTTATCGCCGTTAAAGTCTCCCATCACGACGTCTTGGTGAGAAGACTCCCCTCCAGCTATGGAAATGGGTGAGCGTAGACTTATCGATGCTCCGGCGATCACGGTTTGGGTGATCGGTACCGATGTGCTCGGCGTGAAATTCACGTCACCGGAATAGCGGGCCGTCAAAGACCGGCTGCCTGTCCCAAGTAGGATTGTAGTCAGTGCAGCTTGGTTTCCGCTTACCGTCTTGGTGCCAAGAATCCGGACTCCATCGTAAAACGTTACCGTACCGGTTGCCGTGGCCGTCACGGTTGCGGTAATTGTGACCGGTGCGCCGAAATCGGAAGGGTTCGGCGACATCGAAATGGATGTGGTGCTGGAAGCCGCTAGTGCGGAGAAATGCGCACTCATTGCAAGGACTAACAACTGTATCGTTCTTCTCACTTTGTTCCTTTGCTCTCACCAACGCCCAACTACCGGCGTATCTCCAGCCACGCCAAAACTAAAAATTCGATCCGTGCCTGCCCCATCAAACACACCACTTCCGTCGTAGTCGAGGTACCAGAAACCGCCAACAAATGTACCGGGCTTTGTCTTGCCGTCGCCGTTCCAATCACCCATCACCGGTGTTGTTCCAACCCAGCCAAAGGAAAAGATCTTATCGGTTGCCGGATATTGCCATAGGTAATTGCCATCGTAGTCGATGTACCAATAGCCGCCGGAATAAACTCCGATCTTGGCTTTACCGTCGCCGTTCCAATCGCCGATGATGGGAGTGACACCCGCCCATCCCCAGCCGACTTGTTTATCAACCACGCCGCCATCCCAAACGTAATTGCCGTCGTAATCCAGGAACCAGAAGCCGTTGTTGTAGACACCGATGTTCGTTCTGCCGTCGCCGTCCCAATCCCCTACCAACGGAGTAACACCAACCCATCCCAGGGCGACTTGCTTATCGACTGCTCCGCCGTCCCACAGGAAGTCTCCGTTGTAATCAAGAAACCAGAAGCCGTTGCTGAAAACGCCGATTTTGGTTTTCCCGTCGCCGTTCCAATCCCCAACAAACGGGGTGACACCGGCCCAACCCCAGGCGATGAGTTTGTCAGTTGCGCCGCCGTCCCAAAAACCATTGCCGTCATAATCGAGGTACCAGTAGCCGTTGCTGTACACACCAGCCTTCGTTTTGCCATCGCCATTCCAGTCACCAGTGAACAGGGTTGCTCCGACGAAGCCAAGGAAGAAGTTGCCATCGGTGCCCGCGTCATAGACTCCGTTCCCGTCTTTATCCAGCCTCCAGAGACCCGCATTATAGATTCCAATACGCGACAGAGGCGGAGCAACGATGTTGGTTGGATCAGAGGCGCTACTATTATTTGCGTTGATCTCTCCCCCGCCGGAAACAGAGACATAATTGGTCAGTAGCGAAGGCGCATTTGGCGCGACGGTAACCTTCAGAGTCAGCGGCGGGTAGCTGGCTCCGATCCCCAACACACTGTTACGAATACAGGGTCCGTGCGGTTGGGTACAACTCCAGCCAGATCCAGAAATCTGGGTCGAGGTAAGCCCAATCGGGTAGGTGTCGTTCACGGTAACCGTACCTGTCGTCGATGCCTGTCCAACATTCGTGACAGAAATCAAGTAACTGGCACCCACTTGGCCCCTATAAAAGCTGCCAACGTGTGTTTTCGAAATCGTGAGATCAGGAACAATACCAATGTAAGTTGGATCATTGCCCGACGCATTCAAGCTCCCACCACCAGTGACATTGACAACGTTGGTCACTAAAGAAGCTGCATTGGCCGCGACATTTACTGTAACCGTTATCGGTGGATAATTTGCACCCGAGGCCAACGCATCAGCCCGGTTGCAGCTCAGGCTTCCCAGCGTACAACTCCAACCAGACCCACTAATGGCAGTCGCAGTAAGACCCGTCGGCAGGACATCCGTAACCGTCACAGTGCCGGAGGTTGGACTGGCTCCTGAGTTACCTACGCCAATCGTGTAGGTGGCTCCTACCTGACTCGGCGCAAAAGTGCCCACGTGGCTACTAGCGACATTGAGCACAACTGGGCAGGCATTTACCGTGAGGATTTGCAAAATAGTGGAAGAATTGTCCTGGAACCGTGGAATGGGATGAAACGGGCTAGCACCCGCGGCATACGGCGAGAAACTTTGTGGTGCGTACCAACCGTGGGCGTTGACGATGGCACCGCTGGGTGGAGGAGAACCAACTGCCCAGCTGAAAGTCAGGGTAGGCTCAAACGTTTCAAAGCTAGCTGTATCAGTAATCAGAATTTCCCAAAGCGCAACGGCTTTGCCTGACAAAACTCCAAGGTTTCCGTTCGGTGGTGCAAAATACGAGCCACTTTCTTCATCAATCAGCCGCGCGGTTCCGTATGCAGCATTTCCGACCTTGGTGCTGCCGGAAGTAGACGCTGCCACCGAGACCTCAGATGGGAGGTTGGACAATCTGAGCACCAATCGAGTTCCAAAATCAGCCAACCCGAGAATCGGGGGGTTGGCAATAGCTCCAGCAGCAACTGGACCGGCGATTCTTGCACCGCTCACGCCTCCAAACGGTGCCGCTAAGGTTGCGGGCCAGTGAGCGCCATTGGCAGCCGCTTTGTAGAAAGCGGTTTCCAAGTCATAGAAATAACCAAGATTATCGGACGAGGTTGGAATGGGCGATGTTGCTGGGTCGGCTGCCAAGGATCGCGTCTTCCAGGCGTTTGGAAGCAACTCGGCAAACTTAAGAGTGACCGTCTTGCTGTTACCCGGTTCGCATTGCGTTGCCGTCCCAGGCACCAATGTAAGATTTTGTGTCACCTGTACAAGCCCAACAACAGGCGATGAGTTACTGAGTGGCACGCTTATCGGCGGTGGAGTGAATCCGCCCCCGCTTTGGTTTGATTGAGCGGCGGAGATGGCTACCTGAATAGGAGCCGGATTGCCAAACGTTGCCCCCAGCAGGGAAGCATTGAAACGCAAATTCTTGATGCGGATCACACGGTATCGGCCAGGACCAGGCGGGTCGATCTGGATACTTCTCCATATCAAGCTACTAGAACTCAACCCATTCGGATTCGTGATGAAGCGTTGGCCCAGCCAAGCGTTTGGGCGATTGGTAGAGGAAAAGCCTTGGGGCACATAACTACTTGGAAGGTACGGCGATACCCCCGCAATTCCGATGCCCGTATTTTGAAGGCAAGCCGCAACGGCAGGGTCAGCGACAGGGGCTGTCCCACCGCCACAAATAATCTGCTCGGACGGGAGAGGCTCGTCCATAAGAAGAACCGCCTCGGTAAATCCAGCATCGCCTAGCAAACGGCTTGTAATTTCCACGCCTGGCTGAGCGAAAATCTGAAGATTGGCTTGTGGAATAAGTTGTCCAGCCGCAGTAGGAAGACCCCCGGTACAGGTAATCAAGAGATCCCCTCCAAGCTCCGCAACTCCTTCAGCACGAATGGATGGCGTGGCGGAACTCTGAGCAACACAGGAAAGAGGCTGAGCTGATGCAGGTAAGGAAGCAAGCATCAACACAGCAGCGATGGAGAGTAAATAATTGTGGCAACGGCTCATCCACAAATTCTAACAGTTTTAGCAGCTAGTGCCGAAAATTTGGGCGTGTCAAGCATTTTGTGTAAACGACCATATTAATTCCATCCATCGTCCCTGATAAACTGAACGGACCTGAGCGGAGGGTAGGGCTCTGCGGAGACGCAACCCGAGCGCCGACTCAGGGGCCGGGATTCCGGGAGATCGAGCGCAGCTCGTCTCCCGGCCAGGAATCCTGGCGCGAAAGCGCTAAATCTCGGGGGTTTGGGGGCAGAGCCACCATCGAGAAAAAGCTCTTGTTCCGATTCTTACCGCTGCGATGATTTACGACATTTCCTCCTTGGGAAAGCGATCGCCGAACATGATCGCGAATCTCTGTAAGGCGGCCTTCCAGTCCCTAACCGGCATCGTCCATTTCTTGGCAATGCGCTCCAAGGCCAGGTAGAGCAACTTCATCGCGGCCTCTTCGTTAGGAAATGACCCGCGCGTCTTGATCACCTTCCGCAGCGACATGTTCAACGACTCGACTGCGTTGGTTGTATAGATCACCTTGCGGATGTCGGCTGGATAGGCGAAAAACGGCGTCAAGTGATCCCAGTTACGCCGCCACATTGCGCTGATCGTCGGATAGCTTCCATCCCACTTCTTGCTGAACTCACTCAGCCGCTGTTCGGCCTCTCCCACTGTGCTGGCTTGATAAATTGGCTTCAGATCCGCGGCCACTTGCTTGCGCTGTTTCCAGGAAACATAGCTCAACGAACCTCTAATCTGATGGACGACGCACAGTTGCACCTGCGTTTGCGGAAACACCGCCTCAATTGCCTCGGGAAATCCTTTCAGCCCATCCACGCAGGCGATGAAAACTTCTTTCACTCCGCGATTGCTCAACTCCGTGATCACCTGCAACCAAAACTTCGCCCCTTCCGACTGCCCCGCCCACAACCCCAGTACTTCTTTCACCCCGGACATACTCACGCCAATTGCCACGTAAATCGCCTTGTTGCGGATGTGGCCGCCTTCCCGGATCTTTACCACCAACGCGTCCAGATAAAGTATCGGGTACGTTGCATCCAGCGGCCGGCCCTGCCAAATCTTCACCTCCTCCATCACCTCTTCGGTCACTCTCGATATCAGCGCCGGACTCACTTCTACTTTGTAAATCTCCTCCAGGTGCCCCTGGATATCCCGCGTGCTCATGCCACGTGAATACATGGATATGATTTTGTCGTCGAAACCAGTGAATCGCGTCTGCCCCTTGGAAATGATCTTTGGTTCGTAGCTGCCGTTGCGATCTCGCGGCGTCTCCAGCGGAATCTCACCGAAATCCCCCTTCAACGTCTTGCTTGTTACCCCGTTCCGGGAATTGCCGCTGTTGTAGCCTTCCGGGTCGTGCTTCTCATAGCCGAGATGCTCGTTCATCTCCGCTTGCATCGCACGTTCCAGCAGCGCTTTCGTCAACTGCTTCAGCAGACCGTTCTCGCCTATGATGTCTTCTGGCTTCTTGTAGTCAGCCAGTAACTTGTCGATCAGTTTGAGGTCAATTGCCATCGGGTCTCCTAATTGTGATCCCTATCGATGGCCGTTTACACAGTTTACTTTACACCCTC
>Ga0315912_10003452_pt1 | contig 15688 bp, 16 predicted proteins | sample VfabasoilMG_FD_204469 | JGI IMG/M metagenome (GOLD analysis project Ga0315912, IMG submission 204469) | Garden soil microbial communities collected in Santa Monica, California, United States - V. faba soil | ecosystem: Environmental > Terrestrial > Soil > Garden | place: USA: California... | reverse complement strand
CGCTGCCATGCGCAAGACCATGCAAACACATTGTGGCGTGTTCCGTTTTCCCGAGTTGTTAGCCGACGGTGTTGGTGAGATTAATACAGTGGCAAAACGTGCGCAGAACATTAGTATTAACGACAAAAGTCGGGTATTTAACACAGCCAGAGTAGAAGCGCTTGAGCTGGATAATCTGATAGAGGTTGCGGTGGCTACCATGCATGCCGCTAATAATCGCACTGAGAGCCGTGGTGCACACGCACGCGAAGATTTTGCAGATCGAGATGACAAAAATTGGCTAAATCACTCACTTTTTTATAAAGAAAACAATCATTTAGCATACAAGCCTGTTCGTTTGAAACCACAAACGGTGGAATCATTCGAACCAAAAGTTAGGGTTTATTAAGATGAGATTTTCTATATACAGATATAACCCTGATACTGACAAAAAACCCTATATGCAGGATTATGATGTTGAGGTGCAAGAAGGCGACCAAATGCTTCTAGATGCGCTCATTCGGATTAAAAGCATAGATGATACTTTAAGCTTGCGCAAATCATGTCGCGAAGGCGTATGTGGTTCAGATGCCATGAATATCAACGGCAAGAACGGTCTAGCGTGTATTACACGACTTGCCGATTTGAATGAGCCCGTGGTGTTAAGGCCAATGCCAGGGTTGCCGGTGATCCGTGATTTGGTTGTCGATATGACCCAATTCTTCGAGCATTACAATTCGGTCAAACCTTATTTAATTAACAACGATCCATTGCCAGAAACTGAACGTTTGCAAAAACCGGAAGAGCGTAAAAAACTGGACGGTTTGTACGAGTGTATTTTATGTGGTGCTTGCACTACTTCATGCCCAAGTTTTTGGTGGAATCCAGATAAATTTGTCGGGCCCGCCGGCTTGATGCAGGCATATCGTTTTATTGCAGATTCGCGTGACCAGGCTGAAGAAGAACGATTAGAAAATTTGGAGGATCCATATCGCTTGTATCGTTGTCATAACATTATGAATTGCGTAGAAGTATGCCCGAAGAAATTGAATCCAAACGCTGCAATTGCAGCGATTAAAGATTTAAAAATAGAGCGTGCCAAAGAAGCAAAAACCTCTAAAAAAACAATTGAGATTAAGACGATATAAATGCTTAGCACTAAGAATATCAAAGATGCGAAACAACGCCGATTGGCTTGGCGTTGCAGACGCGGCATGCTGGAGCTGGATATTGTACTGAAGCGATTTATGGAAAATCATTTTAACGAACTTAATATAGTTGAAATGCAGACTTTTGATGAAATGTTAGCGTTGCCAGACAATGAATTTTGGGTGCTATTGAGCTCGCCAATAGACTCAAATTTGGACGAAATTAAGCGTACTGTGCTTGCGAGAATGACTGGGCAGCAAACATGAGCATTATTAAACAAGCCGATTTTATTCAGAGCGTCGCGGATGCGCTGCAGTATATTTCGTATTATCACCCGGAAGATTATATTCAAGCTTTGGGAGAGGCATATAGGTTAGAGGAATCGCCAGCAGCCAAAGATGCAATGGCACAAATTCTTACTAACTCGCGTATGTGTGCCGAGGGTAAACGCCCTATTTGTCAAGATACAGGGATTGTGGTGGTTTTTGTGAAAGTGGGCATGAATGCGCGCTTTGAAAGCAACTTAACATTGGAAGAGATGGTAAATGAAGGCGTGCGAAGGGCTTATTTGCTGCCAGAAAATAAGTTGCGTGCGTCAATCGTGGATGATCCTGCCGGAGTACGTAAAAACACCAAGGACAACACACCTGCTGTAACGCATGTACAAATGGTACAAGGCGACACTATAGAAGTGACTGTTGCTGCTAAAGGTGGCGGTAGTGAAAATAAGTCCATGTTGGCTATGCTCAATCCAAATGACAGCATCGTAGATTGGGTGCTGGAAGTGGTGCCGACCATGGGGGCGGGCTGGTGCCCTCCCGGTATGTTGGGCATAGGGATTGGCGGCAGTGCAGAGAAAGCAATGATTTTGGCTAAAGAATCCCTCATGCAACCAATCGATATGCATGAACTTAAAGCACGCGGTGCGCAAAATAAATTAGAAGAATTGCGCATTGAAATTTACGAAAAAGTAAATAATCTCGGCATCGGTGCACAAGGTTTAGGCGGACTGACGACAGTGCTAGATGTGAAGATACTAGATTATCCGACGCATTCTGCGAGTCTACCTGTAGCGATTATTCCGAACTGTGCTGCAACTCGTCATGTGCATTTTGTTTTAGACGGTAGCGGTGTGGCGGAATTAACGCCTCCAGATATTACTCGTTACCCTGATGTGCATTGGTCACCAAGCCCACACGCTAGACGCGTCAATTTAGATACGATTACAAAAGCAGAAACTGCGTCTTGGCAAGTTGGAGAAACGCTATTATTAAGTGGGAAATTACTCACGGGACGAGATGCCGCACACAAGCGTATCGCGCGCATGCTGGAAAAAGGTGAGAAATTACCTGTAGATTTTTCCAATCGCTTTATTTATTATGTCGGGCCAGTGGATGCGGTGCGCGATGAAGCTGTCGGGCCCGCAGGCCCTACCACTGCAACCCGTATGGATTCTTATTCTCAGGTCATGCTAGATACAGGTTTAATTGGCATGATTGGCAAAGCAGAGCGTGGCGACGCTGCAATTACTGAAATCGCCAAACATCAAGCCGTGTATTTAACTGCCATAGGTGGTGCGGCATATTTAGTGAGTAAAGCCATTAAAAAATCTCATGTAGTAGCATTTGAAGATCTAGGCATGGAAGCGATTTACGAATTTGAAGTAGTCGATATGCCTGTTACGGTTGCTGTTAGCGCGCAGGGTGATTCTGTGCATACTTCTGGCCCTGAAGAATGGCGAAAAAAGATAGAACAGCACAAGGTGATAAATGTGGTGAATGTGTCGTGATACCGGTATAAAGAGTGCCTTAAATGAGACAAATATTACAGATTTGCATGTATTTAGCTGGCCTAGGTTTAGTTCCTATGGCGCATGCAGAAGATATGTTGGGCTATTTGACCGATAAAGACGGCAAATATATAGGCCCGACTGTTGAAGAAAACGTCGCAAAGATGGATACCGATAAAAATGGCTTTGCAGATGTAGATGAGGTGCGCGCATTTTTGCAGCTTAAACATGGCAAAGATTATCAAAAAAATGTATTAGATAGATGGTTAGTGGCTGCAAAGGGTGCAAGTTGTGGAACTAATTTCGCAAAAGATTTAGCTAACTAACCTAGCCCGATTAATTTTAGATGAGTAGATTAAAAGTAAACGCATGATTAAAGAATACCAAATACACGTTCAAGAGCGCGCTGCACTTGGCCTTCCACCATTACCATTGAATGCTGAGCAAGTAGCAAATGTAGTTGAGATGCTCAAAAATCCATCAGCCAGTGAAATTGAGTTGTTAGATTTACTGGAAAATCGCACACCTGCAGGCGTGGATCAGTCTGCTTATGTGAAAGCTGCATTTTTGTTAGATATCGCCAAAGGTACTGCGGCCTCACCATTGGTTTCACCTAGCAAAGCGGTACAAATGCTTGGTACCATGTTGGGCGGTTATAACGTGCAAGCCTTGGTCGAATTGCTTAACACACCAATAGCCGCAGAGGCGGCATCAGTTTTAGAAAACACTATTTTGATGTTCGATGCGTTTTACGATGTAGCAGAGCTAGCAAAAAAAGGTAACGTGCATGCACAAAAACTCATCACATCGTGGGCAAGTGGAGAGTGGTTCACTAACCAAGCGGTTATGCCTCAAGAAATCAAAGCAGTTGTTTTTAAGGTTGACGGTGAAACCAATACGGATGATCTTAGCCCGGCGCAAGAGGCTTGGAGCCGCCCTGATATTCCATTGCACGCCAAAGCGATGCTGGTCAACAAGATGCCAGATGGCTTGGAAACGATTGACACACTTAAACAAAAAGGTTTGCCCTTGGCGTATGTGGGCGATGTGGTCGGCACAGGTTCTTCGCGTAAGTCGGCTATAAATTCTTTGCAATGGTACTTGGGTAACGATATCCCACATATTCCCAACAAACGTACCGGGGGTGTGATTCTGGGCGGGAAAATAGCTCCAATTTTCTTTAATACTGCAGAAGATTCGGGTGCTTTGCCGATTCAATGTGACGTGAGCAAAATGAAAATGGGTGACGTCATTACTATTTTCCCCTATGACGGCAAAGTATTAAATGAAATGGGAGAGACCATTGCGACGTTTGAATTAGCGCCGCTTACCATGCCAGATGAAGTGCGAGCTGGAGGACGAATCCCACTCATTATTGGCCGTGGTTTAACGCATAACGCGCGACAGTTCTTAGGTTTGCCAGCTTCTGAATTATTCATCAAACCGATCGCTCCTAAAGATACGGGTCGCGGTTATACGCTTGCACAAAAAATGGTGGGTCGTGCATGCGGCTTGCCAGAAGGTACAGGTGTGCGCCCGGGCACGTACTGTGAGCCAAAAGCAACAACGGTGGGCTCACAAGATACGACTGGCGGCATGACACGCGACGAACTGAAGGAGCTGGCTTGCTTGGGGTTTAGTTCAGATCTGGTGATGCAAAGCTTTTGCCATACCGCAGCCTACCCGAAACCGGTGGACATTAAATTACAGCATACATTGCCAGATTTTATTGCGACGCGTGGCGGTGTAGTGTTGCGCCCAGGTGATGGCATCATTCACTCATGGCTCAACCGTATGTTGTTACCTGATACAGTTGGTACAGGTGGCGATTCACATACGCGTTTTCCAATTGGCATCTCTTTTCCCGCTGGCTCTGGTCTGGTGGCATTTGCTGCCGCAATGGGTGTGATGCCTCTAGATATGCCTGAATCTGTACTAGTGCGGTTTAAAGGGTCAATGCAACCAGGTATTACGCTGCGTGATTTGGTAAATGCGATTCCCTATGCAGCGATTCAGAAAGGTGAGTTGACCACAGGCAAGCAAGGCAAAAAGAATATATTTAATGGGCGCATTTTAGAGATTGAAGGCTTGCCGGATCTCAAGATTGAACAGGCGTTTGAGTTTGCTGATGCCTCTGCTGAGCGCTCTGCTAACGGTTGTAGTGTACGCTTGAATAAAGAACCGGTGATTGAATATCTACAATCGAATATCGTTTTACTAGAAAGCATGATTGAGGGCGGCTATTCCGATGCTCGTACGATTCGCAGACGAATCGAAGGCATGCAAGCATGGTTAGCCTCCCCGAAATTGCTAGAGCCCGACGCCGATGCGGAATATGCTTATATACTGGAAATTGATTTGAATGAAATCAAAGAGCCATTGGTGGCTTGCCCAAACGATCCTGACGATATCAAACCTTTGTCTGCGGTGGTAGGTGACAAAATTGACGAAGTGTTTATCGGTAGCTGTATGACCAATATAGGTCATTATCGCGCCGCTGCTAAGGTGCTTGAAGGTGCTACTAATATTCCGACCCGTTTGTGGATTGCGCCACCCACACGTATGGATGAAGAGCAATTACGCAATGAAGGTGTTTATTCTGTGTTCGGTGTGGCAGGCGCACGTACAGAAGTGCCAGGATGCAGTCTGTGCATGGGTAACCAAGCGCGCGTAGAAGATAAAGCGACCGTATTTTCTACGAGCACACGTAACTTTGATAACCGTATGGGCCGAGATGCCCGTGTCTATTTGGGTTCGGCAGAACTGGCAGCCGTGTGCGCCAAGTTGGGTCGTATGCCCACGATAACTGAATATCTTGAGACTGTGGGCGATAAATTGACGAAAAATGCAGATAGCATTTACCAATATCTGAATTTCCACTTAATGCCAAAATACAAAATCTTCGCGGAAAAAGCAAAGAAAACGATACCAATTGCAGAAATGACCTCATAAGTCTTTATTTAATAAAAAAGCCGCATGTGCGGCTTTTTTATTGAGTTTGACCCAATATAGAAGGTCGGCTAGCATGTTTGCTTAATAGGAGACAGCCATGATTTTAGGATTGCGTACAGTCATTTACCCTGCACCAGATTTAGTGAAAGCAAAAAAGTGGTATTCTCAAGCGCTTGGTCTTGAGCCCTATTTTGACGAGCCGTTTTATGTGGGATTTACAGTGGGTGGTTTCGAACTAGGGTTAATGCCTGATGCAACGCCCGGCATTACTGGCGCTCAAGCTTTGTGGGGTGTGGAAAATGCGGATGAGGAATTTGCTCGACTCATAGACCTAGGTGCCTCAATGATAGAGCCGGTGACAGAAGTGGGTGAGGGTATTCGTGTTGCCTCTCTAAAGGATCCATTTGGTAATCGCTTTGGTATCATCGAAAACCCGCTTTTTAAGTTGTCGGACGTAAGATAAGAAACTTAATGTCAGATAAAGAAATAGACGAAAAACATATATTCGGCAGTAAGCCGCCTGCTCTGCCTAAACGTGGCACGTGGAAAATCATGTTGCCAGTATTGGTGTTATTTATTATAGGTGGGACATTAACCTATTATTATCATTGGGATGCTCGGATCACGGCCGCTGGTGCAGTATTGCTCGGGTTTGGTTCTGGTTTGGTAGCATGGCTTTTAGGATTGATTGCCTTAGTACCTATCATCGGACCGATATTGGTCAAAGTGCTGACCATGTCGTTTATCTGGCTACTTAATGCCATTGGCTATTTAGTAGCTTATATCGCGATTAAACGCGGTTATTCTAAAGATGTGATTTCTTATCGTGGTATTACTATTGCCCTGCTGGTGGGTATTGTGATTGGCTATGTGCTGGGTAAAGTAATTTAGTGTTTAATTTCAGTACGGGTCAATTTATCTATATAGGCAATAGCAATCGCTGAGAGTACAAATGTCATGTGAATGACAGTTTGCCAAAGTAATACTTTGTCGGTCAGATTTTCTGCATTAATAAACGTTTTAAGTAGATGAATAGAAGAAATGCCAATAATCGCAGTGGCTAATTTTACTTTAAGTAAATTAGCATTTACGTGTGATAACCAATCAGGCTCGTCAGGGTGGCCTTCAAGATTAAGGCGTGAGACAAAGGTTTCGTAACCACCTACAATCACCATAATCAGTAGATTGGATATCATTACCACATCAATTAAACCTAATACAATCAACATAATATCGGCTTCTCTAAGGTGCGGTATTTTTTCTACCAAGTGAACAAGTTCTACCCCAAAGTGATATACATACACCGCCTGAGCAATAATTAAACCTAAATAAAGCGGCAGTTGTAACCAACGGCTACCAAACAAAATATTGCTCATTACGTTGCTTTGTTTATATCCGGTGTTGGTGCTTTGTGCGTGTTTTGCCATTTGCTAATACCTTAACTTTAGAGATTTCTATTTTAGCAGATTTGTGATTAGGGAATATGGCTTTCCAGTGTGTATTCTGCCCGAATATCTTGTGCGAGCGTTTGGGTAATGGCTGGCATAGCATCCTTTAGTATTTGCGGCAAAGTCCAAGGTGGATTAATAATAAATAGACCGCTTCCGAACATGCCAAAACCTTCTCCTGAAGGTTGCTGAACAGTAAGCGATACATTAAGCCAATTTTGAATTTTTAACTTTTTTAGATTTTCCAGCAATTGCAAGGGCTCTGCTCTTTGCAGAAGTGGGTACCAGATGAGGTATGTGCCAGTGGCAAATCGCACTAAGCTGTCATTAATGCAATCTACTACACGCTGGTAGTCTTGCTTTTCTTCGTATGGGGGGTCTATAAGTACTACCGCGCGCTTATTGGGTGGCGGCAAAATCGATTTTAGTCCTACAAAACCATCTAGCATCTCGATTTTTACCTGCTTACCATCGCTTCTAAAATTCTCAATTAGAATTTTAAAATCACTTGAATGCAGCTCAAATAAACGCATCTTATCTTTTATACGTAAATGTGTTTTTGCAATTAAGGGTGAACCTGGATATAACTTCAACTCTCTGCCTGCATTGAGTTTTTTTACTATTTCTACGTAAGTTTTGACAGATTCTGGTAAATTTTTACTGTTCGTTATACGTAAGACTCCTGATTCAAACTCTGCATTCTGGGTTGCATAACCTTTATCAAGTTGATACATCCCAGCACCTGCATGAGTGTCGATATACCAATAGGGTTTATCTTTTTGGGAGGCGTAAGCAAGCACTTGGTCTAAAACAAAGTGCTTAAGTACATCGGCGTGGTTGCCTGCGTGAAAGGCGTGACGGTAGCTAAGCATGATAATATTATAGCCTGTCTAAAGCGCTAGATTAAAGTTAGTGTCATGCGTCAACAGTTTGATGCAATGTGCGTTGATTAATTGCAAGTCTTTAATTATTGAAAGGAAAAGAATAATGAAATTCAAATTATTAGCTGCTATTTTTTCAACATTATTTGCGCTTAGTGCTACACCAGCTTTTGCTGAGCATGATGGATCTGGCGAGCATGCAGCCAAAGTAGATACTAATAATGACGGTAAGGTTAGTTATGATGAATACCGTGCTTCTAAGGAGAAAAGAACTGAGCGTCAGTTTAAGCGCATGGATACAAATAGTGATGGTTTTATTGATGAAGCTGAAAAACAGGCAGCTAAAGACAAAATGCATGCTTTACGTGAAAAACGTAAACAAAAATCCCAAGAAAAAACGGAAAACCCAAGCTAATACTGTCAATAAGCAAAAAGCACTCTAGGTTGAGTGCTTTTTTATTGGCTAGTGATGAGCCTGCTGGTAGCATATCGGCATGGAACACCATCACTCGCAACATAGTCACACACATTACGCGCTGCCTGTATTTTTAATACTTATCTTTGCGGTGTTCGAAACCTGGGGCGGTTGGTGGACAAACTCTCTGGCGCTCCTTAGTGACGCCGGACATATGTTCACCGATATGTTGTCGCTTTGTTTAGCCTGGTTCGCAGCCTACTTGGCGACTCAACCAAGTGTTAAACGACATCACTCTGGTTTAAGTTATCCCGAACTTTGGGCAAGTTTTATCAATATCGCACTTATGGTTCTAGTGATTGTGGGAATCGTGGTAGAAGCTTTTATGCGTCTTAAGAACCCACCCGAAGTAGCTGGTCGAGCGGTGATATGGATTGCATTGGCCGGCCTAATCATTAATTTAATTGTCGCAAAGTTATTGCATCAGCATGCCCATGACGAAAATTTTAATCATCAAGCAGCTTATCTGCATGTGTTAGGTGATTTATTTGGTTCGGTTGTTGCTATTATGGCTGGCGTGATAATTACGCTTACTGGCTGGCAAAAAATAGACCCTATATTATCTTTGCTAAGTGCATTATTGCTTATTGGGATGACGTTGCGTCTTATGTACCGCTTGTATACTCACTTTACGGAGCATGCGCATGGTTAAAGTGTTTGATATTGATTGTCGCCAGTGCACTCGTCTAGCGAATTTTCTAGATGAAGTAAAACTTAAAAATCCAGATTATTTTTGCCAGCCTGTGCCCCCGTTTGGTGATGCTAATGCTAAATTACTGATTGTCGGGTTAGCACCGGGTATGCATGGCGCAAATCAAACGGGACGTCCTTTCACGGGTGACTTTGCGGGTATTTTGCTTTATGAAACTTTGCATAAGTTTGGCTTTGCCAGTGCACCTATTTCTAAATCGATTGACGACGGTCTCACTCTAAGCAATTGCAGAATTTCGAATGCAGTGAAGTGTTTGCCCCCTGAAAATAAACCTCTTCCTATTGAGATAACAACATGTAATCAGTATTTAGCTGCTGAATTAATGGAGTTAACGACAGATAGCGTCATTTTAGCGCTTGGTAATGTGGCACATTTAGCCGTTTTAAAAGCATATGGCTTGAAAGTGGCTGATTATAAATTTGGGCATGCTCAGCGATATAGGCTTCCCACTGGTCAAATTTTGGTAGATAGTTATCATTGCAGTCGCTATAACACCCAAACTAAGCGCTTGACTGCATTGATGTTTGAAAACGTGTTTGCGGAAATTTCAAAATTGTTAGTAAAGGAGAATTAAAATGCCTTATGTCAACGTAAAAATCGCTGGAAGTATTTCGAAAGAACAGAAAAAAGAAATCGCCAAAGAAATCACCGAAACCCTGCAGAAGCATGCACACAAGCCATCCAGCTACACCTATATTGTGTTTGAAGAAGTGAAAATGGAAGATTGGGCGATAGGTGGAAGTTTATTGGGTTGACTTTGCTTTACGCCATTCTTTGCAAGCAGAATGCGATATTGAGTCCAGTGGTTTTGAGTTAAACGGACTGCCCTTATGAATAGGGTAAATGATAAAATGTAAGTATGTTCGACCCTAAACCCATCCTGAAATCTCTACCTAGTCTACCTGGTGTTTATCGTATGGTTAACTCGGAAGATGCAGTGATTTATGTCGGTAAGGCAAAAGACTTAAAAAAGCGCGTTTCCAGCTACTTTAACAAAAATCTGTCTAGCCCTCGTACACGGATGATGGTGTCGCAGATTGTCAAGATTGAAACAACGGTTACACGCAGTGAAGCGGAAGCTTTGCTGTTGGAAAACAATCTGATTAAAGGCTTGATGCCTCGCTATAACGTGTTGTTTCGTGATGATAAATCGTATCCTTATATTACTTTGACGGGGGATAAATTTGCCAGACTGGCATTTCACCGCGGAGCACAAAAGAAAGGCAATCAGTATTTCGGACCGTTCCCTAATACTTATGCGGTGCGAGAGAGTATTCAATTGTTGCAAAAAGTATTCAAGTTGCGCACCTGCGAGAATACAGTGTTTGCCAACCGTTCACGTCCCTGCTTACAGTATCAGATAGAACGATGTACTGCGCCATGTGTGGGCTATGTAACGGTGGAAGATTATGCGAACGATGCGAATCATGCTGCGATGTTCTTAGAGGGTAAAACCAATGAGGTGATGAACGCGCTGGCAAACAAAATGAATACTGCAGCTGCTAGCCAGGAATATGAAACGGCAGGGATTTATCGTGATCGTATGCAAGCGTTGCGGCAGGTGCAGGCTAAACAGTTCGTGAGTGACTTTAGTGTATCTGATGCCGACGTCATTGCCTGTGCGAACCTGGGAGGGCAGCACTGCATTAATCTGGTGATGATTCGTGGGGGGCGACATTTGGGAGACAAAAGCTTCTTCCCTAAAAATACACAAGATGCAGAGTTGGCAGAAACTGTAGAAGCATTTTTAACTCAGCATTATGTAGCACAAAATACGCCTCCACTCATTGTCTGCGGTTCAGAAGTTGATAGCAAAAATTTTGAACAAGGACTTAGCGAGCAGTCTGGACGAAAAATCAGAATCATAACTAATGCTATTGGTGATAAGCGAGTATGGTTGAAAATGGCGCAAACCAATGCTGAATTGGCGTTAACGCAAAAAACGTTTGAAGCCAGCAATCAGGAGGCGCGCCTATTAGCACTACGTGAGGCGCTACATTTGAGCGAATCTGTAGAGCGTATTGAATGCTTTGACATTAGCCATACCATGGGTGAGGCTACCGTGGCGAGTTGTGTTGTATTCGATAAAGGTAATCTGCAGAATAGCGAATATCGTCGTTACAATATCACTGGCATTACCCCTGGAGATGATTATGCAGCAATGCGGGATGTATTGACTCGGCGATATAAAAAAGTAGCGGCTGGCGAAGGTAAAAGACCCGATCTGGTATTTATTGATGGTGGCAAGGGCCAGTTAGGCGTGGCGATTGAGGTGATGCAAGAAGTCGGATTGGAGGATATCTTGTTAGTGGGTATTGCCAAAGGCGAAGAACGAAAACCCGGTCTTGAAACAATGATTTTCTCTGACACAGGCGAAATGTTGAACTTAGAAAAAGATAATCATGGTTTACATTTGTTGCAACAAATTCGGGATGAAGCTCACCGATTCGCCATTACAGGGCACCGTGCTAAACGCGCAAAGGCACGCATGCATTCAAGCCTAGAGGACATATCAGGCGTTGGCGCAAAACGTCGCAAAGCATTATTGACACGCTTCGGTGGATTGGAAGGGGTGAAAAGTGCTAGCATAGACGAAATCGCGCAAGTAGAAGGCCTAAGCCGAAGCTTAGCGGAAAAAGTTTATGAACAACTACATTAATCTTTGGATCAATACTATATAAGTAAATCAATATGCTGTGGAACGTTCCAAATATTTTAACCGTATTGCGTATCGCACTCATCCCGGTATTTGTGGGCATTTTTTATTTGCCACAGAACGCTATGACACTTGGCGCCTTGCCCGCCCATTGGGTCAATATAACGGCTACAGGAGTTTTTGCCTTAGCAGCCCTTACTGACTGGTTAGATGGGTATTGGGCGCGCAAATATAATCAAGCTTCAAATTTTGGCGCGTTTTTAGACCCTGTAGCAGATAAGTTAATGGTGACAGCAGCTTTGATTGTACTGGTGGAATTTGAACGAATTGGTGCTGTGATTGCACTTATTATAATAGGGCGTGAGATTGCAGTTGGCGCACTTCGGGAATGGATGGCTGGAGTAGGGGAACGTAAGAGCGTAGCGGTGGCCCAAATCGGTAAAATCAAAACAGCGGTACAAATGATAGCTATTCTATTATTGCTTTACTATGACAGTATATCTTTTAAAAATCTGGGGTTATTTAATACAAAGCTTGTTGGTCAAGTCCTCATCATTTTTGCTGCATTTCTAACGCTTGCTTCAATGTTTTATTATCTAAAAGCTGCTTGGCCTAAGTTTAAGCAATCTTTAAATTGAACTTCCGCTTAGAAAATAAACAAGATAAAAGCAATCGTTTTGCCTTGACACCTAACGAAAAATCGCTAAAATGCTCGCTTCTCACGCGGGAATAGCTCAGTTGGTAGAGCGCAACCTTGCCAAGGTTGAGGTCGCGAGTTCGAGACTCGTTTCCCGCTCCAGTACAAAAAACGGGGATTTTAGCGAATGCTGATTTCCCCGTTTTGATTTTATGTGTGATGTGTGTTGTAATGTAACATGTCACTCGTGGCGCGATAGCAAAGCGGTTATGCCGCGGCCTGCAAAGCCGTTTAGGCCAGTTCGACTCTGGCTCGCGCCTCCAATTTCTCCTCAGCAATATCTCTACGCCTTTGTTTTGGTATACCTTTTGCTTATTCTATTGTGTCGAACGATTTGTAATGGCGCAACAAGTACTAGTTTTAGGGCGCAATAGGCACTTATTTCACCTTTTATGAATGCTAATTAATGAATTCAGGGGTATTGTTACCTTTAATCGTTGAAATTAGATTTAAAATGCGTCGTAAAATACTGTAATAATTAGAAAAAATCTATTAAAGTATCACTTTTAATGTGATAGAAAATGAATAAAAAGGACTTACCGATAGAAATGCAACCGATAAAGATGCAGAATGAATTCGCAGATAGTCTGCTTGATAGTTTGCTCATCATATGTCGGATGCATGGGATTGCTATTTCTAAGGACGCACTAATTGCAGGCTTGCCATTACGCGAGGGGCGCATTACACCTGCGCTGGTTAAGCGTGCAGCAGAGCGTGCAAATTTGGTTAGTAATGTTCTTAAAAAACCACTTAATGCCATCCGAAGCGAATTTACCCCTGCAATCCTGCTTTTAGCGCAGGAGGAAGCATGTTTATTTTTAGGGTGGGACGCGAGCAAGGCAAATGCACGAATTATCTTCCCGGAACTAGGGGATGCAGAAGTTCTGGTCCCTGCAATGGAATTAGCCGAGAGATACTCGGGATATACGATAATTGCAAAGCCGAAATTTACTTTTGATCAACGAGCGCCAGCGGTCGGTAAGGTCCATTTAAAACACTGGTTTTGGGGAACCTTAGCAGAAAATAGTCGTATCTATCGAGATATTATGTGGGCTGCATTCCTCATCAATATGTTTGCTTTAGCAATGCCAATATTTACCATGAATGTCTACGACCGGATAGTGCCAAACCGTTCTGTTGAGACTTTGTGGGTATTAGTCGCAGGAATTGCGCTGGTGATATTTGCAGATGTTGCCTTGCGTACGATACGTGGCTATTTCTTGGATTGGGCTAGTCACCGCGTGGATATCAAATTGACCGCAAGCATCATGGAGCAAGTATTGGGATCGCGTTTAGAATTACGACCAACTTCTGTAGGATCTTTTGCTTCTAATTTACGGTCTTTTGAGACGGTGCGTGATTTCATTACTTCCGCCACTATTACCACATTAATCGATATTCCATTCGCTCTTATTTTTATAGTCGTGATGGCATGGATATCACCTTTTATGATTATTCCGGTGATTGTGGGTGGTTTCTTGTTGTTGGTCTATTCGTTTAGTGTGCAAGCAAAAATGCAAGAGCTTTCTGAGACTATGTTTCGCGCTAGCGCCATCAGGAATGCGACTTTGATTGAAAGTTTAGTCGGTCTGGAAACCATTAAAGCACTTGGGATAGAAGGGCACATGCAGCGGAAGTGGGAAAAGAGTGCACACTTCTTAACGCAAGTGAGTGGCAAGCTGAAATTGCTTGCTGCCTCAATCACCAATGGCTCAAATGGTATTACACAACTGGTTAATGTAGTTTTAGTGTTATTAGGGGTGTATTTGGTCATCCAAGGAGATTTGACTATGGGTGGTCTAATTGCGTGCACTATGCTTGCTGGACGTGCTTTGGCCCCTATTGGTCAATCTGCAGGTTTGATGACACAGTACCACAATGCAACGACAGCACTAACATCACTTAATGAGGTAATGAGTAAACCAGTTGAGCGACCTGTTGATTCCAAATTCTTATCACGTGCCACATTCGCAGGGGATATCGAGTTTCGCGAAGTGAGTTTTGATTATCCAGGCACCGAAGTAAGTGCTTTAAGAAATGTTTCTTTTAAAATTCGTGCGGGTGAGCATCTAGCTATTTTAGGTCGCATGGGTTCTGGTAAAACTACGTTACAAAAATTGATTTTAGGACTATATCAGCCGACTTCTGGCGCAATTCTGATTGATGGTATTGATTCTCGTCAGATAGATCCCGCAGAATTGAGACGTTGTATCGGCTATGTACAGCAAGACACTAATTTATTTTTTGGTTCGATGCGCGACAATATTACTATTGCTGCACCTCATGTTGATGACGCACAGGTGCTAAAAGCGGCCAATATTGGTGGTATTGCCGAGTTTATTAATATGCAGCCTAAAGGATTTGATATGCCGGTGGGTGAGCGTGGTGAAACACTCTCCGGAGGTCAGAAACAGGGTGTGGGCATTGCGCGCGCCATGATTAATAACCCTTCCATTATTTTGCTCGATGAACCTACGAGTGCAATGGATCACTCCGGAGAAGAATTTGTAAAAGCACGTCTTAACGAAAATTCTGTAGGAAAAACCTTGATGGTGATCACACATAGAACCTCGTTATTCGATTTGGTAGACCGAATTATCGTGATTGATAGTGGAAAAATAGTTGCGGATGGTGGTAAAGAGCAAGTGATTGAAGCGTTGCGTACTGGCAAGGTTGGGAAGGCGTTATGAGTGAGCAGCTATTCAAGAACTTAGGTAAAGTACATAGCTTCTTTCAAGGGCGAGATTGGTTGAATAAGCCAATCCAGCACATACTTGAAAAATTGACACCGACCGATACTAAGGAAGATCTTCCTTGGGAAGATGAAGCAGATCTTGCAATTTTAGAACAAGCTCCATTGCGCGCAAAAAAAATACTTTTTTGGATGATGGGTGTGCTTATTGTGCTGTTGGCATGGTCTGGATTTACTAAAATTGATGAAGTGACACGC
>Ga0315912_10003451_pt1 | contig 15695 bp, 10 predicted proteins | sample VfabasoilMG_FD_204469 | JGI IMG/M metagenome (GOLD analysis project Ga0315912, IMG submission 204469) | Garden soil microbial communities collected in Santa Monica, California, United States - V. faba soil | ecosystem: Environmental > Terrestrial > Soil > Garden | place: USA: California... | reverse complement strand
GGCAAATTATTGTTCAGGTTGGGAACATATTCAAACGGAACCTGCAGGTAATCAGGAGCATACTCTTCAATTATTTCCGGGATCGCCATTTGAATAGCAGGCGAAATTTCTACTACTCGTTTCGGCCCCGAAACCCAACCGGCAATATTTTTATAAAGCTCAGGACTTACATACGCTTCTGAATTGGGATTTACATCAAATCCAATCCAGTCAACGCCCATGCCAGCAAAATACCGGGCATCGCTTAGCGATGAAACTGCTCCCGCTTTTACTTTGGTAATTAACCCCATCGTCCAAATATGAAAAGAAAAAAATAACTTTGCTCATGGTTAAGCTTTTCGGCCGTTATATGATAATTCTTCCCCTTTTTGGGGTGATGTTTTTTCTTACCGGATGCAATCCGGATGGCTCAGACCCGGTAATTTCTGAACAAAATTATTACCCGTTAAGAGTTGGGGACTACAGAATTTACGAGGTTGAAGAAACCCAGATTACACCCTTCAACGTTGAGGAAGTTTTCCAATATGAAATCAAAACCCTGGTGACAGACTCATTCCAAAATAGTGCGGGAACGTACTCGTACATCATGTCGCGATACAAACGCGAAGACCAAACTGCTGAATGGCAAAGCCTCGACACATGGACGGCCAGGGTTGATTCAAAAGAAGTTGTGGTGAATGAAAGTAATATTTCGTTTGTTAAACTATCATTCCCGGTTCAAACCAAACGGGAGTGGAATGGAAATGCTTACAACAATGAGCCCTCCATCGAATTTTGTGATTCTGATTTTCCTTCTTGCGATTTATATGAATTTGGTGAGGTTAAAAATTCGTATGAGACTGCTAATGGTTTGGATCTGGATAACACTATTGAAGTAATTGAAAACAATAACCCTGATTTAATAGTGCAGTATGATGTGCGTAAGGAGATTTACGCCTGGCAAGTTGGTTTAGTATATAGGGAGATAACCGTACTGAAATATTGCACCGCAGGAGGGTGCAGTGGCCAACAATTGGTTCAAGAAGGGTTAGTTTATAAGCAGGAATTGACGGAGTATGGCAATCAATAAATTTATTGCGGCTTTATTTTTATTGTCGCTGCCTTCCGGATGGCTGCTCGGGCAAGACCGATATATGGTTTTTTTTAAAGACAAAACAGGAACTCCATATAGCGTTTCGCAACCAGAGCAATTTCTTTCGCAGAAATCTATTACAAGGCGCACCAACCAGGGAATACCAGTAGTTGAACAAGATTTACCCGTTAACCCGGCTTACATAGCTGAAGTCAAGGCAACCGGTGCGACAATAAAATATTCTTCCAAATGGTTTAATGCCATTTTAATGGAAGCGACATCGGTCCAGAAAAACTTAGTAACCGATTTGCCAAATGTTTTATCTGTTGAATATGTTGCTCCCGGCAAAACTGGTACTGGTGGCAGAGCAAGAACCAATTCGAAATTTGATGGCACGACATCGGAAGGGCAATCCCAAAATCAAAATGAGATGTTGGATTTGGATGTAATGCATAAAGATGAAATTACAGGAGAAGGTGTTACCATTGCTGTATTAGATACCGGATTCCCCGGAGTTTTAAGTAATCCAGCATTTACTGAAATTATTCAGAGCGGTCGGATTCTCGATTCTTATAATTTTGCTTTTGGAAAATCTAACGCATTTATAAGCGATCAGCATGGAGCACAAGTCTTTTCCATAATAGCCGGCAAACTCTCCAATTTTACAGGTGGTGCTTATGGTGCGAATTTTTTACTGTACCCAACTGAATATGATCCCACCGAGTATAAAGTGGAAGAATACAATTGGGCATTTGCGGCTGAACGTGCAGACAGTATAGGGGCTGATATTATTAGCAGCTCACTTGGTTATACTGATTTTGATGACCCCTCAATGGACTATTCAATTGCAGATTTGGATGGGGAAACTACAGTTAGTTCACGAGCAGCAAACTTTGCGTTTCAGCGTGGAATGGTGGTTGTAAGCTCAGCCGGAAATTTTGGTAGCACAGCGTGGCATTTTATAGGGTCGCCAGCCGATTCCGAAAATGTTATAGCGGTCGGCTCAATTGATAATGAATACAATCATTCCTTCTTCAGTTCATTCGGACCTACAGCAGATGGCCGGATTAAACCCGATGTAGTAGCCCTCGGCACAGGCGTAGCTTCAGTCGCATCAAATGGAACAATTTCTTTTGGAAGCGGAACATCGTTTTCATGTCCTCTTGTTACCAGCCTGGTTGCTGGCATTTGGCAAAAATGGCCTGAGCTGACCGCAGTTGAAATACTTGGTCTAATTAAGAAAGCTGGCTCTCAATATTTTTATCCTGATAATACATACGGATATGGCGTGCCCACCTACCAGGCAATAAAAAATATTCAAGAAATACCTGCAGATGAAAATGCCGTTGCCGTGTATCCTAACCCAGTTGAAGAAGATGTATTATACATTTCAGTAACTCCAGCGGATGGCTCCACAATTTCGGTAACCATCCAAAATCCAATGGGGCAACTGATTAAAAAAGCAAGTTACGTATCCAATTGGGGTTCCGTTCCGGCAGCGCAAGATGTTTCGGACTTAGCTCCGGGGATTTATTTTTTACGAGTATATAGTGGGAACAGTGTAAAGACTTTTCGGGTAGTGAGGAAATAGATTTCAGATTTCGAGAATCAAATCGCAAATTTACGGCACTGGAAACCTGCAGTCAGGAATCAGTTTAAAGCAAAAACGAATCAATAATGATAATAGCCCCATCCATACTCGCAGCCGATTTTGCCAATCTGCAGAGCGAAGTGAATATGATTAATGAAAGTGCAGCCGATTGGATTCACATTGATGTGATGGATGGCGTATTTGTCCCTAATATTTCAATGGGTATTCCAGTGGTTCAGGCCGTAAAGCGACATGCAAAAAAACCAATGGATGTACATTTGATGATCGTTCGGCCCGAATTATATGTGGAAGAATTTAGGAAGGCTGGCGCTGACTCCATTTCTGTTCATGCCGAAGCCTGCGACCATCTGCACCGGAACATTGAACAAATAAAAAATCTTGGTGCAAGAGCAGGGGTAGCGATTAACCCACACACTCCAATTTCAGTTCTTGAAAATATTATTCAGGATATTGATTTGGTATGCATGATGTCGGTAAACCCAGGTTTTGGCGCGCAAAAATTTATTGAGCATACATACAACAAAATTTTAGAATTGAAAGGTTTGATTTTAAAAAAATCTTCAAGCGCTTTAATTGAAATTGATGGTGGAGTAAATCAGCAAAATGCCCCGCAGCTAATGAAAGCCGGGGCCGATATACTGGTGACGGGAAATTTTGTTTTCAGTTCGCCCAATCCAAAACAAGTGATTGCCAAACTTAAAGAAGTTTGATTCCCTGCCATACCCGGCAAATTCTTTTGAGTTAAATATTTTTGCAATCGTTTGTGAAATAGAAGTCTTTTGATTCATCGCATGATGAATCAATTAAACCAATCTTTTGTTCTGCTAATTACCAGAAGCTGTTGGCTTATTTTTTTATGGAAAAAGTAAAGAAATAATAATATGTAAATTCATTCACATGGGTTAAGTTGCATGTTTTATGGATTTGAATAAGAAGTAAAGCGGAGATTCAAATTGCCTGGAGTTAGCTTCTATGACGCATCCATACAAAAAAGTAAAGTTTGGATTAATCGAAATACGGTATAATATGCATTCGGGGACGTCATTAAGAATACAAAATATTTTTAAATCGGTTTTATTGGTGTTGATTTTTTCGTCAGCATCTGCCCAAAGTAATTCAGCCGATAGTGTCATTCAATCTGCCACCCTAAACAAAGTTGTTCAATATGCACTGGAGCATCAACCGGCCGTGCTGCAGTCAGAACTTGATGAAGACATCACCAATAAAATAATTAAGGGTAAGTTGGCGGATTGGTTTCCTCAAATCACGGCAACGTATAACTACAATCGTTTTTTCGATTTACAATCCAGCGTAATAGGCGGCAATATTATTCGATTTGGTGTTGACAATTCCTCTTCTGCACAGTTCACCGGGTCCCAGGCAATATTTAATCGTGATGTGCTGTTAGCCGCACGAACTGCTTCTAAGGTGAGGTTTCAATCACAACAAAATGTAAGCCGAAGTAAAATTGATGTAGTAGTAAATGTTACAAAAGCTTTTTATGATTTGTTGGCGACTTCTCAACAGGTAAAAGTGAGCGAAGAATCAATCATCCGATTACAACGAAGTTTAAAGGATGCGTTGAGCAGATACAAAAGCGGAATCTCGGATAAAACAGATTATAAAAGAGCAACTATTTTACTGGGCAATGCACAGGCATTACTAAAGACAAACCAGGAGCTGTTAAAGTATAAACAGGAATTTTTGAAAACCCTGATGGGCTATCCAACAGATAAGGAGTTGACAATTCAATACGATACTCTTTTAATGGAAAGTGAGATAGTTATTGACACCTTACAGGAGATGCACTACTCCAGTCACATTGATTATAAAATTCTATATACTCAAAAAGAATTGCAGGATGCTAATTTGAGCTACAGTAACTGGGGATTTCTGCCGTCATTAAATCTTGTAGGGGCCTACAACCTTAACTTCCAAAACAACTCATTCCGTGACCTCTACAATAAAAGCTATCCATTTTCTTTTGTTGGCGCCACGTTGGCTCTTCCTGTATTTCAGGGTGGAAAGCGAATTGCAAAAATTCAGGAGCAAAAATTGACAAGCAGGAGATTAGATCTTGGACTGGCTAATCTTCAAAGTGTATTAAGCACTGAGTATACCCGCTACATGGCATCGTATAAAAGCAATCTTACCAATTATCAAACTCAAAAAGAAAATGTGGAGTTGGCGAAGGAGGTATACGATGTTATTCAGTTGCAATACCTGAATGGAGTAAAGACGTATCTTGATGTAACGGTTGCAGAAAGTGACCTGCGCACAACAAGGATTAATTATTATAATGCACTCTATCAGGTATTAGCCAGTAAGATGGATGTGCTTCGCGCACTTGGCCAAATCACTTATTAAAAAATATTCAGTATGGCAGTCAATAAAATTTTACTTTGTTCCATTTTCATCACAGCCATTTCTTGTTCAAAAAAGGAAGAGGCATCAACATCTGGTCCACCACCTGTTCCGGTGGTCGTGCAACGGGTAATGTCAGCAGATGCAGCTTTTTATGATGAATTTCCGGCAACAGTAAAAGCCTTGCAGGAAGTGGAACTTCGCCCACAGGTGAATGGCTACATAACGGCTATTTATTTTAAGGAAGGGGAGAAGGTTAAAGCGGGCCAGCAACTATACTCCATTGACCAACAGCAATCTGAAGCAACTTACCGGCAAGCACTCGCAAATTTATCTGTGCAAGAGGCTAATCTGGAAAGAGCTAAAAAAGATGTGGAGCGCTATCGTGAATTAGATAAGCAAGATGCTATTGCCAAACAACAATTAGATTATGCCGAGGCAACTTACGCATCGGCACAAAAACAAGTAGAAGCGGCTAAGGCCACTGTGAAGGCTGTTCAAACTAATGTGCGATATACCACCATCGTTGCTCCATTTGATGGCACTATTGGCATTTCGGCTGTTCGATTGGGGGCTTCCGTTTCTCCCGGTCAAACTCTTTTAAACACGATTTCTTCCGATGATCCCGTGGCTGTGGACATCACGGTTGATCAAAATGAGATTTTCAGGTTCACCGAATTGAAAGGGCTCGGTGCCAAATCGAAATCAGATTCTACATTTCGCCTTTCATTTCGTGGAGTCGTTTATCCTGAGAATGGAAAAATACACATCATTGACAGAGCTGTTGATCAACAAACGGGTACAATAAGAATGCGATTGGTATTTCCGAACCCCAAACACATCTTACGAGCAGGCATGAGTGGCACCTTGCTGGTGATGACAAGAGTCCCAGGGGCGCTGCTCATTCCCTATAAAGCAATTAACGAACAACTCGGTGAATTTTTTGTGTACATGCCAGATAACGGGAAGGCAACACAAAGGAAAGTTGTACTGGGCAAACAGGTGGGAAGCAGCATTATTGTTAAAGAAGGACTAAAGGAAGGAGAGTCTGTTATTACCGAAGGCATTCAAAGCCTTCGCGAAGGTGCAGCAATAAATATTGGCCAGTCGGAAACAACCAAAAAGTAGTTACCAAATTAACAGCATCAGCAAATGATTTCCGATGTATTTATAAAGAGACCCGTTACTTCCATTGTTGTTTCGTTGGTGATTGTTTTGATTGGAGTGATCGCGATGAGCACACTACCAATTTCACAGTACCCAGATATCACTCCACCAACAGTTTCCATCAACGGATTCTACGTGGGTGCCGATGCGCAAACGGTGGAGCAGACCACCACCACGGCTATCGAAGCTCAAGTAAACGGAACGCCAGGCATGTCATTCATGTCAAGCAGCAGCACTAGCAGTGGAGTAAGCAATGTTACAGTAACTTTTGATATAGGTACAGATATTAATATCGCTACTCTGGATGTTCAAAACAGGGTGAGTGTGGCCGAGCCGGCATTGCCAGAAATTGTGAAAAGGCTCGGACTCACCGTGCGTAAAAGAAACCCAAGTATATTCCTCGCGTTGGCAATTTATTCTCCAAATGAAACTCATGACGCCACCTTCCTTGGGAACTTTGCCAATATTTATTTGAAAGATGCATTGCTCCGAGTAAAAGGAGTTGGCGATATTTTTTCCGTAGGCGATGATTTTGGAATGCGGATATGGTTAAATCCAGAAAAATTAGCGGCCATGGGAATTACGCCAGGTGAAGTAAATGCCGCTTTGGCCGAACAAAATCTTCAAATCGCTGCGGGCTCTATCGGTGGCACGCCTCAACCTAACCTACAGGCCTTTGAATATAATGTCCTCACCAATAGCAGGATCAACAGAGTTGAAGATTTTGAAAATATAATTGTTCGAACGAATCCCGCACAGGGCAACCTGGTTTATCTAAAAGACATTGCCCGCGTGGAGTTAGGAAAATTCAGTTATGGCAATCATCCTTTTGTAAATGGAAAGCCTTCTGCTTTCATGCTGCTCTACCTGGCGCCCGGTGCCAATGCCTTGGAAACGAACGAAGGTGTGATGAAGGCAATGGATGAATTAAAAAAGAGTTTTCCAAAAGATGTTGATTTCCTCATTCCATTAGAGACTACATCGGTTGTGCAAATTTCAATTGAAGAAGTGGTATTTACTCTTTTGGAAGCGCTTGCACTGGTGGTATTAGTTGTGTTTATTTTTTTACAAAACTGGCGCGCTACGCTAATTCCTGTTTTGGCAATTCCCGTTTCGCTGATAGGCACTTTTATCTTTTTTATTCCTTTTGGTTTTACTATCAACACACTTACTCTTTTTGCATTTGTATTAGCGATTGGTATTGTGGTGGATGATGCCATCGTAGTGGTGGAAGCTATCCAGCACAACATGGATCACGATAAACTCTCGCCAAAAGATGCGACTGTAAAGGCGATGAAAGATATTTCTGCCCCGGTTATTGCCATTGCACTTATTTTGGCAGCTGTGTTTGTACCGGTCGGTTTTGTTCCAGGCATTGTAGGAAAACTTTATCAGCAATTCGCCATAACCATTGCGGTATCTGTTATGATATCTGCGTTCGTTGCCCTATCGCTTACACCTGCGCTTAGCATGTTGTTGTTGAAACCAGCTAATGAAAACGGTAATCAGAATCTTCTTGAAAAGGGCTTTTCCAGGTTTAATCGCTGGTTTGCCAGGTTCACAAATTCCTACACGAAAGGAGTAAACACCTGGATCCGAAGAACGCCCTATGTGTTAGTGATGATGGTTTGCCTGTTTGTTGGATTATTTTTCTTATTCAAAAACAAGCCAACAGGTTTTATACCAAACGAAGATGAGAAGCGCATGTTCGTGGCTTATGAAATGCCGGAAGGTACCTCAACTGCGCGCAATATTGAATTGCAATTGGAATTGGAAAAAAGAATTATGGATGTGCCCGCTGTGTATGTGGCTGGGGGGCTTGCCGGGTTTAATATTCTCTCATTTGCAAACAAGTCTAACGTAGGGACCGTGTTCGTAAACCTGAAACACTGGCATGACCGTGATATGGAAACAGAAAGTGTTCCCCAGGTAATGGCCGAAATACAAAAGCGCGTTTCTGACATAAAAGAAGCACGCATTCGGGTTATTGCCCCACCCGCTATACCGGGATTGGGTGCATCCTCAGGATTTACGTTTGAACTCCAGCAAACAACAAGCACAGACGATATTAAGAAATTTGAAGAGGTCTTGTATAAATTTATTGGAGCTGTTAATCAACGTCCTGAGATAGCCCTGGCTTATTCTTTCTTCTCCGCCCGGACGCCAAGTTATAAAGTTGAACTGGATAGAGAGAAAGCCAAAAAGCTTGGTGTATCGGTTGCTGAAGCATACAGCACACTCTCTACTTTACTTGGCAGCAGCTACATTAACGACTTCAATATTTATGGAAGGAATTTTCGAGTGGTGACGCAGGCGGATACTGTTTTCAGGGGAGACATCAGTAATATTGGTAAGTATCATGTTCGGAATAATCTTGGGAATATGGTACCGTTAAGTTCACTGGTCACAACAACAGTCATTGAAACACCTGCTTTGGTATCACACTTTAACATTTACCGCTCCGCAGAAATTATTGGTTCTGCCAAGCCAGGTTATAGTAGTGGACAAGCAATTAAAGCTTTGCAGGAAGTAGCATCCACCGTGCTTCCGGTTGGATACGGATTTGAATTTGGCGGAATGAGCCGCGAAGAAATTAAAGCCGGAAATAGCTCAGGAATAATTTTTGCAATCTCTATCGCGTTCGTCTTTTTATTTCTTGCTGCACTCTATGAAAGCTGGTCCGTTCCATTCTCTGTTTTATTTGCAGTGCCCATTGGGGCGTTTGGCTCCATTCTTACTTTAACCATGCTGCCAAACCTCACTAATAACATTTATGCACAAATTGGTTTGATCACACTCATTGGTCTTGCTGCAAAAAATGCAATCCTGATCGTAGAATTTGCTAAAGAACGAGTGGACAGGGGAATGGAGATTGTGGCAGCTACATTAGAAGCAGTGCAACTCCGGCTTCGCCCAATTCTCATGACATCACTCGCTTTCATTCTTGGTGTTATGCCCTTGGCGTTCTCTAGTGGAGCGGGGGCTGAAGCGCGAAAAACAATTGGCTGGACGGTGGCTGGTGGGATGCTGGCCGCCAGTTCTCTGGCTATTTTTGTGGTTCCGGTTCTTTTCGTTATGATTACAAAAATTGCATATCGGAAAAAGAATCAGTTGTAGTTCCCTTCATGTCCATGTTGCTTGGAATACGCCAAGCACGACTCCGTAGCTCAGTTGGTAGAGCAGCTGACTCTTAATCAGCGGGTCGAGAGTTCGAATCTCTCCGGGGTCACTAATTTTTCCCTCATAGCTTTTTAAAAAATTGAGCCATTTTACCCCAATCGTTTGAAATTTGAAGGGATAAAAAATTATTGACTACCTGGTAGACTGACCCGGAACAATGAGCCGGAGTAAAATGCAAAATCCTGCTTGCTTATATTTTGAATCTAAAAAATTTATTTCATATTTGCCTGATAATGAAGGCAATCAATCTACCAACCTCTAAATTACTTAAGTATAATCTTGACTTCAAGATAGTGCTGGCAGCAGTGCTGTATTACCTGGCCGCACGATTGGGTTATTTTTTGGCCTTTCAGGAAACTACAGCTTTGCCAACGTGGCCTCCATCGGGAATTGCTTTTGCTTTGATGATTTTATTAGGCAGGTCATCCTGGCCAGGCATTACTATTGGGGCGCTCGTTTCTAATATACTGGCATACTGGAATCATCAGGCAATGGAGCAGCATACCATCATTGCCATTTCAAGTTTCATCGCCTTGGGTCAAACACTGGAAACAATCACGGGAAATTTTTTGGTTAAACATTGGATAAAAGACTGTTATCCATTTAGGAACGCAAAAAATAGTTTTCGCTTCCTTTTTGTTGCCCTTTTTATGTGTTTAATAGGAGCTTCGATTGGAACGCTGAGTTTGTATTTTAATGGTGTGGTTCTTTCCGATGCTTTGTTAAAGAGTGGTTTCAGTTGGTGGGTAGGAAATGTGGTTGGCATATTATTGTTTACCCCATTCCTTTTGTCGCTTGCGCGTAAGAGTAATATTGGTTTTCAGATGGACAAAATTAGGGAGGTAGGGATTTTTGCGGCATACATCATTATAATCTATTTGCTCTTCCGGTTTCGCTACTTCGATTCAACATTTATTAGTGCCACTCCTTACCTCGTTATACCTTCATTGTTATGGCTGGCATTTCGTTTTAATTTGCTGGCAGCCATCTCGGGTGTGCTCATAGCATCTCTCATTTCCATTTATTTTACGATTCAAAATGCGGGACCATTTCTATTGGGCAATCCCGATGACTCCATGATCCTTCTGCAAATCTATGTTGGGGTCATTAGCATTTCAACCATTGTATTATCAGCCACGGTAACAGAAAGAACCGATGCCCAGCATGAATTGAAATCATTCAATGTTAACCTGGAATCAAAAGTTCAGGAAAGAACCAAAGCCCTTCATGATGAAATAAATACAAGGAAGGAGATCAATGAAGAGCTTACCAAAAGAAATACTGAGCTTGATAATTTTGTTTATAGCGTTTCGCACGATCTGCGTGCTCCTATAGCTTCTGTTCTTGGGCTTATTGATTTAGCCAAGAGAGACAAAGAGCCGGAAATGAGAGATGTTTATTTGGATAAAATAAATTTTAGCGCCATTCAACAGGATAATTTCATCAAAGAAATATTGGATCAATCCAAAAATTCCAGGCTGGAAATAAGGAAAGATGAAATCCTTTTCGACTCTTTGATCAATGAAACATTTGAGCAATTGAAATTTGCTACGGCCACAGGTACTTCAGTCGTAAAAGATATTAAGGTCGATCAGGACAAATCATTTTATAGCGACCGATGGAGACTTAAAGTAATTTTGAATAATATTATCTCGAATTCTATTCGCTATAGAAATGGAAAAGACCCTGTTATTAAGGTAAATGTTCGGATTGAATCAGGAAAGGCATCGCTTGAAATTATCGACAACGGCAGGGGCATCGCCAAAAGGCACATTGATAATGTTTACAAAATGTTTTACCGTGCTACCGAAGATGGTGCAGGCTCAGGCCTTGGCTTGTATATTGTTAAGGAAACGGTTGACAAACTTCATGGCTCAATAAAAATTGAATCGGAAGAAGGAAAGGGAACAACCGTTAAATTGGAAATTCCCGAGCTTAGCTAATGCCATTGGAATTGGCACCAGGAGAGTTTTCGTAGTTCTCAACATCACTGGCAAATAGTATAAAATTCAAATTTTTATCAGGTATCAACTAAGTTCCAGAATTGGGCTCATCAATTTTTTCGTTGCGATTACCAAAACTGATTTTTCTGGATATATCTGGGTGTTGATAAAAAATATTAAATTAGAACATAAAGTTTTAACCTCCTCTCGAAGCATTTACCTATGAAAAAAAATTCTCTTTCTATCCTGTTTATTATTATCGCTTTAATTACTTCTTATGCGCAAGATATCCCATCGACTCCAAAAGATAGCCCGATTGGTAGCAGCGATTTAGCCAATGTTGACCCCGAAGCTATGGCGAGGGACAGCATTAGCAGTATTAAGGCATCATTTGGTCTTACTAAAATTGGTGATCAAACTTTTGCAGGGTTCAGGTTCCAACCTGATTTTAGTTTCGGAAAGGTTGGTTTTGGATTGGATGTTCCGGTTCAGATTAACATTGAAACTAAAGAATTTCGTACGGATGAATTTAAAGGAGGCATTGAAACAATTCGGATGATCAGGTATTTTAGTTTGGGAAAGAAAAAGGTCGATGCCATCTACGTTAAAGCTGGTGATTTGACAGGTGCAACACTTGGCTATGGAACATTGATTAACAACTACACTAACTCACCCAGCTTTGAAGCCAGAAAGTGGGGGATTAACATCGATTTGAATTATAAAGGGTTTATTGGCGCTGAAGCAATTTACAGTGACATTAATGGTTTTAATCTTTTGGGGGTTCGTCCATATATTCGCCCGCTCCGATTGACCTCCGTACCAATTCTTAAGACCCTGGAGTTTGGTGGCAGTTTCGTGACGGATAAAGGAGCGAACGCAGACAGCACTGGTGTGTTTCTTGCGCAGGATGGGATGAAAGCAACTGCTTATGATGCGGGTGTCACTTTTCTAAATACAAGCTTTATCAAACTTGTGGGTTATGGACAAATGAGCACCTTGAATAAAGTTAAATCAGACACATTGGATGCTGCGATACCTGGCGCTCTTAAATATTCTAAAGGCCAGGGAAGCAGCGCAGGACTTTCTGCAAAGATGAGAGTTACCAAGGCCTTTACACTTGATGCAAGAATTGAACGCCTATGGTATAAGGATAATTACCTGCCACAATTCTTTGATGCTATTTATGAAATCAATAAGGATGCTAAAATATTTTCCCTGGCGTCTGCCAAAAAGCAGCAGGGCATCTATGGAAACCTGGCTATTATTTTGTTTAATAAATTCAGGATCAACGGAGCTCTCTTAATGCCCGATGATATTTCGGTGGAAACTCCAGCATTGGTTCAGGTAGGGATGCAGGCCACAAAACTTGGAAAGTTTACTATTAGCGGAAGCTACGTTAAAGGCAACCTGGAGAATTTAGCCGATGCCTTTAAACTGGACCAACGCTCCCTGCTCAATGCCAACATCGCATACCAGCTTGTTTCATTCCTCTATGTCGGTATGGATTATAAGTGGACTTTTGCACGGTTGGAAAATGGTAAGGTTGAGGCAACAAATTACTTCCGCCCATATTTTGGACTTTCATTTCCTTTAGGTGGAGGAGGAACCAAAGCTCCGAAAATCCCAAAGGAGTAGAATCACCTTATAGTTAGGTAATTGGAAAGTGTGCTGCCAGGCAATTCCATGCGGGCAGGCGATAGCAATATTTTTTGAAAAAATATTCATATAATAGTCATCCGGCTTCATCTATGAAAAATACCGTTCAGTCGAAATCTCGAAACTTCAAAACTTTAGAATCGTTACTTTCAGCACACTTTAATACTTAAACTTATTCAATATGAAAAAACAAACCTACCTATTGGCCACAATCGTGCTGATCTTCACCTCCGCGTTTACAGTTCAGTCACAAGACTGGAAAATTGGAGAAGGATATTCAATAAAATTTGATGGAGGTGATCCATCGGGCGAGTTCTCCGGGTTGAAGGGGACAATTAAGTTTGATGAGAATAATCTGACCGCTTCAAAATTTGATATCACCATTGACGTGTCAACCATTAATACCGGAAATGGTATGAAAAACACGCATGCAAAAAGCGATAAGTGGTTTAATGTTGAGAAATATCCGACAATAACTTTTACTTCTTCTACAATTACCAAGACGAGTAACGGCTATGAAGCGAAAGGCATATTAGATATGCACGGTGTGAAAAAAGAAATCACCATTCCATTCACGTTTGTCAATAACACATTCGCATCTAATTTTGAAGTGAACCGTTTAGATTTTGGTATTGATGATGGCAAGCATCCGAATATGGTGCCCTCAATGAAACTTGCCATTACGGTTCCAGTCACAAAATAAATTGTGTTAAAAAAGGTTTTGATCCAATCGCTGGTTGCAGGGATATTGGCCGCAATTGCGGCCAATATTTACAACCAGATTTATTTTTTTGCTACCCAGGTCGATTATTCCAATATTATTAACATTTATAGTTTAGTCGGTTTAAACCTGCTGGTATCTTTAGTAGCCGGTTTACTCTATTGGCTCCTGACAATGTTTTTTAAATCGACAGGCGCCACCATCTTTAATTTCGTGTATAGTGTTGGCTCATTCGCCTGCGTTATCATTCCCATAGCCATTACCCTTCCGCTTTCCACTCCATTTCCTGAATTATTTCCGGGGTTAACCGTTCCAATGGTATTCTTTCCTGTTATAGCCTGGTTAACAATTGATCCATTGTTTAAGAAAATGGGTGACGTTTAAGAACTAAGTCGATAAGGATTAGTTGCTTATGCACTAATTTTTCATCACCACTTTATACAATTCCAGGAAATAATTTCATTATTAGTTTTGAGATACGATAGTGTTCGTCTCCGAAAAAATATTTCTAATATTTATATTGCGTGTGTTATTACTATCTTGGAAGAACAAGGAAGCAAATAGCAATCTCTTTAAGCACTCAATATGAGTAAATCCGACTCCAAGCCTTATTTCATCAGCAGGTCCATGGATTCTTTTCTGGCGGGAGTATCAGATGCCTGTGCATTCACAATTCGCTTTTTCAAAGAGGCCTTTTTTCCACCTTTCCACTTCCGGGAGATTATCAATCAAAGTTTCGAGATTGGGCTACGGTCTCTTTCTTTAATAACGGTAACAGGTTTTATTATCGGTATAGTGTTCACCAAACAATCCCGGCCATCGCTGGAAGATTTTGGTGCAACCTCCTGGCTTCCATCGTTAATGGGCATTGCTATTGTTCGTGCTTTGGGTCCATTGGTAACGGCTTTGATCTGCGCGGGAAAAGTAGGTTCAAGCATTGGAGCAGAAATTGGTTCTATGAAAGTTAGTGAGCAAATCGAAGCCATGGAGGTGTCTGCCATTAACCCATTTAAATATCTTGTGGCTACACGTGTATTAGCGACTACAATTACGATCCCTGTTCTTTCCTTGTATTGTGCTGGCGTTGCACTCTATGGTTCCTACATCAATGTACACTCTGAAGAGGCCACTGGTATTATCAGCTTTTATCGAAATGCATTTTCATCGGTTTCCTTTTTGGATATTTATTCCTCTGTATTCAAATCTTTTGTCTACGGACTTACAATTGGACTAGTTGGGTGCTATAAAGGATATAACGCGACCAACGGAACTCAGGGAGTTGGCAGAGCGGCTAACCAGGCAGTTATCGTTTCCATGTTCCTCATATTTCTTGAAGAAGTAGTAATCGTTCAGGTCACCAACTGGATTCGGTATTCTTAATATGAAAGAAGCTGATAAACATCAAATCAATAGGGAAGAAACGGTGATCTCTATTACCGGACTGAAAAAATCGTTCGATGAACTGGATGTTTTAAAAGGTGTTGACTTTACTTTATTCAAAGGTGAGAATGTTGCGGTATTGGGAAAGTCAGGATCAGGAAAATCGGTACTGATAAAAATAATAGTAGGTCTACTTAGCCCGGACGAAGGAGAAGTATGGGTGCTGGGCAAGCAAGTGAATAAGCTCAAAGGAAGAGAACTGGATGCCTTGCGTCTTCGGGTTGGTTTTTCATTTCAACACAGTGCGCTCTACGATAGTATGGATGTTTACCAGAACCTGGCCTTTCCGCTAACGATGAATAAACCAAACTTGAATAAGCAGGAAGTGAATGCTGCTGTGGAGGAAGCGCTGGATGCAGTAGGTTTGGCTTCAAAAATAAATGAAATGCCCTCCGACCTTTCCGGTGGTCAACGGAAAAGAATAGGCATTGCGCGTACACTAATTCTTAAGCCTGAAATTATTCTTTATGATGAACCAACTTCAGGATTAGATCCTGTCACGAGTGGTGAGATTAATAATTTAATCAGGGAAGTTCAAGA
>Ga0315912_10003450_pt1 | contig 15697 bp, 11 predicted proteins | sample VfabasoilMG_FD_204469 | JGI IMG/M metagenome (GOLD analysis project Ga0315912, IMG submission 204469) | Garden soil microbial communities collected in Santa Monica, California, United States - V. faba soil | ecosystem: Environmental > Terrestrial > Soil > Garden | place: USA: California... | reverse complement strand
GTGATCGTTGGCGGCGTCGTATCAGCCGTGACAACCGAATAGGTCACCGTCAACACGTCGGTGCCCTTGTTGCCGGCTGCGTCGCGCGCGGTGATCGTCACGATATTCGAGCCGCTCTGAAGCGGGATGCCGGCCGCCGTCCAATTCGTCGTGCCGCTCGCATTGCCCGACGCACCGCGATCGGTGATCCAACTCACCTGTGTCACGCCAACGTTGTCCGAGGCTGAGCCCGAGAGCGTCAAGGGCGACGATGTCGCAGTGTGTGTCGTTCCCGTCGTCGGACCGGTGATTGTCACAACCGGTGGAGTCGTATCGGCCGTGGGCGCCGAGTACGTCACCGTCAGCGAGTCGGTGCCAACGTTGCCGGCGGCGTCGCGGGCGGTGAACGTGATCAGGTTACTACCCGTCTGAAGCCCAATCGCAGGCGCACTCCACGTCGTCGTTCCAGACGCGGTGCCGCTGCCTCCTCTGCTGTTCGACCAGCTCACCGACGTCACACCAACGTTGTCCGCTGCCGTGCCGCCGATCTGCAGAGTGGAGCTCGATGTCGAATACGCCGTGCTCGCCGTCGGTGTCGCAATGGCAATCGTCGGGGGCGTCGGATCGGAACTCTCCCCCGCACCAACCGACCACGCAAAGGTCAACGCCGTCGATTGGAGAACGCCGTCGGATACACGGGCTGTAACCGAGTACGAGCCCGCCGTCGTCGGCGTCCCTGAGATGAACCCGGTGGCGGAACCGACGAAAAGCCCTGGCGGAAGCCCGGTCGCTGTATAGGTGATCGGCAGGCCCTCAGGGTCACTGCCCGACAGCTGCAACGACGCCGCCTGCCCGGTCCTGGATGACTGATTGCCAGGGCTCGCGAGCACGGGGGACTGGTTGCTGTAGCCACACACCTGAGGAGACTTCGGTCCCTCACCACCGCTGTTGTAAGCGGACACGGCGAAACAGTATTGCTGCCCAGCCACCGTCGGCGTCGTGTACGACGTGCTGTTTCCAACGTCGATTCGCGTCGATCCAACGTAGACGGCATATCCGCTCACCGTGCCTTGGCTGGGATCCCACAGTAACGTGATGGAGCCCGCGTGAGCGAGGCTCGCGCCGAACAGCGTGAAGAAAAGCGCGAGCGCGTACGAGGTCCGCCCGCCAAGGAGTGTTGCAAAGTGCATTCAGTTAGATATGGGAGCGCCGGGGAAGGTCGCGATGTCCCGCGACATCACGCTGCAAGATCGTGCCCGGAATTCTATGGGTTCAAAATACCTATGTTTTGTTGAGTTGGACCGGCAGCTTGAAAGCTGCCGGTAAGAAAAAACTACGCTTCTGTTTTACTGCTAACAATCGTGACAGCAACTCGCCTAGTTGCCAGCGGTGGGAACGAGATTGACCTGAATCCGTTTCAAAAACTTCACAGGCACACCATCGAGGCGCGCCGGCTGATACGACCACTGCTTCGCCGCGCCAACGGCCAGGCGGTCATATTGCGGATTGATCGGCGTGACCATCGACACCGACTCCACGCCGCCCATCGTGTCGATGAGCACTTCGAGCACTCCGGTCTGCGCCTCACGAATCTGACCGCGGTAGGCTGGAATCTGCTGACTGAGCGCGATCGGTGGCACGACGTTCAGATCGTTCGAGCCGTACACCTTCGGCGCGCGCGGTGCTGGTGCCGGTGCCGGCGCTGGCAACTCGGGAACGACCGGCGCCTGCGGAAGCACACGAGCCACAGGCTCCGGCGGTGTCGCAGCCTTGGCGCTCAATTCATGGAATCCCGTCGCCAGCGTCCGGATGTCGGCGAGCGGTGATTTGCTGGCCGCAGCCTCGACGTCCGGATCGGAGAGCACCTGCAGGACCAACGCGAAGCCGCGCTCGGCCGAACTGTAGTCCTTGAAGTCGAAGGCAGCCTTCGCTTCCTGATACGCGGACTGCGCTGCCGACGGCAACATCTTCTTGCGGGTCTCGCTATAGGTCGTACGCACGCGCGGCGGCAACTCGTTCGAGGGCCGATAGAGCGGATCCTTGGTGACGAGCCCTTCGATGATGCCGCGCGCATCGGCTTCTCTGCCGGTGGCGACCAGGCACAGGACGCGATAGAGCTCGATGGTCTGTTGCTCTTCGCGGGAATGCTCCATCGATTTCAGTGCATCGAGCATCGCCATCGCGCGATCGTATTCGGCCGACGTGTAGAGATCCCGTGCTGCGTCGAGCGACTGCGCCTGAACCTGAGCTCCGACGAGAAGCAGGATCGCAACGACAAAAGCGGTCCTTGTGGCTCGCATCATTCTCACCTCTGTCTCATGTCGACGCTCACCTTTGCTGGGGAGGAGAGCGTGACTGTCGCACGAACGCGTTTCTCGCCGAACTCCGGATGCTTGAACAACACGTCGTGATTCCCGACCGGCACCGAGATGTTGGCCAGCGGCGTCTCGCCGATCTGCTGACCGTCAACCCAGACCTCTGCCCAGGGAGTCGCGTTGAAGGACATCGGCGCGCTCGGCCAGCGTGGCTTGATGGGCGTCACGCGACCGGGCGTCACGGTGACGACCTGCGACTGGCTGAAGCCCATTCCCTCGTTGACCATCACGAGCTCGTGACGCCCAACGGAGACCATGATGCGGTCGCTCTGGCTCGTCCCGAGCAATCGCGAGTCTTCGAAGATCTGCAACGCCACAGGCGCACTCACCGAGATCCATCCGGACACCGGCGCGTTCTTCGGCGCCGTCAGCGGTACCACCAGTGACGCCGTCGTGCCCGCTTCGATCTTGACGTCCTGTGTCATCGATCCCAGGTCGTTCTCGAGGAGCACTGTGTGCGCGCCCGGGGCCAGACCTTCAACGGTCAGCGGCGAGCGGCCATAGACATGCCCGTCAACGGTGACCTGCGCGCCAGCGGGCTCGGTTCGAACCTGCAGCTCACCGAGCAACGACGCCGCACGAGGCAACTCGATCAACTGCGACACCTGACCACCAGCGGAGATCGTCACTGGCATCGAGCGAACATTTCCCTCGTTCGCGAGCTTCAGCGTGTGACGACCAGGCGACAGACTGAGCGTGAGCGGTGTAACACCACGCGGCTGTCCGTCCACATCAACCGACGCGCCGCTCGGATTGGTCTGCACACTCAGCGTGCCCATTCCATCCGCGGCAACAGGCGCCGCCATGTAACGCAGCGCTCCAAGCGTGATCGCCGACGTCAGCGCGACGAGCAACGCAGCCGCCGCGGCGAGCTTGAGCCGCGACAACGGGTTTTTCGCAGCCACGGACTGTCTGACCTGCTCGACTGGAGGCGGAGGCGCCGGCGCAGCTGTGGGTGTCTCGACGGGAGTCTTTGTGGACTTCTCCCAGAACCCAGAGCTGCCTGCGCCCACGGCCGGCTTCGCTGGCTGCTGCGTCGCGGACGAAGCAGCGGATTGTGAAGCAGAGCCCGGCACCTGCGCAGTTGACGCCTGCGGAGCGGATGCCTGAGAAGCAGAGGACGGCGATGCGTGATTCGAAGTCGGCATAGGCGTGTAAACCGGCGCAGCCTGAGTCAACGTGGACGGCACGGCAGCCGCAACGACGGGTGACGGCTTCGGTGCAACAGGCGACGACATCACGGCTGCGGGCTGTGCTTGGGGTGTCGCCGCCTGGAGCGGGTCCGCGGCTCCGACCGCGGCGTGATAACGCGAGAGAAACACCTTCAGCGCTTCGATCTCGGCGATCGGATCGCTGTAGTGGAGCACGCGATCGAGCTCGGCCCACGCTTCGGGCGCAGAGCTGAAGGGCGTCTTCGAATCAATCTGCAGCGCACGCTGCAACCAGACTTTGAGCGGCAAGGGCAGCGGCTCGAGCGCGCCATCCGTCGAGAGCGCCAGGGCGCTCGCGGTCATGTCGCTGATCTGCGCGGGGAACTCTTCGTCAGCCAATGGACGCCCGATGATCAGCGCCAGCGCCGTGGCGCCGACCTGCGTGACATCCGTCCGGCGATCCAGATGCGGCATGCCGAATGTCTTCGGCAGCGGCACGTGCAGGTCCTGCCAGTACTGCTTGTTCGAGTAACGAAGCTGTTCGATCGCCGATCCCAGGACGTACTCGGCGAGCACGAGGCGCGCGTTCGGCGTGACGATGATGCGCTCGGGGCTGATGGCTCCGTGACAGACGTCAGGCGCCTTGTCGTGGAGCACGGCAACGGCGTGAACGAGCTGGCGCAGCAGGCACAATGCCGCGTGCATTTCGACGGGAAGCAAATGCGTCTCTGCGGCCGCAAGAATCGTCGACAGCCGGACGCCAGGAACGTGATCCGACACGACCATCAGGCGCGGCACTGCCTTGCCTGCCCGCTCCACACCACGCACGCGTCCGAAATGCTCGGATTGAAAATCTGCGAGACGACTCGTCCGGTCGCGCAGCGCCGCTTCGACAACAGCCGACGCGGTCAGCTCGTCACGAAGCGTCAGTACTTCGAACTGATCTCCGTTAACACCAAGTGCCAGCCGACGCTCTCCGAAGCCGTCTTCGAAGAGGGGTGGGCCGGTGGACGGAACACGGGCGATGAGGGGATCCACGAGTGGATCTCTCGGCGTGAACCGTGCCAAGGGCATCGAGCGCCACACCGAGACCGGCCCGATCTCAGAATTGGTTGAAATGCTGAGAGTTCTGGTCGTCGCTAGTGAAGCGCGGGAGCGACACCTTTATATAAAGGGCGGGACAACGCTTACAGAATCGTCGTCCCGAGACCGGTTTTCGTATCAGGCAGGCCTGACGTTCACATTCAAGCCGCCGTCCAGAATGATCTTCGCGCCGTTGTAATAGCGTGCACGGTCGGAGGCGATGAACACGACGGTGTCCGCCACTTCGTCCATCTCCGCCCATCGCCCGGCGAGAATGCCCATTCGTTTGCAGAAACTCGTGACGAACTCATCCTTGGTCACGTTCTGCTGCTTGGCCATATTCTCGGCCCACGCGTCTCGCCCTTCGGTGCCGACGAGCCCAGGCACGATGGTGTTGACCGTGATCTTCTGACCGGCCAGATCGGTCGAGAGATACCCCGTCGCCTGGTTCATCGCGGCATTGTTCAACCCGTGCGTCAGTGCGGGTGCCCAGACGATCGTTGACGCGGTGCCGCTGATGTTGATGATGCGCCCGGTGCCGTCGCTCGGCATGAGTGGCAGGAACGCGCGCGTCACACGCAACGCCCCCAGGATCTTGTTATCCAGATCGCCGATCCAATCAGCGTCCGGCCACAGAATCTGACGGTCCATGCGGCGCATCGGGCCACCCGCGTTGTTGACGACGATGTGAACCGTGCCGAAGGCGTCCTTGGCGGTCTTCGCCGCGGCGTCCACCTGCTCGGTGCTCGTGATGTCCGCCTTCGCGGCCACGACGCTGACGCCGCTCTCCTTCCGGATGCTCTCCGCCGTCTTTTCGAGCGCCTCTGCGTTGCGGGCGATGAGCACGAGGTTGACGCCCTCTTTGGCCAGGCCCTGCGCAATCGCACGACCGATGCCCTTGCTGCCGCCGGTGATGACCGCGGTTCTTCCTGACAGTCCGAGTTGCATTGCCACGTCGTTTCTCCTCCTTGAACGTTATTCCTGGTCGAGGATCTCCCGCACCTTGGCGGCGAATGCCTGCAGTGCGAACGGCTTTTGAAGAAATGCCTCGCGTGCTTCGTAGACGCCGTGCCGCAGGAGCGTGTCGTCCGTGTAGCCGCTCATGAACAGCACCTTGAGGCCCGCGCGTTCCTTGCGCAGACGATCGGCCAGGTCGCGACCGCTCATATTCGGCATCACGACATCGGTGGCCAGCAGATCGATCTGCGGCGTGCGATCGTGCACCAGGCGCAGGGCCTCTGCGCCATCGCTCGCGGTCATCACGGTGAACCCGTAGTTGCGAAGACCGCGTGCGAGGAGATGGCGAACAGCCTCCTCGTCTTCGACGAGCAGGATGGTTTCGGCGCCGCGCGCGCCCACGTCGGCCGATGTCGCCGCGGCGGCGGTGGCCTCTTCGATGATTGGAAGCGAGATTGAAAACGTCGCCCCCTTGCCTTCGTCGCTGTCCACTTCGATATACCCACCACTCTGTTTCACGAAACCATGCACGACGGCGAGCCCCAGGCCGGTTCCTTTTCCGACCCCCTTGGTCGTGAAAAACGGCTCGAAGATACGTGCCTTCACATCGGGCGACATGCCGTGACCGGTGTCGCTCACGACGAGACGCACATAGCTCCCCGCTGGCATCGTCTGGCCACTCATCGACATGGGCGCATTCAGATCAACACGCTCAGTTCGAATCGTGAGGCCGCCTCCAGCAGGGAGTGCATCACGCGCGTTCACGGCCAGGTTGATGAGCACCTGCCCAAGGTGACCGGGATCGACCTTCACGAGACCACCGCCGGGAAGCAGCGCGACACTCAACAGAATGTCCTCGCCGATCAGGCGACGGAGGATGTGCTCCGTCTCTCGAACGACGCTGTTGACGTCAACGACCTTCGGCGTCAGCACGGCTCGCCGGCTGAACGCGAGCAGACGCTGCGTGAGAGACGCGGCGCGATGTCCGGCATCGGCAATCGCGCGCACATCGCTGCGGAGCGGATCCTCAGGCGGCAGCCGATCGAGCAGGATCCCGCAGTAGCCCGCGATCACGGTGAGCAGATTGTTGAAGTCGTGCGCGACGCCACCGGCCAGTTGCCCGATGGCTTCCATCTTCTGCGCCTGACGCAGTTGGGCCTCGAGCTGAAGGCGATCGCTGATGTCGGTGATGCTGCCGCGAATCAGGATGCGGCTCGGGTCGGGAAGACGCGCCAGGCGAATTTCGCACGGGATGTCGCGTCCGTCGCGCGAGCGATGCGTCCACTCGAAGAACGCCGTTCCATCGGAAACGGCCTGGTGCAGGTAGGCCGCGGCAGCATCAACCGTTCGCCGGCCGTCGGCCTGAAGCTCAGGGCTGAGGTCAACCGGCGACTTGGTAGCCAGTTCCTCCGGTGGCCACCCGAACATATCGACGGCTTTCTGGTTGTGCTCGACGAACCGGCCAAGACCAAGATCGAGAACGACGATCGCTTCAGGTGCGGACTCGATGAGAGTTCGATAGCGAGACTGCGTCGCCGCCAGGCGTTCGTCGCGCCGCGCGTGCTCGCGTGACAGCAACACCGACAACACAGGGATCCAGACAACGAACTGCAGGATGCCGATATACGGCACCGGCATCCGCGCGACATCAGCCAGCACCGGAGGAATCGTGCCGAGCACGGTCACGACACCGGTGATCACGATGAGCACGCTGGCGAGTCGATCGCGCCGCCACGCGCGCCATCCGATGTACAGCGCGAGCCCCTGCACGGAGAGCAGGAGCAGATACACAGGCCCGGCCCAGTACCCGGTCCCGTCACGTCCGAGAACAGTCAGCACTTCACCCCACGGCAACTTGACCTGGCTCACGCCAGTGACCGTTCCGTTGATGCGAACTCCCGCCAGACTGATGACGGCCACGACGCCAAATGCTACGGTCAGCCCTTTGACCAACCGTCCGGGTCGCACAGACGCAATCTCGGAAACGAGCCACAGCAGCAACGGGTACGCGAGGACACCAAACGTCGTCCTCAGATTGAGCGCGCGTTGAGCACCCTCGACGGAATCGGCAGTGACGAGGCTGACGGTGACGGCAATCACGGCGCTGACGATGGCCGCGAAGATGGAGAAGATCAGAAGGACTCGTTCACGCCGCGACCGCCACCACAAGAGGAAATAGTGGAGCGCTGCGAAGGCCAGCATCCCCTCGATCACGATGTTGGTGTAGACGATCGGTCCCACGAGGCGGGCACGATGGTACCGTAGGTGCGCGTCTCGACCTATACTGAGCCTCCCGCGAGGAGGATTCCTGACCATGAGAAAGATGCATCTGCTGTCGATTACGGTGTCATGCACCGCGGCCATCGTGGCTCTACTCTCGACCGCTGGTGCTGCCCAGCAGAAGGTGCCCTTCCGCGGCGACACGCCGATTGCCCCGTCGGGAATCCCGAAGATTCCCCTACCCGATCAGCCGGTTGTCTACGACACGGCCGAGGGCCAGAAGATTCGAGTGGTGGTCCACACGAGCGGCCTGTCGCACCCGTGGAGCCTGGCGTTCCTTCCCGACGGCACGATGCTCGTGACCGAGAGAGACGGTCGCCTCCGCGTCATTCGGAATGGCGTGCTCGACCCGAAGCCCGTCGATGGTCTTCCGGCCATGCGTCGCGCCGGTCTGGTTGGTTTGATGGATGTCACGCTGCATCCGCAGTTCGCGTCGAACAGCCTGATCTATCTCTCCTACGCCAAACCGATCGACGAGAAACAGTCTGCGACGGCAATCGCGCGCGGCAAGTGGAACGGCACCGCGCTCACTGACGTCCGCGATGTCTTCGTCGCGCCGGCTGGTGTTGGCGGTGGCGCGCGGATGGCGTTCGGTAAGGACGGCACGTTGTACGTCACGACTGGCGGCGGTGGCGGCAACGGCCCGCAGGATCCGAATGGTCTGGGCGGCAAGGTCCTTCGTCTGAAGGATGACGGCACTGTGCCCGCTGACAATCCGTTCGTCGGCAAAGCAGGACACCGCCCCGAGATCTTCACCATGGGACATCGCAGCTCGCTTGGCCTCGCGGTGCACCCAGGTACCGGCGAAGTGTGGCAGAACGAGAACGGACCGAACGGCGGGGACGAGATCAACATCCTCAAGCCCGGTGGAAATTACGGCTGGCCGATCGTCAGCCTTGGGCGAGTGTATGCAGGCCCGTGGCAATCGCCCTCGGCGGTGTTCTACCGCGAAGGTTTCGAGCAGCCTGTTGTGTACTGGACACCTGCGATCGCGGTCTCGGGCATGACGTTCTACACCGGCGATCGACTTCCGAAGTGGAAGGGAGATGTCTTCGTGGGCTCGCTCCGCGAGGGCGAGATCCCCGGCACTGGCCACCTCGAACGAATTCTGTTCAACGAGAAGATGGAAGAACTGCGGCGCGAGTCGCTGCTCCAGCCGCTTCGACAGCGTATTCGCGACGTCAGGCAGGGGCCGGATGGGTTGTTGTATCTGCTGACCGATGAAGACAACGGCGCGGTGTTGCGCATCGAGCCCGCGCAGTAGAAGGAGCAGCGATGGCGGACAAGGTCCAGAGCTTCGAGAACCACGCGCAGATCGTCCCGATGTTTCACTACGTGACGCTGGGCATCCTCCAGCTCACGTTCATCGGGGCCTGCGTGAATCTCTATCAGTCGTGGGGTGACCACGCACGGTTCTACAGCGCGGCCCTGCTCGTCACGTTGACGCTCGGGACCATGCTCGCAGCGCTGTACGCGCGGTCGTTCGCGCTGAAGGCACAGGATCGGGCTATTCGTGCCGAGGAGCAGTTGCGTCACTATGTGTTGACTGGCAAGCTGCTCGATCCGCGCCTCTCGGTCAAACAGATCATCGGCCTCCGCTTCGCGTCCAACGAGGAGCTCGTCGCGCTGGCGCAGCGCGCCGCCGATCAGAACCTCTCGACGAAAGACATCAAGCAAGCGGTCAGGAACTGGCGACCAGATACCTATCGAGTCTGAGCCTTACGCGCTTGCTGCATGCCGCTCCGGTGCATACACACCGATGACGGGGAGCAGCCGGGTCACGGACAGCAAGTGAAGATTGTGGCCCGTGACGTTCTGCAGTTTCAGCCAGCCGCCCGCACGATTCATATCCAGGTGCGTCTGGGCAATCGTGCCCAGGCCGCAGCTGTCGATATACGGCACATAAGCGAGGTCCAGCACCAGCCGGTTTCGACCGGCATCTAAATGCTGACTGACCACAGCTTTGAGGTCGGCCTCGTTCTCGACCGTCAGTCGCTCTCGAGGCTGCAGGAACACAACGTCTGGAAGGACGTGTTCAACTAACTCCATGGCGGACGCTCTCATAGGAGTCAACGAGGATCCGCGCTCAGCCGAACGCCCTGTGCCCGGAAAATTACGGGCCAACCAGGTCCAGGAACTTCCACTCGCCTCCTGGTGCCAGCCCGGCCAAATCACGGCCGATGGCCTGGAACACGGGCGGAGACGAGGTGACATGCTGAATGCCGGCGTGCATGTCGCGGAACAGCCGCTGAAGCGTGCCCGACCGAAGCGCCACTGTGCCGGCCGACGCGTAGGCGAACATCGCCACCTCGTGCGCAGACCACGTCGCATGCGCCATCGCCAATCGGATCAACGTATGTTGCCGTGTGGATAAACGCTCGCCACGCCCGAGGGTGTTCCCCACATCGCCCCACGCCTCATAGACCAGCGCACGAGCAGCGCGATACGTGCCCTCCGCCTTCGCGTAGTTCTGATGGAAGGCTTCGCTCGTGGCCAGCGTTCCTGCCCGCCCCATCTTGCCTCTGACATTCTTCGCAAGCTCGTCGAGCACGCGCCGGCCGATGCCGCATGCCCACGCTGAGTGGCACATGATCGCAAAGCCGATCACGCCGATCCGATACAAGCCACCACCACGTTTTGGTGTGTCGATGAGCGCAGGATGCGTGTAGCCCTCGGGAACGAAGACCGAGTCGATTCGATAGTCGATACTTCCCGTCGCACGCAGGCCGAGCACATCCCAGTTCTCGATGAGCGTCGCCTTCTCCACCGGCAGGACGAAGATGCGAGCCTCGCCCGTGCCCTCGATCACGCCGAGCGTGTGGATGTGCGTACCGTGCTTGATCCCCGACGCGAAGCTCCACGATCCGCTCAACATGAACCCGTTGTCCTTCGGCACCGCGTTGCCCGGCCGGGTTCCCTGACCGGCAATGACCGGCAGTCTCGACTTCCCGAACAGCTCGCTCACCGCAGCATCGCTGAGGAACGCAGCACCGGTCCCAACCGCAAGAGCCGCGGCCATCAACACCCAACCGGCAGACGGATCGCCATACGCCACGTTCTCGATCACCTGCAACGAGGACACCGGATCGAGCTCCGCGCCGCCGGGTACCGTCTTCGGCACCCACATCCCAAACAAGCCTTCACGATGCAGGGCGTCAACGACGGGCTCTGCCAGTCGGCCCTGCGAGTCACCCGATTCAGCGTGCTGATCGGCGATGCGCGCAACCGCGCGCGCGCGTTCCGCGAGATCGATGGTGGTTGTAGACATATGTCCTCGCCCAAAGCCTAGAGCCCGAAATTATCGCTTAGGATTGCATCCCCAGGAGACATCCGATGTCCGCTGATCCATCAACCGGAATCACCCGTCGTCAATTTGGCGCACTGACGGCTGGTTCGCTCGTCGCTGCAGCCTCCTCCTCGACCGCCTTCGGCCAGACAGCGGCGGCGAAGACACCAGGAGTCGTCCTCGATATCGCCGACTGGAGCTACTACTGGTACGGCATCGAGCGAGTGAAACTGGCACGCGGGACCCTGATCAACGGAACGCAGATGTACGTCGAGCACTGGATCCCGACGGTCGTTCGACATCCCTATTCGATTGTGCTCGTCCACGGCGGATACGGTCAGGCGTCAGACTGGATGAGCACGCCGGATGGCCGGCCCGGATGGGCCACGCTGTTCCTCGAGCAGGGCTACAAGGTCTACGTCGTCGATCGTCCAGGGCAGGGACGGAATCCGCACCATCCGTGGGTCCACGGTCAGTACGATGCGCAGGCACCGACACTCGAACGGGTGGCCTCCACGATCGGCGCAACGGCATCCAATCACACACAGTGGCCCGGCCCGGGTGACGCGAGCGATCCGGCAATCGCGCAGGTGGCCGCAGCGATGGGACAGCCGATGGCGATCAACGCCATCACGCTCGATCTGTGGCGGAGCCGCGGCACGCTGCTGCTCGACGACATCGGGCCGTCAATCTTCGTCACACACGGCGACGGCGCACAGTTCGCGTGGGTCACCGCCGAAGCCCGCCCCGAGCTCGTCAAGGGTATCGTCGCCGTCGAACAACCGTCCAACTCGCTGCGCGGCCGGCAGCTGTCGCTTTTGACGCCGATTCCCATCGCCATCGTCGCCGCGGAAGCGTCGAAGACAAGCGACCCCTCCGCGGCATCAGTGCTGCGGACCGCCGGCGGTTCGGTTGATCTGATCCTGCTCGCCGAGCGCGGCGTTCGCGGCAACGGCACGATGGTGATGCTGGAGAAGAACAACCGTGAAGCCCTTCAACCGATCCTCGCGTGGATTCGAGAAACTGTTGAATCCAAATCCACCCGCGGGCTGGCGACGATCCGTCGTGACGATCCACCGGTCATCGCCAACGCGGACTCGGCTCGCAACACCGAATCGACCGCGCTGCGGCTCGCCGATCAGGGTGGATTCTTTGTCGGGATCAAGCGGAAGGCGATGCCGTACGGAACGATCCCGCAGGGTCAGATGTTCGTGCAGTACATGATTCCCGCCGAGCAGCGGTACCCGTATCCCATCGTCATGGTGCACGGCGGCGGCGCGCAGGGCACGCACATGATGGGGCTCGGGCGCCGGCCTGGCTGGGTGCACTACTTCGTGCAGGCAGGGTATGCGGTGTATTGGCTCGATCGTCCAAGCTACGGACGGTCGCCGTATCATCCCGACGCGCTCGGCCCGAGCCATCTGCCGAACGTCCCGCCATACGAACCGCTCATCGAGGCCACCAACGTCTTCAAAACGGGCCAGTGGCCTGGGCCTGGCGGAATGGAGGACGAGTACATCAACCAGTTCATGGCGTGCGAGTCTGGCAATACCGCAGACGAAGCCTTCCACAGCGAGCTGGTGTGGCCGGGAGGCATTGAGCTCGTCGATCGCATCGGGCCCTGCATTCTCCACACACACGCGTTTGGCGGGTTCTTCGGATGGGGCGTCGCCGATCGTCGTCCGAATCTCGTCAAGGGGATCATGTGCATGGAGATCAACGGCAACCCCTTCGAGCGTCAGTTGCGATGGGGGCTCACCGCTGGTCCGGTCACCTACGATCCGCCAGTCAGCGATCCGAAGGAGTTCACTCTCGTGGACCGCACTCCTCCACCGGACTCGCCGCGACCGATCGCGTCGCCTTACAAGCTGCAGGCCGATCCGGTGCACAAGTGGAAGAACCTGCAGTCGATTCCGATCGGGTGGATCACGAGCGAATTCGGCGCCGGTGGCTCACCGGTCGCCAACGTCGAGTTCCTCAAACAGGTGGGATGCAAGGTGGAGATGCTGCGCCTGCGCGACTCCGGCATCTACGGCAACGGCAACCTGATGCTGATGGAGAAGAACAACCACGAAGTGTTCGTGGTGATCAGGGATTGGTTGGACAAGAACGTTGCTGCACCAAGGCGGGCCTGAAGGCCCGCCTCTACCGAACTTACTTCGCTCTCGGGACTGGAATATCCCCAACGATTTCGCGGCGCTTGAACTTCCACTTCCCATCCTCACGCACGAACTGATCGCGATACGTGGCCAGCAACAGAAAGTCGGCTTTGTTGTTCTCCGCGTTCGCCATGACGAACCCGCCCTTGCTGACACCAGACCCTTCGTCTCCCTTTATCTCGATCGACTCATTGAAGTAGAGATGAAAGTTCCGCCCCTTCGAACTCGGATAGTTCGTGCCGATCGCTTTCTCCAGGAACGCACCGATCGCCGCCGGCCCCTTCACTGGCGCTCCTCCGCCGACGAACTCCGCATCACGAGCGAAGAGCTGAGAGAAGGTGGCGAAATCACGGGCATCCAGCGTCCGTCCATACTCCGCCCACAGCGTCCGAATGGCCTCGCGGTCTTCCAGTGCCCGCACGCGCGCGGCGACGTCGCCACCGCCTTGCGAGTTTTGCGCCGCCAGCGCGGCCGCACAGCAAATCACGGCGACCACGATCAAGGGTGTTGAACGCATCCACTCCTCCCGAGAAGCAGGATTACTGGTTCCTGTAACGAGCAGGATTATAGTCAGCAAGTAATGAATCGACCCTCACCCAAGCCCGTCGGCCCCCTTGCAAGCCTCGCTCTTGCGATGCGGTCGAAGCGCACCGCGTTTGTCGTCCTGCAGATGTTCTCCTCGGGCCTGCCGCTTGGCCTGGTTTGGATCGCCATCCCCGATTGGATGCGAAGCATCGGCGTGGACATTCGGGTGGTAGGGCTGATCACGCTGGCACAGGCACCTTGGACGTTCAAGCTGCTATGGGCACCCCTGATGGATCGCTACGTCCCTCCATTCTGGGGACGGCGACGCGGCTGGATGGCAGTGACACAGATCGCGCTCTTTGTCGTGAGCCTGATGCTGGCAGGTGTCGGACAGCGGCCGGAGGCAATCTGGGTCGTCGGCGCGCTGGCAATGGGGATTGCGCTCGCATCAGCCACGCAGGACATCGCAATCGATGCCTATCGGGTGGAAGTCCTGCACAAGGATGAACAGGGCGTCGCGTCTGGCGCAGGCGTCGCGATCTACCGCGCGGCAATGTTCGCCTCGAGCGGGTTGGCGATCAGCATGGCAGCGAGAGTCGGATGGCCAACGGTCAACGCCGTGCTGGCATGCGTCTATCTGCCACTGCTCATCATCACCTGGAAATCACCCGAACCCGAGGTGCAGCCGCCGGCGCCCGTCACGTTGCGCGACGCAGTCTGGCAGCCATTTCTGAGCTTCCTCTCCCGGCCACGCGCGCTCGAGATTCTCGCGTTCGTCGTCCTCTACAAGATTTCCGATCAGCTCACCCAGGCGCTGACGCGGCCATTCCTCATCGACATGGGCTACAACGCCGATCAGCGCGGCGTCGCTCTTGGCTTGATCACGATCACCACGACGATCGTCGGAGCGGTGTTCGGCGGATGGGTCACCACGCTTGCGGGGCTGGGACACTCGCTGTGGATCTTCGGGTTCCTGCAGCTCTTCTCGAACATCGGCTACTACATCCTCTCGATTCTCGGGAAACCAGTCCCGGAAGCGCTTTATGCAGCGACCGGGTTTGAACTGCTGACGTCGGGAATGGGCACGGGTGCGTTCACCGTGCTGCTGATCCGTCTGACCGAAAAACGATTTTCAGCCACGCAGTACGCGCTCTTCTCGAGCCTCTTTGCGCTGCCGCGCGTCGTTGCCGGACCGATCACCGGATTCGCGGTCGCCGCGATCGGATGGCCAAGTTTCTTCCTCACCACGCTCGTGATCGGCGTCCCCGGATTGCTGATGCTCAATCGCTTCGCACCGTTTGGCGTACGGGAGCCGCAATTCGATCACGAGGGTGAACCGGCCGCACCTGTTTCAGGTCTGTTACGCCCCGGAATGACTGCGGCGCTTGGGCTGGCGATCGTGTCGTCGCTGCTCGTGGCGGTGCTCGACGCGATGGACAAGGTACGCACATCGCCCGGCACAGGCTTCGATATTGCCGCAGCGATCTGGCGACTCACCCATCCTGCAGATCCTGGCGGATGGGTCCAAATCGTAGGCATCCTCGCGTTCGCGCTCGTGGGCGGCATGTTCATCGCCGCGACTCGTGTGCGCCGGGCACGCACGTCGCCGTAAGCTTCGTCGTCAGCGTTCAGAGTTTCCAGCCCGTCCGTTTCGCCGTGATTACCTTCGCTGGCAGGTCTCTTGCCACAATCAGGGCGAGGACACACTCATGCCGCGAGCGATCTGGACCGGTTCTCTCTCCTTCGGCCTCGTGAACATCCCGATCGAAGTGCATACCGCGGTGCGCGATCATCGTCCGCACTTCCGGATGCTGCACGCCAAGGATCGCTCGCCGATCAATTTCGAGCGCATCTGCCAGAAGGACGGAAAGCCCGTCGCCTGGAACGACATCGTCAAGGGCT
>Ga0315912_10003448_pt1 | contig 15707 bp, 10 predicted proteins | sample VfabasoilMG_FD_204469 | JGI IMG/M metagenome (GOLD analysis project Ga0315912, IMG submission 204469) | Garden soil microbial communities collected in Santa Monica, California, United States - V. faba soil | ecosystem: Environmental > Terrestrial > Soil > Garden | place: USA: California... | reverse complement strand
ATAATGAAGATCGGAGACATTCGCTTTTTGTGCGCGCACCTCGGGGTTGGTGGCGATCGCCGCCCACTGCCGATTAAGCCGCGCTAAGTTAGCGGTGTGATCGGTATTCAGCGGGTTCAAGACGCGCGCCTGTTCAAGTTTCTGCTCGGCGGTGCTCAGCAGGCCATCGCGTTCGGCTTCATCCTTCGCCGCGCCCGTCGCATTGAGATAAGCCCGTCCCAAGAAAAGATAGTAGTAATCTTCACCGGGCGAAATATCTATCGCACGCTGGTAAAGCTGGATGGAAATTTGGGGTTGACCTTGATCGTCAAATTGTTGCGCGGTCTTGTAGATGATGTCCGCTTGAATGACTTGCAGGTTTAAAACGACCGACAAGAACATCGCGATCAGCGGCAAGAGCGCATAGACGAAGAGGGCCGCACCCGCCTCGCCACTATCGAGCGCTGGGCGCCCCGACAGCGAGCGCACCATTGATCCGCCCGGCCAATCCGCGGGCAAGACAAACGCCAATCCCAAAATAGCGACTAAGATAAAGAAGTAAAACCAAGTGAGCGTGGCGGCGATATTATCCGCCGAGCTGAGCAGGGTTTCGATGGAAGACGGGGTGAAGGAGGCCACGCGTGCGAGATGGTTACTAAGCAGGAGCCATGACACACCGCCACCGATGAGTGACCCCGCTAGCGTGATCCCAATGCCGGACAATGCCTTGCGATAATCGAGTAGTTGCGCTTCTTCCAAATAACTCAGCAAACTACCCAAGAACCACGTCAAGGCGATCATGCCAAAAATGCCATATGAGGGTTGTCCATTTTTCGTGATGAAGGACTCGCTAATGATGCGCCCGGCCTGAGCTGTGCGCGAGGCATTCGTAATGAAATCATAGCCCAACACAATGAGCACACTCGCGACTAACCCAGCGCTGAGGAACGCCGCGCTAAAACCTTCCCGCCCACCGTCGTTAACCGCTTGGGTTTTAACCGTCGCGGCGCGTTGACGGCGGCGAAGTTTGACTGCATTTTCTTCCACGGGCGGCGGGGTCGGAGTAGCACTGGCCGGCACAGGCACGGGCGTGGAGGCCCGTAGCGCATTGGGCAACACATAGCCCAACACAAACATCAGGCCCAAGTAGGCCCAAAAGTGGGTGCGGGTAGAAACGATGGCGATCCCAAAGTGGATTTCAACAAAGTGCGCAAAGATTGCCGAAAGCAGGCTGATCAGCATGATCTCGCGCCAGGGCTCTTGCGAAGTTTCTTCCATTCCGGCGCGTAAGGCATAGAGGGTAAGAAAAGCAATCAGCCCGAGGATCATCCCAAAGGGCAAGCCTACCCCAAAAAACTCTGGCCCTTGCCATTGAACAAACGCCGTGGCGCTCGCCGCGCCGCCTCCAAAGACCAAGATAAAAAAGACAATTTGCCGTCGCCGCGACCCCATGAACCCTAACCACTTGAGGCCGTAATAAAAGACGCTAACGAACAAGATCATATAGGCCACTAAACCTAACAACCCAGTGTTGGCTAGGGCGTCGAAGGTTTCATTATGGGAGCGGTCAGGCGAGGCATTGCGCGCTTCGAGTTGGCCGAGTTCGGGGGGGTAGAAGCGATTATATGAGACATAGAGCGACTCAGGGCCATAGCCAATGATGGGCCGAATCACATTGAAGACATCTGAGCCGCCTTCAGGGAATTCGAGCGGCTCGTGGGGCAGTATTAATTTGACAATGCCGTTCGCAATGAGGATCCGGACCCGCCCAGTGCCTTCGCGGCCTTGGATTTCATCGAGGACGTGCCCCAACCGACCCAAAAAGGTGGGTGACTGGCGGAGCGCATCGAGCGGGCCGCCATCAATGTTCATCACTAAAATCGCCCCGCCCATTACGAAGAACATGCCTAACCAGGCTAAGGTCAGAACGCGATTGCGCCAGAACAAGAACATCAACACGCCAAAGAAGAACAATCCGGCTAATAACCCCAACAACGGGCCGCGGCTACCAGCGTACCAAAAGCCGATCGCGTCTACCGCTAAGATAAACACATAAGCCGTAGCTCGGACGATGTTCAGCGGCATCCGCCCACCTTCATTGTCAATGAGGATGGCACGAAAAGACGTGATCACACGCCCGATCACCAGGGGGATCGCCATGATGAGATAGGCCGCGACGAAAATGGCGTTGCCCATGTTGCCCGTCACGCGTTGGGTCGTGTCACCGCCCCAGGGCAACGGATCGAGTTGGTAGCGTTGCAGAATGCCGTAGAAGGCAATCGGAAAACTGGTGAGGATCACAACGGTGGCAAAACGTTCGGCTTGTGAGCGCCGCCGCAAATTGCCAGCGATAGCGGCAAAGATGGCGATATATGAAAACGTCGTGAACGTACCCTGCAACCGTTGATATGAACCGAGCAGGCTGGTATTAGGTGCGACTGAAAAGGCGGTGGAAATGGTATATGAAGCGACCACCGCCACTACAGCCGCCATAAACGGCAGACTAAAGAAACCGCGGAACGAACTAAATTTTTCTCGACCGATATTGTCAAACCGGAAGCCGCCTTCATTGGCGATCTTGACGATCCACGCCGCGAGGATGAACAACGCAATAGAGCGCACCGAGGTAATTTTGTCGGGCTCAAACACACGCGAGGAATAGATGTCAAAAAAGAGCGGGGCGATGATGACGGCCAGTAACCAGCCAGCCTCCATCACGCCTTCACAATAACGACTAAGACGATTCATAAGATAACCTCGATCATTATATTTTTTAGAAGCGTGCTACGCTCTGGTAAGGCGCTGTTTTAGGTGCGCCAAGTCCATGAGCGCATCCCGTCAAATTCAAATGAGATGGTTGAAACTTCGGCTCCGAGTTGTGTCAAACGTTCGGCGATGGCGGTCTTGCGGTCGAATGGGCAATAGAGGAACATGAACCCGCCGCCACCCGCGCCGCTCACTTTGCCGCCCATAGCCCCGGCGCGGCGCGCTTCTTCATAGAGTTCATCAATATGCGAATTGGTCACCGAAGCGGCGGTGCGCTTTTTATGTGCCCATTCGTCGTGTAAGAGCGCGCCCAAATCATCCAAACGCCCGGTCAATAAGGCGTTTTTCACTTCATACGTCAGCGCCTTCATTTGGTGCATGGCTTCCACCACTTGCGGGTCGCGCTTCACATAGCCTGAGACTTGGCTTTCGATGATCTTTTCCGACGAGCGGCTCCCGATATACACCATCAAGAGTTTATATTGTAACTCATACAAGATATGCGGCTCGACCCGTAATGGGTTGACCACCACCTTGCCCGGGCCATAAAACTCGATCAGGTTAAACCCGCCGAAGACCGCCGAATACTGGTCTTGCATCCCGCCGGGGCTCTTCACATCTTCGCGCTCGATCTGCCAAGCCAAATGCGCGATCTGATAGTTGTCGAGCGGCAGGTGGCGCCACTTGCGGAGGGCACCAATCGCGGCCACCACTAAAGCCGACGACGCGCCCAAACCAGAGCCGGGTGGCACTTCGGTCTCTAAATATAACTCTAGGCCCTGATCGTCCGGCATGGCTTCGGGCATCAGCCGATTGAGACAGGCCTTAATGATGTCGAGTTGCCCGTCATACCCTAACGGCTCGCCCAAGCCATAATGCACGGTCGTGCGGTAATCCATCGAACTGAGCCGCAACACTTTTTCGGGGAGGCGGCGGAGCGTGGCGTAAGCGTAGCGCGCAAGGGTGGCGCTGAGGACGATGCCGCCATGTTCTTCGGGGTAGGGCGGGAGATCGGTGCCGCCGCCGGAGAAGCTAATGCGGAGCGGGGCGCGTGCGCGAATGATCATGCGTCGCCCCGTAGATTAAACAATTCGGCTTCCACGAGTTCGCACACAATATGTTCGAGGGTGAGCATACTTTCTTGGATATATTGCGTTTGGCGGTGCGGGATGACGATGGCACATTCGACCAAATCCGTCAGGGCACCGCCTAACCCGAGCAGGCCAATCGTTCGCAAGCCAGCCGCTTTGGCCGTCTCCATCGCGCGGATCACATTTTTAGAATTGCCGCTGGTGCTAATGCCCAAGAGTACATCGCCCGCTTGGCCGAGCGCCTGGACTTGCCGCGCAAAGCCGCCCTCAAAGCCAAAATCATTGGCATAAGCGGTCAGGAAGGATGTATCGGTGGTGAGGGCCATCGCCGGTAGGCCCGGGCGTTGATGCTCTTTGACGAGCAGACTGACAAATTCGGCGGCCATGTGTTGCGCGTCGGCGGCACTGCCCCCATTGCCGCAAATGAGAAGTTTGCGCCCGGCACGGAAAGCCGCACTGATGATCTGAGCGGCAGTGATGACGGCGGTGAGATCGCCCTCGGCGAGTTGTTGTTTTAAGGTGGCGCTAGCGCGGAGATGGGTTTGAATGTGGGCGCGCGAGTCAAAAGGCGGTGTGGTCAAGCGTTGGAGTTCTCCTTGCAAATAGGTGGCGGCCTGGGCGTAAGCTTCGGGCGTGCCGATGTCTATAAACGGTTCGGGGCCGACCACCCCATAGGCTTGCTGAGCGGCGACACATTGCGGAAACACTTGTGTTTCGAGTGAGAGCATTTGCTCGGCGGGCCACGCGCGCAGGAGCTCAGTGTGCATGAGATACACACCCGCGTTGATCAGCCCAGCGTGGGCTTCGGGTGTTTTTTCGCGGAACGCGGTGATGCGCCCCGCCGCGTCCAGTTGCACCGACCCGTAGCGACTTCCGTCGGCGCGCTCCACCAGCCAGAGGCTGAGGGTAGCGCGTTGCGCGCGATGTTCCGCCAGCAAATGCGCTACATCAAACGGGCAATAAGAGTCGCCGTTTAGCACGAGCACTTCAGCCCCGCGCACGTGTTCGAGCGCCAAGCGTGTCGCGCCACCCGTGCCGAGCGGGCTAGTTTCGTGCGAGTAGCGCAAGTCGAGGCCAAGCGCGCTCCCATCGCCAAAATGAGCGCTGACCAGTTCAGCCTGATAACCCACCGCCAAGATCACCTGGCGGAGCCCTTGCGCCCTAAGCGCCAGCAATAACCACTCTAAGAAGGGTCGTTCGCCCACCCGTGCCATGGGTTTGGGGCGGTCATTCACCACCGACTGCAGGCGCGTGCCCCGCCCGCCCACGAGCACAATTGCATCCAACATAGGGTCAAGAGGTTACCGAGATTTGGAGAAACCGTCAATGGGCGGTGAGCACTGCTTCATAAATCCCCTCCACTTTGCTGGTCATCGCCTCCAGCGTGAACTCGCTTTGCACGCGTGCATAACCCCGCTGGCCGAAGCTTTGGCGCAACGCCGGGTCGGCCAAAATTTTGCCGATGGCGGCGGCAAGCGCAGGCGGGTCGGCGGGCGGCACCACAAAACCCGATTGACCCTCTTCGACCAAATATGAAGTGCCAGTGCCGATCTCTGTTGTCACACACGGCAGACCGGAGGCCATCGCCTCCACCATCACTAGGCCCAACGCCTCGGCCCGGGTGATAGCGGGCAAGACAAATACATCGGCTTGATGGTACAGCACGGGCAATTCGGCGTCGGAGACCTCGCCCAAAAATTGCACCCGGGTTTGCAAGTTGAGCGTGTTGGTCAACGCCTCCCACTCGGCGCGCTTGGGGCCGTCGCCGCACAACCGCAATTGAACTTCACTTGGCAAATGGGGCATGGCACGGATGAGATGATCCACACCTTTGTAGTGCCGCATCTTGCCGACAAACAAGATCGTGGGCGGATGAGGGGTCATAGTCGTCGGGCGGGTGAAGCGGCGTGTGTCTACGCTGGAAGTGACGATGCTGGTTTTGGCCGCGACCGGACGGAGATAGGGCGAAGATTGAATGTAGTAAGGGCTGGTCGCCAAGATGCGTCCAGCCCCGTTCAGGATGCGGTGCAATAATGGCCCGTAGGCGACCATGATCAATTTTTGAATCGGGCGGGTGACATCGGCATGATAGGTGATGACATAGGGCCGCCCGCGCCCGGCCCAAAACTGCGCGACCTCGCCCAACGGATATGGCGCGTGAATGTGTGTGATGTCTGGGCGTAAGTGGCGGAGGGCGTCGAAGTAACCGGGGCTGAGTGGCATGGAGGCGAAGGTGCCTAAGCGCCCGACCTTGATCACCCGCACGCCTTCCAATTCGGTTTCAACCGTCGCGCGCCCCGGATTGCACACCAACACTGTCACCGCGTGACCGCGTTGGCGCATCGCTTCCGCTAAATGTTTTAAGTTGTTTTCGATGCCGCCCAAGACCGGGTAATAATCTTTGTAAATGTAGAGGATGTTCAAGGTTCAGTTTGGCGAGAGAATTCAATGAGCGTTAGCTTATGGGTATAAGGTTCGCGATTAAGTAAACGCGCTTTGACCCAACGGTACGACTCGCCGACGGGGGCATAACCGGTGCGTTGAGTTTCGACGTAACCTTGTTCAGCTAGCCAGCTGATGAAGTGAGCCGTGTCGAATTCGTTCGCTGAGCGGTCGCGCCCAAACACCCCAATCCAAATTTTTTTAGGGCGCAGGTTTTCAACGAGCGCCGGGTTGGATGGCAGGTCGCTATCTTGATACGCCGCCGCGCCGGGGTGTTGCTGATAATAGTAGCCGATGAGCGTGTCAGGTTCGGCAATGATCAGATCATCGGCCGTGGCTGTGGCGCGCAAGGTGGCGGCGACCTCGCGGCTGGGGGTAGTATAGATGGGGTTAAAAAACTCTAGCCCTTGATAGTAATTCCCAAGGCTCACGGCGAAGACGACGCCCAGCCCCACCCCGGCGACGCGGCGCAACGCGCGCTGGGGCAGGCTCAACCAGCCCTGGGCGATCAAAATGCTGTAAACCACGATCAAGTGTGGGGTCCGGCTCGCCATGTTCAGAAAGGTAATATCGGTCGCCACGAGTGAAAAGAGAGTCGCAGTGAACAGTACCGATAATCCCAGCCAACCGAGGAGAAAAATTGCCGTAAGGGGTTGCGTTTTCCATAAGACCCATGCGCCGTGGGCCGCAAGGGCCGTAATGAGCAACACCCCGATTACTCCCAGCGGACTCCATGGGTAAAGCGTTTCACCGATACTAAAGGAGACAAATGGCATCGCTAACTTTAGCGTTAGCCCCACCGGGCTAGTGGCGAGGTCGGCGGCGATGAGGCTGGTGGTGCTCCTCAGGCTTTGCGCCACTAACACGCCTACCCAGGGGATGAAAAACAAGGCGGCCATACCTAAGGCCGACAGCGGTATGAGGAGTGCCCGCCAAGAGCGCAAGCGCCACGCTTGCCAGATCATCCAGAGGCCATGCGTGCCTAGCACGGCGACTGCGCCATAATCCGTGTAGAACAATGCTGTGGCACAGAGGGTATAGCCCAACCAGCGCCAGCGGGTGGGGCGGGATAATAAGCGCCATAATTCATAGGTTGCCAAGACGACGAGGAGGGTGAATAACCAATAGCTCCGCATCATGCGCCCATATAAAATGGTGAAAGGGGCGGCGGCCATGAATGCGGCGCTGAGGAAGGCTAAGCGGTTGTTTCGGGTGAGGGTTTTAGTTAATTGAAACGCCCCAGCCATCGTCACCACCACACAGGCGGCCGAGAACCACCGCATGACCCATTCGCTATCGCCGGCTACGCTCATCCAAAGTTTGAGGAGGGCCCAGTAGAGCGGCGGGCGTCGTTCGGTGGCGATCAGTTCTGGGATGAAATTAGCCCAGGTCGGGCTCACGTCTTTGACCGTGAACCACTCATCAATCCATAAGCTTAAGTGACTGAGTTGCGTCAGTAACAAAACCCAACTGCCGCCGCACACGGCCAGCATCCACCAACGGGAAGCAGTCCCTGACCACCGTGTGAGTGCCATGTGCGTTACACTCCCTGCGGCGCGTGGTATCGCTTAAAGCGCTCTGCGCCTAAGCGGAGCACAGTATAAATGGCGCGGGTGATCTCCGCGCGCGAAATTTTCGATACACCCTCCCGCCGATCAATGAATTCGATGGGCACTTCTGCCACCTGCCACCCTTGGCGTTGGATGTGAAACAACAATTCGATCAAGAATGAATAACCATTGGAGAAGATGTGGTCGAGCGGCAAACTTTCAAGCAGGGCCCGCCGATAACAGCGAAAGCCAGCGGTGCAATCGCGGGCCTGCAACCCTAAGAGAGTCTTGGCGAATAAGTTCGCACCATAGCTTAATAAGCGACGTAATAACGGGCTATCCACGGCCCGCCCCCCAGCCACATAGCGACTGCCAATGATCAAATCTGCGTAAGGTGCGCGGGCCAATAGGTCGGTGATGTAATGTGGCTGATGCGAGAAATCGGCGTCCATCGTGAGGAGGTAATCCACGCCCATCTTCAACCCATGTTTAAACCCAGCCACATAAGCTGTGCCAAGACCAAGCTTGCCAGCGCGATGTAACACTTGCACCCGCTGACTTTTGGCCGCCCATTCATCCGCCAAGCGGCCGGTGCCATCGGGCGAGTTGTCGTCTACCACAACGATCTCGAGGGGGGCGGGTAGACTCAGTAGTTCGGTGATTAAGCGCGGGAGGTTTTCCCGCTCGTTGTAAGTAGGGATGATGACAAGCGCGCGCATATAAAGGGCTATTATAAACGCCCCAGCGTTTGTCGGTAGACCTGCGCGGTCTGCTCGGCCACGCGCCCCCAGCTAAACTGTGCCGCGCGCGCTAAGGCCTGTTGTCGAGCTTCGGTCAGCGCCGAACGGTTGAGCGCCGTGTTGAGCGCCGTTTGGATAGCGGCGACTTGCGTCGGGTCACAAGTGAGCGCGGCATCGCCAGCGACTTCGGGCAGGGAGGAGGTGTTGCTACATACCACTGGCGCGCCGCAGGCCAGCGCCTCCAAGACTGGCAAGCCGAAGCCTTCATATTCTGAAGGGAAGACGAAGAGGCGCGCGCCACTATACAGCGCCGGCAAATGAGCGTCCGGGAGCGGCCCGACAAACTTGATGCGCGGATTTTCACCCGCCCGTTGCCGCGCTTCGGGGTAGCGCGCGTCCCAATGCCCGCCGATCACGAGCTGTGGTGCATCGTTTGGCAATTGCAAATAGGCTTGTACCAAGCGCGCTAAATTTTTGTGCGGCTTGTTACTGCCGACATATAAGAGGTAATCATCAGGTAGGCCGTATTGTTGGCGGAGCGCGTTGACTTCAGCGGCAGGGCGCGGATAAAACTGTGGGTCAGCGGCCAAAGGGGTGACGACGATTTTATGGGCTGGAACGCCAAACACACGCCTGACATCGCGCTTGGTCGCTTCGGAAATGGCGAGGACGACCCGCGCGACGCGCAACGCTAGCAAGTGCGCCGTATAGAACACCAGGCGTTGAGGCGCGGTGAAATAGTGGGGATAGAGGAGCGGGATGAGGTCGTAAACGGTGAGGAGGGTTGGCACACCCACCCAAAACGGCATGAGGTAATAGGCGCTGTGATACAAGGTGGCGCGTTGTTCTCTCAATAAGGCGGGCACGCGCCATTGTTGCGCCAAGGCAAACGGCGACACAGCACATGGCACGCATGGCACTTCGGCGGGCAGGGTCAGGCGTTGGTGGGTCACGGTGGGGTCGCTGATGAGGTGCAACCCCAAATCGGCCTGCTGAGCATGGAGCACGCGCGCTAAATTCACTACATAGCGCCCAATGCCGGGGAAGTGATCGGTGGCGGTGCGGGCGTCGAGGAAGATCATAGAGTGAATGAAGGTGCCGGGCTATCTCACGCCACGCCCTCGTACACTTTCAGCGTTTCGGCCGCCGCCTTTTCCCAGGTGAACTGCTGGGCGCGCGTGAGGCCGCGCGCGCGGAGATCGGCGTGGAGTGGGGAATCAGTCAAGACCCGCCGCAACGCCTCCACCCAGCCGCGCACGGCTTTCGGTGCGAGGAGCACACCCGCCGTATCCACCACTTCGGGCAAACTGGAAGCATTGGAACAAATGACGGGCGTGCCACACGCCATCGCCTCCAACGGCGGCAAGCCGAAGCCCTCAAAGACGGAAGGGTAGGCAAAGACCGAGGCGCAGTTGAGCAGACCGGGCAAATCTTCATCCGGCACATAACCGGTGAGGCTAATTTTCTCCTCCAAACCGAGCGCTTTCACCCGCTCGAAAAAACTCTCATACAGCCAGCCCTTGCCGCCCGCGATCACGAGGCCGACCTCGGGCAGTTCGGTGCGTAAAGCGGCATACGCTTCTAGCAAGGTGGGTAGATTTTTGCGCGGCTCGATGGTGCCGACGTAGAGGATGAAGCGCTCCGGGAGATGATATTTTTGGCGGATGGCTTGGAGAATTATAGGCTGTGCGATGGGGGCAAATTGGGGCTCAACGCCTTCGGGGATGACCTGCACTTTGGCTGGGTCAAGCTGGTAGAACTTAAGCGCATCGCGACGGGTGTTCTCGGAAACTGTGATGATCGCGTCCGCGCAGGCCAGGAAGCGCGGCATCATCACCGACAAGTAAAACCGATTTTGCCACAAATGATATTTTGGGAAGAGTAGATAGGCGACATCGTGTAGCGTAAAGACACTGCGCGCATGAGAGATTTTGGGGAGCAGGTGTTCGGTGGCGTGGAAGAGCGACACATTGGGGAAGACGTGGTCTAAAGGTGGGCCACCAAAATATGAAGCGGCGGCGCGCAAGCGCCAGCGTTTGCGCGGCAAGTGGGCGGTGTGTAGGGGCAGGTCACTGAGCGGCGCGGGCAAGCGCGATTCGCGCGGGTCGTTGATGAAACCCGTCAACTCCGGCTCCAGTTTTAACAGTGCGCGCGTTAAACTCGCGGCATACCGGCCCAGCCCCGCGCGCTCATGGGCGGCGGCGGAGAGGTCAATACAAATGGACATGAGCGGCTGGCTTAAGCGCGGAGCGCCATCTGCCCCCAGATTTCGGTGTAGCGTGTCGCCATATAAGCCGCCGAAAAATCGGCGGCGGCGCGGGTGCGCCCGGCCTGCCCCATGTAGTGCCGCAACGCGGGGTTATCCAACAAGCGTTGCAAGGCTTGGGTCAACGCCTGATCGTTATTCGGCGGGACGAGGACGCCCGTTAGCCCCGGCGCGACGATCTCTGGCAGGCTGCCAATTTGCGAAGCGATCACCGGCGCCCCCGCCGCCATCGCTTCAATCACCACACGCGCAAAGGGATCAGGCGTGGTGGGCGAATGTACCACCACATCGGCGGCGGCTAAGACCTGTTCGAGCGCGGTCATGTCATTCAGCATTGTCACGCGCGCAGTCAGGTCGAGTTGTTGGAGGAGGGTGGTGATCTCTGGCGCGGACTTTTCGCTGATGATCACACTCTGTAATTGCGAATAGTGCGGCGCGAGATGCGCTAACGCGCGCACGAAGACGGCCTGTCCCGCGTCGGGAGCGTGACGCCCGATCTGCGCCACGACCAGCCCTTCAGCGGGCAGGTTCAGTTTTTGTCGCGCGTCTTTTTTCACCAGCGCTTCCCGCGCGGGCAGGCCATCGGGCACGAGATCGGTGACGCGTAAGAGTGGGTAATAGTATTTGCGAAGGTGACGCGAAGGCGTGATGACCCGCCGTGGGGTCAGCCCAGCCGTCCGCGCCGCCACGGCCGAGAGCGCTGTGTCGCCGAGCCGCCACACACTGGGGACACGGGTGAACAGCGCCACCCAGGCGCTGATCAGATGCGCGCGTAGCGTAAAGGTCTGAATGACTTGGGCTTGGGCCTCACGCGCAAGGCGCGCCAACCGCCAGGCCGCGAGGGGTGTTGAGCCGGGGAGGTCGGTGATCGCGCGCGCGGTCACTTGGGCCGGGTCGAGCGTGGCGATGAGGTCGCGCGTGAGATGATCAATCTCATGCGTGGCTGGCGCGGGGCTGACGAGGAGGACGCGCAATGGAGAGGACATGGAAAGGAAGTATACAGCAGGGGCAACGGATTTTGTAACGGGTTTTAACGGAGGTGCCGTTACACGCGAAACGGTTAAAACTCACGGGTGTCTTACAGCTAGGCGGCGCACTTGCATCAAACGATGAATTGAAATGCACCCAGTAAATCTCAGGCATTTGACTCTCGCCTAAGGCGGTTTACACTTAGCCCCATGCCTACCCCCACCGAACTCGAAGCCCAGATCGCCGAACTGCAACGTCAACTGGCGGAGGCGCGCCGCACGGCCGAGAACGAAGCCGCCATTGTGGGGGATCAAAACACTGCAGTGCAGGGCAACAACAACACGACCCATATCACGATCAACACCTACGCCGCGCCCGCCACCCCGCCGCGCGTCGCGCCGGATGTGGCGGCTTACTTTACGCATCTCATCGCCGCGCACCAGCATTTGCGCTTGCAGGGCATCCGCGCCGGAAGCCAACCCTTGAGCGTGAATTTGGAGAAGGTGTACGTCTCGCTCACCGCGTTGGATCGGCACAGCGCGCCACGCGAGGCAAAAGACGACACGCGCGATCTGTACGAGGGCGGCACGTTGACCATCCTGCGCGCGTTGGGTCGCTACCGCCGCCTCGTGATCGTGGGCGACCCGGGCAGTGGTAAGACCACCTTGCTAGCCTACCTTGCCCTCACCTATGCCCGCGCCGCGCGCGATGGGGCAGATACCGTGAAAGAACGCTTACAGTTAGACGAGGGCGACTATCTCCCGCTCTCCCTCCCTTTGCGCCACTTGGGTCAGCACCTCCTCATCACACCTCCCAGCCAAGATGGTGCGCAGGTCTTGCTCGATTTTTTGCTAGCCTATTACGCGGGCAAGCCATCCCGTTGCCCGCCGAGTTTTTTGCCGGACGCTTACAGGCCGGGCGTGCGGTGGTGTTGTTGGATGGCATGGACGAAGTGGCCGACCCCCAACTGCGCGCGCGCGTGGCGCGACTGATTGAAGCGCTGGCGCACCGCTACCCGAACGCGCGCTACATAGTGACCAGTCGCAAGGTGGGCTATGAGGGCGCGGCGCGTGTGGGCGAAGGTTTTGGCCTCGCCGAAGTGCGCGAGTTTTCTCCGGCCGAAGTACGCCAATTTGTGCGCGACTGGACGCGCGTGGTGGAGGCGGCGCTTACTCAGAGCGAGGATGAAGCAGTGATGCGCTTGGCCGACCAGCAGGCCCACGCGCTTATCGCGGCCATTGAGAGCAACCAGCGCGTGGCGGAATTGGCGGTGAACCCGCTCTTGTTGACGGTGGTGGCATTGGTGCATCGCTACCGCGCCAAACTGCCCGAGCGCCGCTCTGAACTCTATGAAGAAGCAGTGGAAGTGTTGCTGGGGCATTGGGACGAAGCGAAGGGCCTAGCGACCGAAGTGGCTTTGCAAGGCGTGACGCTGGATGCAGGCGACCGACGCAGTTTGCTGGAGCCGGTGGCGTTTTGGATGCACGAACGGCAAAGCCGCGAGATCGAATTGGGCGACCTGCGCGGACAACTCTTGCCTGCCTTCAAAAGCCTCACCGCCACCAAAGCGGCGGCGGGTAAGGCCGTAGACGCCTTCATCAAATTGATCAACGAGCGCAGTGGCTTGTTGGTGGAGCGCGGGGTGGGGGTGTATGGCTTTGCCCACCTGACCTTTCAAGAATACCTTGCGGCGCGGGCGGTGGCGGCGCGCGGCGATGTGGTGGACTACGTGCTGAAACAACTCAACGACCCGTGGTGGCGCGAAGTGATCTTGCTGGCGGCGGGCTACCTCAGCACTCAAGGCAAGAGCCGCGTCAGCCCGCTCATCCGGGTCATCATGAACGCACCGGCCAAAGGCGTACTTGAACCGCACCACCACCTGCTCTTAGCCGCCGAGTGTTTGTTTGATGTGGGCGCGGCGCGGGTGGAGGGTGATTTGTTGGGCGAGGTGAAGACGCGCCTCAAGCGCGAAGCCGATGCACCACTGAAGAAAGCTGACCGCCCGCAAATCTTGAGCAAGATCGCGGCGATGAACGCGTTGAGCCGGATCGAGAGCGGCCAGGTGACGAGCGCGCATTTTTGGAAGGGCGGGTGGGGCGAGCCGGAGTGGGTGACGGTGCCTGCTGGTGAGTTTTGGATGGGGAGCGAAAAAATCACTGCTAGTGAAAAGCCCGTGCATCGCGTGTATGTAGCGGAATTTCAAATCGCGCGCGTGCCGCTCACCAACGCACAATATGCGCTGTATATAAAGGATGCCAAAGTTGAACTGCTCAGCCATTGGCGCAGCAACCACCCTCCCAAAGGCGAAGAAAATCACCCAGTCGTCAACGTCTCTTGGCGCGACGCCCAAGCCTATTGTCGTTGGTTGAGCAAAAAGATTAACCGTGAAGTGCGCCTGCCCACCGAAGCCGAGTGGGAGAAAGCGGCCCGCGGTGATCAGGATCAACGAGAATATCCTTGGGGCAATGAATGGCGCGAACTGCATTGCAACTCAAGTGAATTAGGGCTACAGGGTACTTCACCAGTCGGCTTGTTTCTCAACGGCGCGTCGCCTTATGGCTGTTTAGATATGGCCGGGAATGTGTGGGAGTGGTGCCAATCAGAATACAAACCCTATCCCTATCAGGCCGATGATGGGCGCGAGGACTTATCGGATGTGCAGTCGCCGCGCGCGATGCGGGGCGGGTCGTGGTACTACGCTCGAGTCGACGCTCGCGCCGCCTACCGCAACTGGCGCTACACGAACAGTTGCGACTACTTCTTCGGTTTTCGGGTGGTGTGTGCGGCCTCGTTCTCGATGAAACGCTGAGACGCTGAAGAGGCGTGAGTGGCAACGGATTTTTTAAACGGATGGTAACGGATGGGGGCTTATGGGATGAGGCTCACCGGCAAGACAAGACTTCGGAAGTGCGCGCAAAGCGCTTTTGAAGGGCAAAGAGCGTGAGCGCGCACTTCCGAAGTCTAAAACAACGCTCACTCCCCTATCACCCGCTCATTCAGCCCCAACGTCCGATCCGCCATGTTTTCTACGGAGAATTGATGGGCATCAGGCTCAAAATCTGCTAATAATTTGCGCCAAAGCCGACGGATCAGCCGGTGGGGGCAGGGAGTGCGGTTGGTGAAGCGGCGGCTTTTTTTCCGAACATTCTAAAATGCAAGGCCCCAGAGTTGTCGTCAAAATAATCATCCCAAATATACATTTCGAGGGTGGGCCGGTCGGCGACCCAGACAAAGGTGTAAGTGTGCGTAGGGTCAAAAGCGGTTTGACCATTCTCCGCGGTAACACGTGTTTCATTGAAAGTCAGCGCGTGGTGTGGGGCGCAGTAGCACTCAGCAACTCCGCCCCAATCACTCCATTGAGCGTCAGCCTGCCGCCCGAACGTCCATTCGTGCGAGCCAGTGACGACCACTTCATAGCGTTCGCCGACGATTAGATCGGTGATGACGACCTTAGCCGGGCTGTTGTCCAATACACTTAACAAATCGCCCTCTGCCAATGGAAGCGTGGCAGGGGTGGCTGTAGGCAACGCTTGGGAAGTGGGGGTTGATGTAGGGCAATGTTCACTGCTACATGGGGTGGAAGTCGCGGTTAGGGTAGCGGTAACGCTTGCCGTAGCGGCCGGTGAGGGAGTGTTAGTGGGGGTAGCTTCCAAAGTAGTGGTGAGGGTGGGGAGTGCGGTTGGCGAAACAGCGGCTTTTTTTCCGAACATTCTAAAATGCAAGGCCCCAGAGTTGTCGTCAAAATAATCATCCCAAATATACATTTCGAGGGTGAGGCGGTCGGCGACCCAGATGAAGGTATAAGTGTGTGTAGGGTCAAAAGCGGTTCGCCCATTCTCGGCAGTGACACGCGCTTCGTTGAAGGTCAGCGCGTGGTGTGGGGCACAATAGCATTCGGCTGTTC
>Ga0315912_10003447_pt1 | contig 15707 bp, 17 predicted proteins | sample VfabasoilMG_FD_204469 | JGI IMG/M metagenome (GOLD analysis project Ga0315912, IMG submission 204469) | Garden soil microbial communities collected in Santa Monica, California, United States - V. faba soil | ecosystem: Environmental > Terrestrial > Soil > Garden | place: USA: California... | reverse complement strand
CGGTCGAGCCGGCCCAGCCGTCGCCGCGCCCGCGCCAGCGCCTGCGCGCCGAGGTCGGCGATGCGCGCCGCCGCTATCCAGGCTTGCCTGGCCACCGTCGGAAAATCAGGCTGGCGTTGGTGCCGCCGAAGCCGAGGCTGTTGCTCATCACGGCATTGAGCGAGGCTGCGCGCGTCTTGTCGACGATCGGCAGGCCGCGGATCGCCGGGTCGGGCTCGTCGAGGTTGGCGCAGGCGGCGATGAAGCCGTGCTCCATCATCAGCAGGCAGTAGATCGCCTCGTGCGCGCCCGAGGCGCCGATGGCGTGGCCGGTGAGCCCCTTGGTCGAGGAGATGGACGGCAGCCTGTCGCCGAACACTTCGCGGATGGCGTCGAGCTCCATCAGGTCGCCCGCCACCGTGGAAGTGCCGTGGGTGTTGATGTAATCGATGCGCGCCGTTTCCGAAACGCGCGCTTCGCGCAGCGCGATGCGCATCGCCCGCGCGATGCCTTCGGCTTTCGGCGTCACCATGTCCGAGCCGTCGGAGGAAGCGCCGTAGCCCGCGAGCTCGGCGCGCACCCGGGCACCTCGCGCCTGCGCGGTCTCCGCCGCCTCGAGCACCAGGATTCCGGCACCGCCGGAAAGGACGAAGCCGTCGCGCCGCTTGTCGTAGGGCCGCGCCGCCTTGGTTGGCCGGTCGTTGAAGCCGGTGGAGAGCGCGCCCATGGCGTCGAACAGCACTGCCGAGGTCCAGCGCACTTCCTCGGCGCCACCGACGATGACCCGGTCGGCTTTGCCCATCTGGATCAGCTCGGCGCCATGGCCGATGCAGTGCGCGGAGGTCGCGCACGCCGAAACGATCGAGTAGCTCGCGCCCTGGATGCGGAAGGCGGTGGCGAGGTTCGCCGAAGCGGTGCTGCCCATGACGCGCGGCACGACGTAGGGCGGCACCTTGCGCGCGCCCTGCGCCTTGGCGAGCGCGATCGCTTCGGCGGTCTCGAGCGTGCTGCTCACTCCCGAGCCGACCACGAGCGAGGTGCGCTCGCTCGTGACCTCGGCCTCGCTCAGTCCTGCGTCGGCGAGCGCCGCGCTCGCCGCGTGGTAGGCGTACAGCGAAGGGTCCGGCATGAAGCGGCGCAGCGGCCGCTTCACCGGCGGCAGAGACTCGAGCGAGGGAATGCCGGCGATCTGGCTGCCGAGGCCGGCCTCGACGAACTCGGGCGCTGCGGCGATCCCGGAGCGCCCATCGCGCAGCGCGCGCGCGACCGTGTCGAGATCGTTGCCGATGCAGCAGACGATCCCCATGCCCGTGACGACGACGCGGCGCGCGGTCAAATGCGGCGGAAAACCAGCGAAGTGTTGATGCCGCCGAAGGCGAAGTTGTTCTTCATCGCGTACTCGATGTCGAGCGTGCGCCCTTCGCCGCGGATGTGGTCCAGGCCCTCGCACTCCGGGTCGGGGGTCTCGAGGTTGATGGTCGGCGCGAACCACTTGCCGCGCATCATCTCGATGGTCCACCACGCTTCGATCGCGCCGCAGGCGCCGAGGGTGTGGCCGACGTAGCTCTTCAGCGAGGCGATCGGCACCGAGCCGCCGAGCACCTTGCCGGTGGCGCGCGCCTCGGCGACATCGCCCCGGTCGGTGGCGGTGCCGTGCGCGCTGACGTAGCCGATCGCCGACGCTGGTATGCCCGAGTCGGCGAGCGCCATCGCCATCGCCCGCGCCTGCTGCCCGTGGTCGGGCTGCGTCACGTGCACGCCGTCGGAATTGGTGGCGAAGCCGACGATCTCGGCCAGCGGCTTCGCGCCGCGCGCCTTCGCGTGCTCCAGGTCCTCGAGCACCAGCGTCGCCGCGCCTTCGCCGACCACCAGGCCGTCGCGCTTCTTGTCGAACGGCCGCGGCGTGCTGGCGGGCGCATCGTTCCTGGTACTGGTGGCGAACAGCGTATCGAACACCGCCGCGCCGGGCGCCGAGAGCTCCTCGGCGCCGCCTGCGACCATCATCGGCTCGCGCTTCGAGCGGATGGTCTCGAACGCGTAGCCGATCGCCTGGCTGCCGGAGGTGCAGGCGCTGGAAGTCGGGATCACGCGGCCCTTGAGGCCGAAGTAGAGGCCGACGTTCACCGCCGCGGTGTGCGGCATCATCTGGATGTAGCTGGTCGAAGTCACGCCCTGCATCGAGCCGCTTTCCAGCATCTGGCCGAAGACGCGCACCGGGTCGACGCTGCCCGAGGAGGAGCCGTAGGCGATCCCCATGCGGCCGTCGCTGATGCCGGGGTCGTTGCGCAGGCCCGCCTGTTGCAGCGCGAGCTCGGTGGCGCGCAGCGCGAGCAGCGAGACGCGGCCCATTGAACGTGTCATCTTGCGCGGGTAGTACGCCTGCGCCTCGAAGTGCTTCACGGGCGCGGCGAGGCGAGTATGCATCATCTCGTAGCGGTCCCAGTCGGTCATGCGCTGCACCGCGTTGCGCCGCTCGCGCAGCCGCTTCTCGACCTCGGCCCAGGAATCGCCCAGCGCCGTGACGCCCCCCATGCCGGTGACGACGACGCGCGGGACGCTCATATCATCCCGCCGTTCACGCCGATCACCTGGCGCGTGATGTACGCCGCGTCGTCGGAGAGCAGGAACGCGACCGTCGCCGCGACTTCCTCGGGCGTGCCGACGCGGCCGACCGGCACCATCTTCAGCATCTCTTCCAGGGGCGCCCCGGCGATCATGTCGGTGGCGATCGGCCCGGGCGCGACGCAGTTCACCGTGATCTTGCGGCTGGCGAGCTCGACCGCGAGCGCCTTCGCCGCGCCGGCAAGTCCCGCCTTGGCGGCGCTGTAGTTCACCTGGCCGCGGTTGCCCATCACGCCCGAGACCGAGGAGAGAACGACGATCCGTCCGCCGTTCCTGGCGCGCACCATCGGCATGACCAGGGGCCGCATCACGTTGTAGAAGCCGCCGAGGCTGGTGTCGAGCACTTCGTCCCAGTCCTCGTCGGAGAGCGCGGCGAAGGTGTTGTCGCGCGCGATGCCGGCGTTGACCACTACGGCATAGAAGGCGCCGTTGGCGGCGACGTCCGCTTCGAGCGCGGCCTTCGCCGCGGCGCGATCGCGCACGTCGAACTGCAGAATCGACGCCTTGCCGATTTCGGCGGCGACTTGCTTCGCTTCATCGATGCCGGAGCGGCAATGCAGCGTCACGCCGAAGCCATCCTTGGCCAGGCGCAGCGCGATGGCGCGGCCGATGCCGCGACTCGATCCCGTGACCAGGGCTCGCCTCATCTTCTCTGCGCGGCGATGAACGCTGCGAAATCGGGCGGTTCGAAGACCAGGATGCGCGCTTTCGCCACCTCCGCGCCTTCGAGCTCGATGCGCGTGTCGTAGGCACCCATGCCGCTTTCGTCGCTGAACGCCTTGACCGCCTTGACCGTGAGCCTGCTGCCGACGGGGAAGTGCGGCTGTGTCGCACGATAAGCGCGCGCGCCGAGCAGCACGCCCTTCTTCGGCGGCTCGCCCTTGCTCCAGGCGACGATGCTGACGTGCGAGGCGATCGCCTGCGCCATCAGCTCGATGCCGATGCGCGAAGGCATGCCGCCCGCCTCGGCGTACCAGCCGTCGGCGCTGGGCGATGCGCTCACCGTCGCGCTCGACGGCCCCCAGTCCAGGACGCGCTCGACGAGCAGCATGCCGTAGCGGTGCGGCAGGAGATCCTCGATCGGCGGCGGCGGCTTCATCACCCGGAAAATATCAGGCTGGCGTTGCTTCCGCCGAAAGCGAACGAATTGCTCATCACCAGGCGTCGCTGGTTCCGAGCTTCCAGGCGCTCGCCCTTGGCGACCACCCGCAGGGCGGGCAGCGCCGGGTCCGCCTCGCCGTCCCAGACGTGCGGCGGCAGCAGGCCGTCGGTCAGTGCGAGCCAGCAGAACGCCGCCTCGATCGCCCCGGCGGCGCCGAGCGCATGCCCGGTGAGGGGCTTGGTGCCGCTCACCGGCGTGCCGTCCGGGAAGACGCGAGCCATGACGCGGCTCTCCATCTCGTCGTTCTTGCGCGTGGCGGTGGCGTGCAGGTTGACGTAGGCGATGTCGGCGGGCTTCGCGCCGGCGTCGGCGAGCGCGGCGCGCATCGCGATTTCCGCGCCCGCGCCCCCGGGGTCGGGCGCCGAAAGATGATGCGCATCGCTCGATTCGCCCCCGCCGGCGAGCGCGACCGCTGCTGCGTCGCGTCCCAGGAGGAACAGCGCCGCGCCTTCGCCGATGTTAATGCCGTTGCGGTTGCGGCTGAGCGGATTGCAGCGCTGCGGCGAGGTCGACTCGAGCGAGGCGAAGCCCCCGACGGTCAGGCGGCAGAGCGTGTCGACGCCGCCCGCGATCGCCGCGTCGCACAGGCCGAGGTCGAGCAGGCGCCGCGCCGCGAGCAATGCCTTGGCACCCGAGGTGCACGCGGTGGAGACGGTGTAGGCCGGCCCGCGCGCGCCGAGCAGGCGCGCGGCGAACGGCGCGGTCGCGCCGATCTCCTGCTGCTTGTAGGAAAACCCGGGCGGGAAGGCGCCGTCCCTGATCTTCGCCGCCATCGCGTCCTCGCCGGAAGCAATGCCCGACGTGCTGGTGCCGATGACGACGGCGACGCGCTGCGCGCCGTGGCGCGAAAGCGCCGCGTCGATCGCTGGGCGGATCTGCGCCGCCGCGGCGGCGAGCAGGCGGTTGTTGCGGCAGTCGTGCTCTTGGAGCGGCGAGGGTAGCGGCGCGAGCTCGCCCATCACGCGGCCGACGCACGCCGGCGAATTGGGCAGCCAGCCGGATTCGACGCGCATGCCGGAACTGTCACCGGCAAAAAGGCCGCGACGAGTCGCGTCGAGCCCTTCACCGAGCGGCGAGACGATGCCGAGCGCTTGCACGTAGCACTTCATCCTTTTAATGCCAAAGGAGCAAACACCAGTGAACCGGCGATCGTGGTCGCGAGCGCCAGGCCGAAATGATGCAGCGCCGGCACGCCGCTGAACGCGAGCAGGCCGAAGCCGAGCAGGGTCGTGCACGCCGAGAGCAGTACTGCCATTCCCGTGGCGCCGGGGCGGTCGATGCCCTCGCGCAGGAAGATCGAGTAGTTGACGCCGATGCCGAGGCCGAGGGTCCAGCCGACCACGCCGAACAGCGTCACCGGCACGCCGGCGTAGCCGAACGCCGCGAGCGACAGCGCCTCGGCGAGCAGCACCGGGACGAGGACCGCAAGCGCGGCGCGACGGCCGTAGCGCAGCACGAGCACGACGAGCATCATCGCGGCAGCGGCGGCGAGGCCCGGAGCCGCCCACGCGCGGTACTTGCCGAGGAGCACCGAGACGCTGCTCGCCTTGTCGACGAGCGTCACGCCATCGAGCCCGTCGGCGGCGAGGTTGACGCGCGCCGCGTCGCGCTCGCCGATCAGCGTCACTACGCTGGCCGGCACCGCGTCGCCCGCGGGCGCCCACAGGTAACGGTAGGGCGTGGAGAGCGGCGAGGCGAGCCAGTCGGCGATCGTCACCGGCCGGGACGAGCGATCGAATTCGCCCGGCAGCGCCTTGGCCGCCTCGGCGCGGAAGCCGACCTCGGTCAGCGTGCGCGTCAGCGCCTCGCGGTCGGCGAAGACGTGCTTCTGCATCAGCGCGCGGTTGTCTTCCTGAGCCGCGCGCGGCGGCACGAAATCGCTCACCGCCTGGTGGCCGGAAAGCGCGCCGCCCTGTTCCAGATCGCGCAGGCGCCTGGTTAGATGGGTTTCCTTGAGAAGAACATCTTCTTCGCTTGCGCCGCGGACCAGGAAAAAGCGGCTGCCGGCGTCGAAGCCGGTCGTCGCGCGGATCGCCGCGTCCTGCAACGCCAGCTCGGGCTGGCGCGGCACCAGCAGGCGCACGTCGTCGTTCGGCTGCAGCGCCATCCAACCCGGGATGCAGGCGGCGAGCGCGAGCGCGGCGATGACCACCGCGCGCCTTCCGCGCAGCGCGCCGCTCCACCGCTCGAGCAACCGCGCCGCCCAGCTCGTGGCCGCGAGGGGATCGCGCTTCGAGGGGCGAGTCAGCAGTCCCGGCAGCAGCCACTGGACGCTGAGCCAGGCGACCGCGAGGCCGACGAGCGCGAAGCGCGCAACCTGGGAGACGCCGGGAAAGGGCAGCAGCCCGAGCAGCGCGTAGGCGAGCAGGCTGGTGGCGACGGCGACGGTGAGCGCGGGGCGCACCTGCGCCACGCCCATCTCGGGCGTCCAGCGATTTCCCGCGGCGAGGTGCGCGGCGCAGAAGAGGATGGCGTAGTCGATTGCCTCGCCGATCAGGCTGGCGCCGAAGGCGAGGGTGACGAGGTGCAGCTCGCCGTCCACGAGGATTAGGACCACTGCTGCGGCGAGGATGCCGGCACCGGCGGAGAGCAGGCCGAGCACGATCGGCCGCAGCGAGCGGAATGCGGCGAACATCACCAGCGTGATGCCGAGGATCGAGCCGAGCGCGATGCGGTCCATGTCGCGCATCGCCGCCGCACGCGCCGAAGCAGCGAAGAACACCGTGCCGGTGTGCAGGATCTCAACGCCCGGCTCGGCGGTGAGCGCCGCTTGGGCGCCGCGCTCGTAAGCGGCGACGGCGCGCGCCTGGACCGCGTTGTCGTAGACGTCGCCATCGACCTCGCCGAGCACCAGCACGCGAGTCCGCCCGCCATCGCGCGAGATCAGGTAGCCGTCCTCGACGCGCATCGCGCCCGCGCTCGGGATGATCGACGCCATCCAGCGGCCGAAGAAGCCGAACGGATCCCTTGCGAGCGGCAGCCCGGCCATGCCGCCGACTGGCGAGACGATCTGCTGCAGCACCGTATCGCGTGCGCGCCAGCGGCCGGAAGCGAGCGCCTCGCGGTCGCTCTCCGCCAGCAGGCCGAAGCGGTTGGCGGCGTAGAGGTTGTGCAGCAACTCCGGGTCGGGTTCGGGCAGGCGCACCAACAGGCCGCGCAGGCCGCCGGCGCCGCCCGCCGCGGCTGCGAAACGCTCGGCGGCGGCCTTGGCGCGCGCCTCGTCGGCGTCGGAGAAGAGGATCAGGACGCGGCTGCCGATTGCGGCGCTGAGGGAGGCAACCACCTTTTCCGCCACCGGGTCGCGCTCGGTCGCGGGCAGCATCGCCAGCACGTTGGTCTGCAGCGGCACGCCGCGCGAGAGCATCCCGGCGAGGATCGCGGCGGCAACGCCGAGCGCGGCGAGGAACAGCCAGGAGCGCGCGCGCAGCGTCACGGCTGCTTGAAGAGCGCCAGTTCGTCGGCGTCGAGCTTCTCGGCAACGGCGAACTGGCGCATGCGGATGGCGGTGCCGTTGCCCGAGGTTTCCTCGATCTCGATCGTTTCGAGATGGCGGCCGCCGCCCAGGCGCACTTCGCGCAGGAAGCGCGCCATCTCGCGCGCCCGCGGCTTGAGGCGGACCGTCCAGCGCTCGAGGCTGCCTAGCGCGACCGCGTCGAAGGTGGTTTTCAGCGATGCCTCGTTGGCGCCGGCGATATCCTGCATCAGGCGCCCGATCTCGGCATCGACCGCGCCGCGCCGCTGCCCGCGGCTCCGGCGCACGCCGTCCGTCCCGGTCTCGATGACGCCGCTCTGCGTGAAAGCGAGCGCGAGCCTGACCGGCGACTCGATCTGCCAAAGCACGCCGTCCTGGCGCGAAACCGTGATGCGTCCCCGGCTCAGCGTCGGGCGCGTCATGTCGGCGATGGAGCGCTCCTGCACGAACTGGGCGCGAATCACGGGCGGCTCGGCCAGGCGCTTGAGGATGCTCCCCAGCAGCTCGTCGGCGTGGACGGGGAGAGCGAAGGCGAGGAGGGAAAGGAACGCGAGCCTCATCGGCCACGCATCTTCTCGAGCAGGATCTTCGGCGACACGAACTGCAGCTCGCGCGTCTTCACGTCGATCGCCACCTGTACCGACCAGCCCTTGGTGAGGCGCTGGCTCGTCGCCTTGTCGCGGATGCGGTAGCCGATCTTCAGCCGGTTCTCGTATTCGAGCACTTCGGCTGCGGCGACGACGATCTGGCCGTAGCGCGCGGCGTTGACGTATTTCACGTAGAGCTCGACCACGGGGAACAGGTAGCCCGACTCGTGCATCTTCGGGTAGTCGTAGTCGATCTTGCGCAGCATCGCGCAGCGCGCCACCTCGAAATACTTGACGTAGTGGCCGTGCCACGCGACCGCCATCGGGTCGACGTCGAAGAACGGGATCTCGATCTCAACTTCTGCCGACAGGTTCATGCCAGAAGTCGAAGAAATTGAACCATTGCAGGGGAGCCTCGCGGCAATAGGACTCGAGGCGGCGCGCGTACTGCGCGACGTAGGCGTCGATCGCCGCCTTGCGGTCGCGATGCGGCAGCTGGATGCGCTCGGCGAACGGTTCGAGAGAGATGCGGTAGCGCGAGCCGTCTCTCATTTCCTGTTTCAGGCAGAAGAAGAGGTACACCGGGCAGCCGAGCAGGTAGCCGAGCACCACCGGACCCTGCGGGAACGGCGCGTCGTGGCCGAGAAACGGCGCGTGCGCCCGCCGGCCGTTGTCGGCGGCCGGGGTGCGGTCGCCGACGATCACCAGGATCTCGCCGCGCTCGACGCGCTCTTTCAGGAGGATCGCAGTCTGCGGGCCGAAATCCCGAACCTCGAAGAGATTGTCGGCAAAACGCGAGTTGGCGCCGGCGAGCGTAGCGGCGAAGCGCCGCGCGTGGTCCGTGTAGACGACGGCGGTGACCTTGGCAAGCTGCTTGGTCGCCGCCAGCGCGCGGATCATCTCCAGGTTGCCGAGGTGCGAGCCGATGAAGAGCGCGCCGCGCTTCTCGCGCGTCAGCCTGGAGAACTCTTCGACGCCCTTGAACTCGACCGCGGAGGTGACCTCGCCCCGCCAGGCCTCGAACTTGTCGAGCGAAGCATCGGCGAACGTCAGCATGTGGCGCCACACGTTCCAGGTTGTCGGGGGCGCCGATTGTGCGCCGAGCCGGGAGAGGTACGTGCGCGACGCGCGTCTCGCTTCCCGGCCGGTCAGGAAAAACCACGCGACCGCGGGCAGCAGCGCGACGAGCGCCGCCTGTCGCCCGAGCAGCCTCGCGGTTGCCGCAACGAAGCGCAGCCCCCACATGCTGCCGCGCTCGTTGAGCCGCGACCAGTGCTCCGGCTGCCACCATTTCTGCCAGGTGCAGCCGCGCAGCAGCCAGCGCGGCAGGCGCGCGAGCAGGCCGATAAAGAGCCTGGTGTGGGTGAGCGTGATGCGCACGTTGTCGCGCAGCACGCGGAAATGCGACACGCCGTCTGCGGGGTAGGTCACGTGCGTGCGCACCGCCTCGACCGGTACGCCGGCCCAGATGAGCCGCACCACGACGTCGATGTCGAAGCCCATGCCGCGCGCCGGCCGCCGGCGTTTCAGCACCCGAATGGTCGAAGCCAGAGGGTACAAGCGATAGCCGCACATCGAATCGCCGCGCGCTGCGCCGAGCGTCTCGATCGCCACCCAGAAATGCGTGATCTTCTTGCCGTGCAGACGCGACCTGGGGATGCTGGCGTCGTAGAACGGCTCGGCGCAGACCAGCGCATGCGGCGCGGCGCGCCCGCGCTCGAGGAAGCGCGGCACGTCGTCGAGATCGTGCTGCCCGTCGGCGTCGACCTGCAACGCGTGCGTGAAGCCGAGATCGGCGGCCTCGCGCAGCCCGCGCGCGACCGCGTCGCCCTTGCCGGCGTTTCTCCGCAGGCGGAAGAGGTGGATGCCCGCGAGCGAATCGAGGACGCGCGCGGTGTCGGCGTCCGAGCCGTCGTCGACGACGATGACCGGCAGGCCGTGCGCGCGCAGCCGCGCCACCACGCCGCCGACGGCGCCACCGTGGTTGTAGCAGGGGACGACGGCACAGGGCGAGAAGCTCATGAGGCGTTCATCGTGCGGCAAAGAGGATTTTGCCGCTCGAATACGTCCGCTGCGCATCGTAGTACCGGAAGTGCAGCCCGGTCTCGTCGCGCCGCAACTCGAGGGTCAGCGCGGCGTCGGGGAACACCAGCGCCTGGCACTTGAAGTTGTCGACGCCGGCGCTGTCCTCGAGGCCGGCGAAGTGCCGGCGGCCGAGGCGCACCGCCCAGTCGAGCTGGACGATGCCGGGCAGGATCGGGAACCCGGGGAAGTGCCCCTTGAAGTGCTCCAGCGCCGGCGGTATGCGGATCCGGTAGGTGGCGCTCGAGCCGTCGGCAGTCGAGGAGAGGATCTCCGGCAGCAGCATCACGACTCCCGCGCGAAGAGCTGGACCAGCTCCTGAGACACGACCTTGCCGCGCTCGCTGAGCGGCAGCTCTTTCACGAAGCGGAAGCGCTTGGGCAGCAGGGTTTCGTCAAAGTGCGGCGCGAGGTGCCTGCGCAGCGTCCGGCCGAAGGCGCGCGCCCCGAGCCGCTCGAGCGCCGCCGCCCCCTCGCGGGTCGGCACCAGCACCACGCCGAGGCGCCGCGGCGCGGGCAGGGGCACCGCGTATGCCGTCGCGACCCATTCGTGCGCCTGCAGCCGCTGCTCAAGCTCCGGGAGCGAGAGCCGCTTGCCCTCGATCTTGACCACGCGATCGAGCCGGCCGAGAAGGACGAAGCGGCCGTCGCCGAGCAGAGTCGCGCCGTCGTCCATGCGCCAGCTGCGCGTCGGCAGGTACGGCGAATCGAGCAGCAGCGCGCCGTCCGCGTCGGTGGCGACCGAGATGCCGGGAAAGGTCTGCCACACGTCTTCGTGCGCGCCGCCGTCGCGCCGGCGCCAGGCGACGCCGCCGGTCTCGGTGCTGCCGAACACCTCCACCGGCGCGGCGCCGAACGCTTCACGATAGAGCGCGGCGGTCGGCGCGGAGAGCGGCCCACCCGAGGAAAAGATGATTTCCGGCCGATGCCATTCGCCGAGTGGCAGCAATCCGGGAAAGCGATCGAGCTGCGCCGGCGTCGAGACCAGCACGTATCGACCACGCTTCGCCGCGGCGGCACGCAATTCCACCGCGTCAGCGCTCGTTGCCTCGTCCGCCGGCCGTCCGGCGGCGAGCGGCAGGAGCAGGCGGAACAGCAGCCCGTAGATGTGATGGTGCGGGACGGTCGAGAGCACCGACGATTGTGCAAGCACGCCGCCCCAGAGCGCGTGCAGGTTCTCGAGCTCGCGGTCGAGCTGCGCCAGCGTCTTGTCGACGCGCTTCGGCGCGCCGCTCGACCCCGAGGTATAGAGCGCAAGCCGGCATTGCGTCGCCGCCGGGAGTGAAAGGGCGCTGGAACCCGTCGCGTTTTCGATGTCGGCATCGCGCAGCGCCTTTCCTGCGACCGCCGAAACCGCGGCGGGCTGGAGGCTGGGCGGAACCAGCGCGGTATGCCCGCGCGACCAGAGCGCCAGGAGCGCGGCGAGGAAGTTGAGCGGCTTCTCGCAAGCGAGAACCGCATCCGCATCGAGGCGCGTCGCGAGCGCGGCGACGCGCGCGCGAAACTCCGACCATGCCACCGGCGCGCCGGCGCACCAGCCGACCACGCTGTCGCCCGCGCGGTCGCGCGCAAACACCTGCGCAATCGGAACGAAGCTCACCGCGCGTGCGGGAAGAGGTGCCGGCGCAGCAGCCATTCGCCCGCGAACAGCGTGCCCATCGCCAGGTAGACGATGAAGCCGTTGTAGACCGCCCAGACCTCGCGGCTCGCGGCGAGCGCGCTCCAGATCGAGATGGCGGCGTTGATCACGAAGAAGCCGCACCAGACTTCGGTGACGTGGCGCGTGTAGCGCACCGCCTCCTCGGGCAAGTCGGGGTGCGAGAGGCGCGCGATGCGCTCGACGATGCTCGGCGGCGTGCGCAGCGACAGTCCGAACAGCGCGAGCAGCGCGAGGCTGATTCCCGCCGGATAGAGGCGCAGCAGTGTTTCATCGTTCGCGACGGCGGCGCCGACCGAGAGCGCGAGCGAGCCGGCGATGACCGCGTGGGACAGCCACGACAGCCCGGCGAACATGCCGAGCGCGCGGCCGCGCCAGCGCAGCAGGATCAGGGCAACGACGACGGCCGCAACCCAGCGCGGCTCGAACCAGAGGAGCGCGAGATAGATGGCTATCGGATACCCGAGCGCTAGCGCCACTCGCGCGCCGGCGCGCCAGAACGGCACCGTCAACCTTGCACCGGTTAGCCCGCCAGCAGGCGGTCCACCGCCACGACGACGTCGCCGATGGTGCGCACGCTGCGGAACTCGTCGGGCTTGATGCGCTTGCCGGTCATTTCCTGCAGCTTGATGACGAGGTCGACCGCGTCGATGCTGTCGAGATCGAGGTCGCGATACAGGTCGGCCTCGGGCGTGATGCGCGCCGGGTCGACTTCGAATTTATCGGCGAGCAGCTCGCGCAGCTTCGCCAGGATCTGGGGGTTGGTCATTCAGGTAACCGCGCCTTGCGCACGAATGAATTCCGCCAGCGTCCGCACCGAGCGAAAATGCTCGCGCACGCGCTGGTCGGCCTGCTCCAGCTTGAGCTTGTATTTCTTGTGCAGCGCCACGCCCAGCTCGAGGGCGTCGATCGAATCGAGACCGAGACCGTCCTCGGCGAAGAGCGGCGTGTCGTCGCCGATGTCCTCGGGCTTCAGGTCCTCGAGGTGCAGCGAGTCGACCACCAGAACCTTCAGCTCACGCAGAAGCTCGTTCATAGCCTTCCAGTTCGGTGGTGAAGAAGCGCTCCAGCGCGCGCGTCAGTGCGCGCGGCTTGAATCCGTTGACGCTCTCCTCCGCGAGGAGCGCGCTCGCGCCGATCAGCGGTTTCGCCTCGATCGTCAGGCGAAAGCCGCCGGACGGCTGGTCATACCAGTGGCCGGTGCGGGTGAAGGCAGGCGGGTCGCAGCGCAGCACGATCGGCTGGATCGCTGCGCCGCTCGCGAGTGCGATGCGCGCCGCGCCACGCATGAAATGCAGCGGCGCGCCGGGCTCGGTGCGCGTGCCTTCGGGGAAGATGATGAGCGGCGAGCCGGCGCGCAGCGCAGCGGCGCAGGCGTCGACCAGCTGCTCGGGATCGTCGTTGCTCAGGTAGCCGGCAGCGCGCACCACGCCGCCGTAGAAGGGGTTCCACCACACGCCGCTCTTCACCACGCACAGCGCGTCGGGGATCAGGGCGAGCAGGACGAGGATGTCGAGATAGCAGGGATGGTTGGCAAGCACCAGTACCGGCTTGCCTCGCGAGGCGGCGAGCAGATCGGCGTTGCGTTGCTCGACGCGCATCACGCCGCCCCATTCCAGGACGCGGATCACCGCGCCGAACGACCAGCGGATCACCGCGCGCACGCGACGCGTGTGGCCGGCGCGGCCGCCGGGCCCGAGACGCAGCACCGGGAAAACGGTGACGACGTAAATCAGGCCGCCGAGGCCGACCGCGGCGAAGCAGAAGGCGACGACGCAGACGCGCCACCACGAGTTAAGCCTGGCCATGCGGCCTCCACTGCCACTGCTGTCCATGGCTCGACCAGCGACCGGCCTTGCCCTGCTCGAGGCTGCGTGCGAAGCGCCACACCGCTTCTTCCGGCGCGTCGTCGCCTTCGGCATCGCTCCAGGAAAGATCGACTGCGTGCGGCGCGCTGCGCGCCTCGAGACGCACGGCGATCGCGTGCGCGTTGCGCGGCGAATCGACCAGCGACTGGTAGACCGGCGGCGGCGGCTCGTCGGCGAAGGCGAGTACCACCGTCGCTTGCGGATTCTTCAGCGCTTGCGCCGACGCTTCGACCAGCGCGAGCGGGAACGTCGCCTCGCCCGAGGAGACGGCGGTCGCGGGCGAGCGATCCTTGCGCGCGATGCCGTACAGGCCGGCGGCGGCGTTGAGCACCGAAAGGCTGAAGCTCATCGGCGAAGGAAGCTCGTTGCCGGCGAGTTGCGCGAGAAGCTCCGCGCTGCGCGCGAGCTCGCCATGGCGCGAGGCGAACACGAGGTGCACCGGTTCACCCTCCGCGACGCAGGCGTTCGCGACGTGCAGCGCGATGCGGTCGAGAAAGGACAGCCGCCGGCGAACCAGCGGCTCGATGAAGCCGACTTGTGGCTGCGGACTGCACCCCTCCTCACCCCACGTTGCCCACTTGGAAACTGGAACCAGAATCGAGGGCACCGACATCGATTCCACGACCCCCTTTCCCGCCTTTGGATGGCACGGCGCAGGTCACCGTTTCAACTATATGGATGATACTTGACTTTGATCATGGGACGCGCAGCGCCCGGTGACATAATCACATTGACTTTCAATGTCGTAACCGCGGGGAGACACCGTAATGCCAGCCTTACCAAAACTAGCCGTCGGGCTTGTAATTTCTGCTGTCGCGGCGGTCGCCTCGGCGCAACAACAGTACCCGACCCACAGCGTCAACATGCTCGTGCCGTACGCCGCCGGCGGGCCGACTGACACGGTCGCGCGCGTCGTCGCGCAGGCGATGCTCAAGCCGATGGGCCAGACGGTGATCGTCGAGAATCGTCCCAGCGCCGGCGGCATCATCGCGCCCGAGGCGGTGAAGAACGCGAAGCCCGACGGCTACACGATCCTCATCCATCACATCGGCATGGCAACGACGCCGACGCTTTACCGGCAGCTGCGCTTCAACCCGCTCACCGACTTCGAGTACATCGGCCTGATCAACGAGGTGCCGATGACGATCATCGCCAACGAAAAGGTGCCGGCGAAGGACCTGAAGGAATTCCTCGCCTACCTGCGCGCGAACAAGGACAAGGTCAGCTACGCCAACGCCGGGATCGGCGCGGCATCGCACCTGTGCGGCATGCTGTTCATGAGCGCGATCAAGCTCGACCTGCTTACGGTACCGTACAAAGGCACTGGCCCGGCGATGAACGACCTGCTCGGCGGGCAGGTGACGTTCATGTGCGACCAGACGACCACGACTACTTCACAGATCAAGTCCGGGAAGGTGAAGGCGTACGGCATCACCTCCGCGAAGCGTGTCGCCTCGCTGCCGGACCTGCCGACGCTCCAGGAGCAGGGCCTGAAGGGCGCCGACGTCGGCATCTGGCACGGGCTGTACGCGCCGAAAGGCACGCCCAAGCCGGTCCTCGACAAGCTGGTGAGCTCGCTGCAGGCCGCGCTCGCCGAAGCTGACGTGCAGAAGCGCTTCTCCGACCTCGGCGCGGTGACGTACGGCAAGGACCGCCAGACACCGGCCGCGCTGCAGGCGCACCTCAAGGCCGAGATCGCCAAGTGGGAGCCGCTGATCAAGAAGGCCGGCCAGTACGCCGACTAGGCGGGGCAGCGCAACTCAGTCCACGACCCGGCGCACGTAGTCGCTGAGTCGCCGCCGCAGCGCAGGGTCGCGCGCCGACTCGATGTGCCCCGTGCCGGGCAGCAGCCAGAGTTCCTTCGGCGGCCGCGCCGCCTCGTAGAGAAGTTGCGCATGATGCGGTGGAATGATCGCGTCGGCGTCGCCGTGGATCAGTAGCAAGGGCAGCGGGCTCACCGCCCCGACGGAAGCGAGCGGCGAATAGTCGTTGTCGACGACGAGCGCCGGCAGCCACTGGAACGGCCAGGTGAAAGCGGACCCGGCGAGCTTCTCGCTGGCGATCATCCGGTAATCGGCGAAGGCGCTGTCGGCAATCACCGCTCGCAGCGCGTCACGCCGCGAACCGCGCGCGGCATAGTGGATCGCGAGCGCGCCACCGAGGCTCTGGCCGAGAAGCACGATGCGCCGCGGGTCGACGTCCGGACGCGCGCGAAGCGCCGCGAGCGCCGCATCGATGTCGAGCTGCACGCCGCGCAGGGATGGCGTGCCTGTCGATGC
>Ga0315912_10003446_pt1 | contig 15720 bp, 10 predicted proteins | sample VfabasoilMG_FD_204469 | JGI IMG/M metagenome (GOLD analysis project Ga0315912, IMG submission 204469) | Garden soil microbial communities collected in Santa Monica, California, United States - V. faba soil | ecosystem: Environmental > Terrestrial > Soil > Garden | place: USA: California... | reverse complement strand
CGTTGCCGGCCACGACGCCGGGAGCCAGCTGCAGCACGTCGTTGTACGAGCGCGACGTGGGCAGCGTCTGGAGAATGTCGCCGTCCAGCACCTGCTGACGTCGCGCGCTGCGTGTGTCGACGATCGGAGACTCGCCAGTGACCGTGACGGTTTCCTGCAGATCGCCCACGCGCAAGTCGGCGTTGATACTGGCCGTGATAGCCGCGGTCAGCTGGATGTTTTCCTGCCGCACCGTGTTGAAACCGGGCAGCGTGAACGTCAGCGTGTAAGTGCCTGGAGGCAGCGCAACGATGCTGTACTGTCCAGTGTCATTCGTCGTGACCGAGCGAACTTTCTCGATCAGCGCCGAGCTCGATGCTTCGACCGTGACGCCCGGAAGGACCCCTCCCGACGCATCGCGCACGGTCCCGGCAATCGTGGCGGAGTCCTGGGCGAACGCCCCGACCGGCGCCAAGAGCACAGCCAGAACAACCACAGCCCTCACGAACCTGTACATGCCACCTCCTACTGGTGGTCCCGCTGGATGACGATTATTTCGTTACGCGAAATGGAATTCTCTGACCGCATAGGTTTCTACGCCTTAGGAGTTAGACTGTCAAGGCATTCGTCGTATAAATGCATTACTGATCCAGGGGGTTCCGAGTCGATGAAGTCGTTCGCAGCTGCGGTTTTGAGCGTGGGCATGGCCGTGATGCTGGCCACCTATGGCGTGGACGCCCAGCAGGGCGGAGGTCAGGGCCGCGGCGGTGGCGCCGGGACGCAGGACGTCGTCGGCGGCGGCCAGGGACAGGGTGGCGGCCAAGGCCGTGGCGGTGGCGGCGGTGGCCGGGGCTTCACACCAGCTGGGGCAGCGCCACGCAGCGCGGCAGGCCGCGCACTCCTGGGCGGCCAGACCATGAAAGAGAAGGGCGTGTGGCTGCCGAACTTCGGCATCCTCGACCCGATCGCCCCGTACAAGGACGTGCCGTTCCAGCCGTGGGCCAAGGCGGTCTACGACGACCGCCAGAAGCACGAGCTCGAGCCGCACACGCGCTGCAAGCCGTCGGGCACGGCCCGCCAGTTCCTGACGCCTTACGGCGTCGAGTTCGTCGAGCTGCCGGAAGCGCAGCGCGTCTTCATCTTCGACATCGGCGGTCCGCACACCTATCGCACCATCTACATGGACGGCCGCTCGCATCCGGCTGATTTCACGCCGACGTACTACGGGCACTCGATCGGCTGGTGGGAAGGCGACACGCTGGTGGTGGACACCGTCGGCTTCAACGAGCGCTTCTGGCTGGATCGCCGCGGGTTGCCGCACACCAACCAGATGCACACGATCGAGAAGTTCACCCGCACGCACCAGAACGCCATCGACTACCAGATCACGGTGGACGACAAAGGTGCCTACACGGCGCCCTGGACCGGGAAGTTCTACCTGCGCTGGGAACCGGGCACCGAGCTCTTCGAGTACATGTGCCAGCAGGCCAATTACGCTACGGAATTAATGGTTGGAGATCGGGAAGCCGTCGGAAAAACGACGAATGTAGTTCCGTAGCGCCCGAAGGTCTAAGGTCTAAGGCCCAGGGCCTCGAGTGCCGCCCGCGCCTGCGGCATCTCAGGGGCGATCTGCAACGCCCGCTCGAGATACGGGCGGGCATCCCCCGCCCTCCCCTGCTGCATCAGCACCACCCCGAGGTTCGTCAGCGCGCTGACGTTCTCGGGGTCGTCCGCGACGAGGCGCCGCAGTTCCTCCGCCGCCTCGCGCGTGCGCCCCATCCGCACGAGCAGCGGACCGAGGTTGCCGCGCGCGCCGGCATGCGCGGGGTCGAGCGCCAGCGCGCGGCGGTATTCCCGCTCGGCGTCCGCCAGCCGGCCGGTCATCGACATCAGCAGCCCCAGGTTGTAGTGCGTCGTCGCGTCGTCGAGCCCCGCGAGCGACTTCCTGAAGTACTGCTCCGCCTCGTCGTAGCGTCCGAGCGCGCTCAGACAGCCGCCGATGTGTGCCAGGCCGAGATAGTCGCCCGGCACCATCGACGCGTACTTCTGGAAGAGCGGCAGCGCCTCGCTGTTGCGTTCGAGCGTGCGCAGCACGCGCGCGAGCTTCAACACGGCGTCTGGATTGTTGGGGTCGAACTCCACCGCGCGCCGCACCAGGTACTCGCTCCACGCCGCGTTGACCGTCAGCGTCGCATCCGACGACACGCGCAGCAGCAGCGTGCTGTTGCGCGACTCGCGCGTGAGGCCGTCCACGATCGGGTCGGCGAACGGCGTAAACGCCGGCCGTTGTCCCGCGCGATACACCGCGCGCTCGGCATCCTGGTGCCGCCCGAGGGCGCGATAGCTGTCCGCGAGCAGGCGGAACGCCGGCCCGAACGCGGGCGTGGCGCTGGCCACGCGCTCGAGGATCTCACGTGCCGCGTCTGGGTCGTTGGCCGTCAGCGCCACGCGGGCGAGCCCGAGTGACGCGTATGCGGCAATCGGGATCTCGGGCGCATGTGCCGGGCCGTCGCCGGCCGGCTCCGGTTCCGGTGGTGGCAGCGTCGCGGCGCGGCGCCACGCCTCGGCCGCGGCGTCGTAGCGCGCGGCCTTGAATTCCGCGTCGCCGAGCCGCAGCCACACCGGCGCGAAGCCGGGCGCCGCGGCGGCAATCTCGCGCAGCCGATCCGCGAGCCCCTCGGCGCCGCCGAGCTCGATGTCGATGAGGGCGCGGCGATAGCGCCAGCGCCAATCATCGTCGAGCGCCGTGACGCGCTCGTAGCAGCGCGCGGCCGCGTCGAAGAGCAGATCCGCGTGGTAGGCGCGGCAGAGGGCGCCCACGGCAGCGGCCGAACCGGGCGCGCGCGCCGCCGCATCGTAGGCACCTCGCACATGGGCAACCACCGCCGGCGTCTGCGCCGCGAGGTCCGGCAAAGGCGACAGCGGCGAGCCGCCCATGGAACCGCACGCCGCCGCGAGCAGTGCCGCAACGAGGGTGAGCGCCGCGCGCGGTAACCACCCGGCGATTGCCCGGTATTCCCTGATAACCATGCGGGGATCCGCACTCACCTGCCGCCTCCTGATCGCCGTGGTACTGCAGCTGGCGGGGTGCCCACTGGCCTCGGCGGAAATGACGCCGGGGCCAGTGCGAGTGGCGCTCGATCCAGTGTTCGTCGAACACATGAGCGGGATCGCCTGGGGGGCCATGACGGCGGAATGCACCCGGATCTGGGCACGGGAAGGAATCGCGCTCAGCTGGTCGGGCCCCAGTGAAGGCGCCGATCTCACGATCCCCGTCGTGTTCGACGATTCCGGCGTGCGGCAGCACGACGCGAAGCACGAAGACGCGTTTGGCGTCACCCTTTTCGCCGGTCGCCAGCAGCGCATCCTCGTGTCGATTCCACGCGCCCGGACAGTGGTGGCGCGGCGGAGCGGGCTGGCGGATTCATCCGATGCGACGACGCTCGACATCGCGATGGGCGTGGTGCTGGGCCGGGTGGTGGCGCACGAGATCGGGCACGCGCTGCTGCTCACGCTGTCGCACGCGACGCACGGCCTGATGAACCCGCGCATCGAGACGGCCGACCTGCGGCCGCTGCCCGCCACCGAGCTCGCGCTGCAGCCGCCCGATCGCCGCCGGCTCACCGTGCGCTTCTCGAACCGGCCGGCGCCGCTGCAGGCGACGAACGCCGCCTTCACCTGGACGGACGTGCCGCCGCCTGTTCCTTCTCCGCTGCTCGTGCGGCGCTGAGAATGCCGCGCATCCCTTCGTTCCCCTCGTGACACGCGTACTCGAACACCGGATGCTCGTCGTCGCGCGTCAGGCGCATGCCGAAGGTCCACGGCTTCACCCACGTGGAGGCGTCGTCGAACGTGATCGACCACTCGATGGTGTTCTTCGAAGTCGGCCGGAACCGCTCGATGGTCTTGAGCCTGCTCGACGCACCGCCAAAGGCCGACGCCTCGAGGTAGTGCGACCCTTCCACCACCAGCGTGTCGCCTTCCCAGTGGCCGCGCGAGTCGCCCATGTACGACTCCATGTGCGCGGGAAGCTGCGTGCGGCCGTCCAGCGGGATCACGCGCGTCTCGTGCACCATCTCGTAGCGGATGGCCACCACGCCTGGCGCCTGCACGATTTCGTACGAGTTGCCGTAGATGGCCGGCATCATCGAGCCGGGCACGCCGCGGGAAATGCAGCGGACGTACAGCGTCAGGTCCTTGGGGCTGTCGAACGGGCCCGTGTAGTAGCCGTCGCCGCCGCGGCGCGCGGCGCGCACGGCCGCCGCGCGCTTCTTCGCGTCGTCGGTGGTCGCCGGCATCTTGTAGTCCGGCGCGTCCTGGATCATCCAGGCGCGGCTGTTGCTGGCGTTGTAGTTCTCGTACCAGTGCTTCGGCCCGGCGCCGGTGTTTTCCTCCTGCGTGCCGCCGATGACTTCAGCCGTCTCCTCCGCACGGACCGACCGCAGCTTGACCAGCTGCGCCAGCTCCTCCGGCTTCACGTCCTCGAGGCGCCGTCCGGCGAACTCGGCCGGCCGCTCCATCGGGATGCCGCTCTCGTTGCTGTTGGTGTAGGTGCCCTGGATGTCCGGGTCGCCCCACGGCGTGCGCGGAACGGACGACGACTGCGCGCCGGCGATTGCCGTGAAGAGCGCCATGGCCATTCCGGCGCCCAGAAGAGTTCGGGTCAGAGCATTCATGATTGGTCCCTGAGGCCGGTCTGAAGACCGGCGGCTACGTCCCCCCTACGGCCGCGTCCACAACGTTACGCGCCCAAGTCGATCATACGGCCTGGAAATGTGCATGCCGCCGGTGACCGCGTCGGGCCGGCCGTCGCCATCCAGGTCGCCCGTCTCGACGGTGTTGAGGTGCGTCGGCGACGATGCCACGTCGTGCCGCGTGAACCCCTGTTTCCCGTCGTTCTCGAGCCACACCAGGCTCGCGGCCTTCGGATCGTTCCAGTCATTGTTGGCGGTCACCAGCAGCACGTCGAGATCGCCGTCGCCGTCGAAGTCCGCCGCCTGCGGGCTGGTGGCGCCCTGCAGGCTCACGATGCGGTGCAGTTCGAAGCGGAACTGGCCCATGTTCTCCAGCCACTGCACGCCCTGCCAGGGGCGGCTGTTCGGCGGCGCGTATTCGAAGGCGTCGCCGTTGGCATAGAGGATGTCGGGATCCTTGTCGCGATCGAGATCGACCACGGAAATCCAGCTCGATCCGAAATCAGGATTGGTGGAGCCCCACAGCAGGCGCGGCGTGAACATGCCCCCGCCACCGTTGACGAAGCCCCAGATCTCCTCCCACTCCTGGCTGATCAGCGCCACCACGTCCGGGCGGCCGTCGCCGTCCAGATCCGTCGGCACGGCGTTGATACCGCCCGAGAGCCGCTGCAGCACGTGCATCGTGAAGCGCCAGCCGCCGGTGTTCTCGAGCCAGCTCGTCTCGCCGTCGTCGTAGCCGAAGCCGGCCACGCTCACGTCGAGATCGCCGTCGCCGTCCAGGTCGGCCGCCCGCGCGTCGGCCACGCGCGCCACCTTGTCGACGAGCGTCCTCACCGTGAACCGTTGGCTGCCGTCGTTCTCGAGCACGAGCACGGAACCGATCCGCGCGTTGTTGGGGTGCAGAAAGCCGAGCGAGGCGACCAGCACGTCGTTGTCACCGTCGCGATCGAAGTCCACCACCTCGGCGTGCGCCGGCGCCTGCACGGACGCCAGTGTCTGCTCGGTGAAGGTGCCGCGTGGCGACTGCCGGATCCATGCCACGAGGTTACGGAAGGCGTCGCACACGAGGACGTCGCGCAACCCGTCGCTGTCGAGGTCGGCGATCGCCACGTGCGCGATCATCGGACGCTCTTCGCCCTGCGGGCCGAGCCCGACCGGCCGGCCGCTGAACAACGGGCGCGACGCGGCCGCGGCCGGTGGCTTCGAAGGCGGCGGCTGGGTTCCGCCGCCGCATGCGGCAAGAGCGATGACGGCCGCCGCCAGGCCGGCGGCGGCGAACCAGGGGCGCAAGACTACGGTGACGATGTCGAGAGTTTCCGCAGGATGGTGGCCGCGCCCTCGCGAACCACGCCGCCGCGGCCGCCGCGCCCGCCGGACCCGTTGGCGATGTCGAGCGGCGTGAATCCAGCCTTGTTCTTGAAGAGCGTCGCGCCGCGCGACACCAGGAGATCGATCACCGGCTCGCCGCGGCCCACCGCTCCGTGCAGCGCGGTCTGGCCGGCGGTGTTGAACGCGTTCACGTCCACGCCGCGGTCCAGCAGCAGCTTGCAGGCTTCCACCGCGCCGTCGGGCGTCGGCACCACGATGCGAATTGCCTCGCCGCGCAGGCCGCCGTAGCCGAGGCCGGCCGCGATCATCAGCGTGGTCGTGCGGTCTGGCAGCGTGATGAAGGGATCGGCGCCGCCGTCGAGCAGCGCCTTCATCGACGCCGTGTCGTTGGTCTTCGCCGCGCGCATGAGCGGCGTCGTGCCCTCGCCGAAATTGAGCGTCGTGCCGGCGTCGTGATGCCGCTTGAGCGGCGGCCGCCGGAGCTTTGCGTTCGGATTGGCCCCCTTCGCGAGCAGCTTCTTCACCACGTCGATGGCGTCGAGTTCGTCGAGGAAGATCGGCGTGGGACGCCCCTGCGTCCACTGGATGCTGTTCATGTCCACGGCCGCATAGAGCGGCCCTTCGCCGGACAGGTCCACCACGTTCGGATCCGCGCCCTTGTCGAGCAGCATCGCCGCGAGGTCGAAGTGCGAGTTGATGATGGCGAAGACCAGCGCCGTCGTCCCAACGCCCTTCTCGATGCTCGCCTTCTCGTCGCCCTTCAGCGGCACGTCGGTTTCCGGCAGCGCCACGGCATTCATATTGGCGCCCAGTTCGACCAGCGCTTGCGCCGCCGCCGTCGATCCCTGCCGCGCCGCGAACATCAAGGACGTCCAGCCGCCGCGCGGGAGCGGCGAATTGGGGCCGCCGCTGCGCGGGAACTCCAGCACCGGCGCATCGAGGTCCGTTGAGCGCGCGTTGACGTCGGCACCGGCCTTGGCGAGCAGGCGCACCACGTCGGCGTGATCCTCGGAGGCGGCCCACATGACGGCCGTCTCGCCGAACCACGGCTCGCGCGCGTTCACGTCGGCGCCGCGCGAGATGAGGCGCGACACGGTGTCGGGGTTGCCGGTGCGCGCCGCGGTCATCACCACCGGCTCGCCGGCGGCCGTGCGGGCGTTGGCATCGGCGCCCGCTTCGAGCAGCGCCTCGAGCACCTTGACGCTGCCGTTGGTGGCGGCCAGCGTAATCGGCGCAATCCCATAGCGGTTCGCGGCCTTCACATTGGCGCCGGCGCGGACCAGCTGCGTGACGAGGTCGAGCGCGTCGGCCTCCACCGCGTAGTGCAGCGCGGTGGTGCCGTCGGGCGCCGGCGTGTTGACGTCGGCTTTCGCGCGCAGCAGCGCGCGCACCGCTTCGCGGTCGCCGCGCTTGACGGCATCGACGAGCGACGGCGCTGGACCAGCCGCGGACAGACCCGCGGCGGCGGTCAGGACCAGGACGAGAGTACGGGCGAACCGGCTCACGACCCCGCGGCCTCCGCTAGAGTGCAAAGGCGCCGGTGCTGACGCCGAACTTGTCGATCTCGGCGCCGTACTTCTGCGCGACGGTCAACATGACGTTTGCGAGCTGCGTGCCCTTGGGCGCGGCCAGGTGGCGATTGCCCGTGAAGGCGCCGGCGCCCTTCCCCACCATGAGGTACGGCACGTCGAGCGGCGAATGCGTGTTGCTGTCGCTCATGCCGCTGCCCCACACGATGACGGAGTGATCGAGCAGCGTGCCGTCGCCGTCCGGCGTGTTCTTCAGCCGCTCCACGAACTTGCTGAACAGGCTGATCTGGAACGTATTGAGCTTCACGAGCAGCGCCAGCTTCTCGGGCTCGTTGCCGTGGTGCGACACGTGATGCCACGGCTCGTTGAAGCCGAGGTCCGGGAACACCAGCTGGCTCGCTTCGCGGTTCAGCATGAACGAGAACACGCGCGTGAGATCCGCCTCGTACGCCAGCGCCATCAGATCGAACATCACCGACGCGTGCTCTTCCCACTTCTCGGGGATGCCGACAGGCGCCTGCGGCAGCACCAGCTCGGTCTGCGCCTTCTTCTCGGCGCGCTGGATGCGCGTTTCCACCTCGCGCACGTGGTCCAGATACTGATCGAGGCGGACGCGGTCGCGCGCCCCGAGCCCCTTTTCGAGCGAGGCCACGTCGCCGCGCACCGAATCCAGGATGCTGCGGTTCTGCCGCATGCGCGTGAGGCGGTCTTCCGCCGAGCCCGGGCGCCCGAACATGCGCTCGAATACCACGCGCGGGTTGGTCTCCATCGGCATCGGCTCGGTGGGCGACTTCCACGAGATGGTGCTCATGTAGGCGCAGCTGTAGCCGACGTCGCACGCGCCCACGTAGCCGCTCTGATCCTCGGTGGCGATCTCGAGCGACTTGAAGACCGTGTCCTTCGCTATCTGGCCGGCGATGATCTGGTCGAGCGACGTGCCAGCGATGAAGTCCTCGGCCTCGGTGCGCTTCGGCGCCGAGCCGGTGAGCCAGGTGCCGGTGCTGACCGCGTGCGTCCCCGCGAGCGGGCGATCGATGTTCGACACCACGTTCACGTGGTCGCGGAACTTCTCCAGCGGCTTCAGGATGGCGCTGAACTCGAAGCCGGCGCCCGTCGTCGGCGGCGTCCAGTGGCTGGGCCGCTCGCCCATCGGGACGAAGATCGCGCCGAATCGCTTCGTCGGCGTCGCGGCGGTGAGGGCCGTTCGCGTGAGGGCCGGCACCATGGCGTCGAGCAGCGGCAGCGACAGGGTGGCACCGATGCCACGCAGCACTGTTCGACGGGACACCGAGGATTTGGTGATGAACATGGACTCGCGCTCCCTCTACTTGCTGGCCCGCGCGGAGCGCGGGCTAGACAACTCGTTTGATGTCGCTACCAATGATTCATTACCCGGGGCCTTCAAACGCTTCTGGAACGGAACGCTCCGCACCACGCCCAGCACGATCGACGAGAACCGGTACTGGTCCTTTTCGGCGTCGCGGACGATGGCCCTGACGGTCGGCATGTCGGCCGCCGTCAGCCCACGGCCTAGAGCATAGGTCATCAGGCGCTCGGTCAGGGTGCGCACGAACGTGGCAGGCTCGCGCAGCAGCGCCTGCCGCAGCTCCACCACCCCGTTGATGCGCGTGCCGTCCACCAGCTGACCGGAGGCGTCCACCGGCGTGCCGCGCGTGCCGCCGTCGCGCGTGCGCCAGGCGCCGGTGGCGTCGAAGTTCTCGAGCGCCAGGCCGGCCGGGTCGATCATGCGGTGGCAGCTGGCGCACGCCGGGTTACGGCGGTGGCTTTCCATGCGCTCGCGCACGCTCTTCGGCTTGGCGGCGCCCGCCTCCTCTTCGAACGGCGGCACGACGTCGGGCGGGGGCGGCGGCGGCGTGCCGAGCACGTTCTCGAGCACCCACTTGCCGCGCAGCACCGGCGAGGTGCGGTGGGCGTGCGATGTGACCAGCAGGATGGCGCCCTTGCCGAGCAGCCCCTTACGCGTATCGTCGGTCAGGGTGATGCGGCGGAAGTGGCTGCCGTAGACGTTCGGGATGCGGTAGTGCTTCGCCAGCCGCTCGTTCACGAACGTGTAGTCGGCCGTCATCAGGTCGAGGACGTTGCGGTCCTCGCGCAGGATCGAGGCGAAGAACATCTCGAGCTCGGTGTCGAGCGCGCGGCGCAGGTTGTCGTCGAAGTCGGGGAACTCGTGCGAGTTCGGCTGCTTGTTGCGCAGGTTGCGCAGCTGCAGCCACTGCCCCACGAAGTTGTCCACCAGCGCCTGCGCCTTCGGGTCGGCGAGCATCCGGCGCACCTGGCGATCGAGCGTGGCCGGGTCGTGCAACCGGTTGCGCTCCGCGAGATTCAACAGCTCGTCGTCGGGGAGGCTGCTCCACAGGAAGAACGACAGGCGAGATGCCAGCTCGGAATCGTTCAGCGCATACATGGCGCCGGGCGCGACCTTCGCCGGGTCGGGCTCGACACGGAAGACGAACTTCGGGCTCGCGAGCATCCGGCGCAGCGCCAGGTCCACGCCCGCCTCGAACGACGTGCCGTCGGCGCGTCCGCGGCGGAAGAAGTCGAGCAGCACCTTCTGATCGTCGTTCGTGAAGTCGCCACGATAGGCGCGGCGTCCAAGCGTGCTCAGGATGCGCGTCGCGCACGGCTCCTCATCGGACGCGTTCTTGGGCTGGCAAATGAAGATGCGGCGCCGGCTCGGCGTGTCACCCGGCCCGGTGGGGTTGAACGGGCCGGTGAAGAGGATCTGATCGATGTGCGGGTAGCCCGAGAAGTCGATCGTGTCCGAGGAGCTGCGCACGTAGTTCTGCAGCCGCCGCGTGTTGAGCGCGTGCGTCTTCTCGAGGAACGCAATCGTGATGTGCCGCGGCCCCGCCTTGAGGGGCACGCGGGCGGTGAACCGGCCGTCCACGTCGTTGCCGGTCGTGGTCGGATTGTCGCTCGACGCCGCAATCTCCTTGTCGCCGCCGAACGACGCGACGTGCACGCGCTCGCCGTCCACGGCGATCTCGAGCTGCTGCTCGTACTCGAGGCCGCGCATGGTGCCAAGGTTCGTGCGGAACAGCCGCACTTCGAACTGGTAGACGCCGTCGAGCGGCAGCGTGAGGTCGAGTGCCTGCCCGCCGACGGTACCGATCGGCATGCCTTCGACGTGGCGATCCTGAGAGGCGTCCTGCCGGACGCGGAACACCTCGCCCACCGGCGGCAGCTTGGGATCGCCGAGCGCCAGCGCGGTGACGCGTTCCGCCGCCGTCAGGTAGCTTTCGAGCAGCACGGGCGACACGCCCAGCACGTCCGCGTTGTTGTCGAAACCGCCGCTCGAGTCGTCCGCCGGCAGCATCGTGGAGGCGTCGATGCGCAGGTCGAGCAGATCGCGGACGGCATTCGCGTATTCAGTGCGGTTCAGGCGATGCGCGAGCGGCCGGCCCGGGTTCGGCGACAGCCGGGCGGCGCGGTCGAGCGACGTTTCCAGGTACGACACCAGCGCGGTGCGCGAATCCGCCGAGGGTCGCGGCACGCCAGCGGGCGGCATCATGCCGCCGCGCACCTTGCGGATCACCTTCTCCCAGACGTCGGCGTGCGCCGGCGCGTCGGCCAAGCTGACGCCGTCGAGGCTGAGCCCGCCGGTCTTCAGGCGATCGTTGTGGCAGGTGACGCAGTAGGTGTCGAGCGTGGCCTTGAGCGCCGGATCGGCAGCCGGCGCGGCGGACTGCTGTGCGCGCGGCGCCTGCGTGGCTCCGGCCACGCTCAGCGCCCACACGATGACGGCAGCAGTGGCTCGACGTTTCATTTCACTGACAGAGCGGCACCACGCAGATCGAGTTCAACGTGCGGCCGGCCGCAGGCACGGGCAATCCCCGCTCCTGCATCAGTTTCCGGATCAGCGCCGAAGCCTCGGGGCGCTCGACCGCCGACTGCACGCCCACCCGCACGAGCCCTTCCGCGTAGTCCACCGCCTGGAACGTGACGCCCGCGATCGTCGCACCTGGAATGTGCGTGTCGCGGCTGCCGCGATCGCGCGCGTCGAGCTTGGCGCCGCGCTCGACGAGCAGGCGGATCACGTCGGGACGGCCCTTGAGCGCCGCGCCCATCAGCGCGGTGCGCCCTTCGTTGTTCGCGTGGTTGGGATCGACGCCGAGGTCGAGCAGCAGGCGCACCGCCTCGACGTTCTCGGCCGGCGAGCGCTCGTAGGTCACCCCGTCCACCCAGCCGATGCCGGCGGCGGCCGTCAGCGCCGAATCGCCGTTGGCGGTCACCGCTTTCGGATCCGCCTTGTACTCGAGCAGCGCTTTCATCAGCGCCACGTCGCTCGACTGGCTCGCGCGGATGAACGGCGTGGCGCCGTCCTCGAAGAACCACTGCATCGTGAAGATGGTGCGCGTCAGCGTGTTGTCCTTCACCTTCGCGTTCGGGTTCGCGCCCTTGGCCAGCAGCCCCTTGATCAAGTCGAGATGATCGAGGTCCGGCTTCGGCACCGGGTAGTCGCCGCCTTCGATGTTGCGGTTGTCCACGGCGAGATAGAGCGGTGTCCACCCGCCCTTGTTGGCGCGGTTCACGTCGGCGCCGCGCTCCACGAGCAGCAGCGCGAGCTTGTAGTTGCGGTTGTTGACCGCGGTGAGCAGCGGCGTCCAGCCGTACTCGGTGGCCTGGTTGATGTCGGCCCCGGCGTCGAGCAGCTTGCGCGCGGAGTCGACGTCGCCCTCACGCGCCGCGAACGTCAGCGCCGTCAGGCCGCCGCCGCCGCTGCCGACGAGGCCGGCCACGATCACTTCGCTGTCGTCGTTGTCATCCGCCGCGGCCGCAGCCGCTGGTGCAGCCGCTGCCCCACGTCCGGCCGCAGGAGCGGCAGCCGTCGCGGCCGCAGGCGGTGTAGCGGGAGCGGCAGGCGCCGCGGCCGCAGGCGCGGCTCCACCGGCGGGAGCCGCGGCGGGCTGCGCGCCGCCAGCGCCCCCTCCCCGAGCCCGGTTCGGCGTGAACGCGTTGCGCGACGCGCCCAGATCCATGCCGTTCTCGTACTCGAACTCGAGCTGTGCCTCGTAGGTGCGCCCCGCCTGCTGCGCGCGCACCCGGCGCTTCTGCGCTTCTTCCACCGCGCGCGTGTTCACGCGTGGCGCCAGATAGTTGCGCGGCAGCCCGGCACCGGCGGACTTCGCCGCGTAATCGGCGCCCGCGGCCAGGAGCACGCCCACCGCTTCGGAGTGCCGCTGCTCCACGGCCCACATCAGCGCGGTCGTGCCACGCAGCCGTTCCTTCGCGTTGACGTCGGCGCCGGCTTCGACGAGCAGCTTCACCGCCTGCGGCCGTCCGTTGCGCGCGGCGTACATCAGCATCGTCTCGCCGTTCGGCCCGGCGCTCTTCGCGTCGGCGCCCGCCTTCAGCAGGCGGTCGATCAAGGGAGCGCTGCCGTAGAGCGCGGCCATCGCCAGCGGCGACATGCCGGTGCGATTCACCACGTTCGGCTTGGCGCCGGCGCGCAGCAGCAGATCCGCCGCCTCGGCGTCGTCGTTGTAGACCGCCCAGTGCAAGGCGGTGGCGCCGTCACGCTGCGGCGCGTTGACGTCCGCCTTCTTCTTGAGCAGCGCCTGCAGCGCGGCGTGATCGCGGTTCATCACCGCGTCGGCCACGTCGCTGCCGGCGCCGCGAAGCGCGACGGTGAAGACCGTCACGAGGACAAGACAGGCGCCCAGCGCCCGGGTCGTATTTCGCATATCGAAGGTCCGGTGACTCCTAGCCGGCTGTGATCATAACCCCTTCAGCCGCCAAGAGTTCCGTGCGAAACGCGCATCAATCGGGTGCAAAGGCGAGGACGACGTTCCCCGGGGCGCCGCCGTCCACCGTGTAGCCCGAGTTCACGAACACCATGCCCCCGCCGATGACCGGCCCCGGCCCGTCGAGCGAGCCACCCCGCGCCGGCACGCCGTTCACGGTCTCGTAGGTGCGCACGGTGTCGTAGTCCCATACGACGGCGCCCGAGGCGGTTGAGTACGCGCGCACGTGGCCGTCGAGCGAGCCTGCGAGGGCCACGCCCGGCAGGGCGCTGACCGCGCCCGACTGGGCGGGACTGCAGCGCGGCCGTGCGTCGCACGGGACCGGTGGCGTGTGCCACACCCTGGCGCCGTCGCTGAGACGCAGCGCGAACATGCCGCCGCCGCGGTTACGGTCAGCGTCGGTGAACTGCGTGTAGCTGAGCATGATGCGGCCGAGATCCGAGAGCGCCACGTAGACGTGCTGGCCGTCGGCGGCCGAGCCCCACTGCACGCCGCCCATCGAGCCGCCCTCGCCGACGCGCGTCTCCCACAGCCGAGCGCCCTCGCGATCCGGATCGACCGCGTAGACGTTGCCCGACTTGTGCCCCGCCACGAGCGCGCGACGCCCGTTGCCCAGGCTCACCAGAATGGGTGAGGCCGCGAAATCGAAATCCGGCCCTTGGGCCTCGGGACAGTTCGTCTTGTCCTCGAGACGGCACGCCGACACGTAGGCGTCACGCGCGTGCACCTGATGTGTCCACAGGATGCGGCCCGTCTCGAGATCGATCGCCATGAACGCGTCGCTCGTCGCCGTGGGCGGATCGCTGTAGTTGTTGCCGGTGGTCACGTAGAGCGCGCGGCGCACCGGGTCGACGACCGGGCTCGACCAGATCGGCGCGCCAGACGGCCCCCACAGCTGCACGCCTCTGGCGTTCTTCCGCACCGGCCGCGGCTCGTCGGGAATCGTGTACGCCTTCCAGATCTGACGGCCGGTCGCGGCGTCGAGCGCCACGACGCTGCCGCGGAACTTGCAGCATTCGTAGTCGATGAGCGAGCCCACGCCTTCTTCGCTCGACGACACCGGGACGTAGAGCCGCCCCTCGTGCAGGATCGGCGACCCGGTGAGCCGCGCCGACGGATAGGTTTCGGCGGCCACCTTCCACACGAGCGTGCCGGTGGCGGCGTCGAGGGCGTAGGCGTTGCCGCGCGCATCGCCGAAGAACGCGCCAAAGCGGCCCGTCGTGCCGAGCGGCCCGATGCTGATCGACGTGCGGACGATGGCGCCGGCGTCGTACGCCCACTGCACGCAGCCGGTCTTCGCGTCGAGCGAGTAAACGTTGCCCTGGATGCTGCCGAAGAACAGCCGTCCGCCGGCCAGCGTGATGCCCGCCCACGACTGCACGTCGCCGGGCAGGCCGAAGGCCCACTTCAATTTCAGCTTCGGGACGTCGGCGGCGGAGAGGCCGGCGCCCGCCGCGTTCTGGAACCGCGTGTTCGAGGCGTTCTGACCGAAGCCGTTCCACGCCGGCGCGGCCGGCGTCATGGTGAACGTGCCCCGTCCGGCGGGGCACATCGCCTTCTGCGCCGGCGCAATCGAGAACGTCGTGCCGAAGCCGCGGCCGCTGGCGAACTCGGCAATCGCGCGGCGCTCCGCGGCGGTGCGCAGCTGCGTCATCGCCACCATCGGCCCCGCTTCCATCGCGTCGAGGATTCGCTGCGGGCTCATGGCGCGAAGCGCCTCGCGCGACGGCGCGCGGTCCACCGCCGTGTCGTGGCACGACGAGCACAGCTCTTTGTAGAGCGTCGCGCCGTCCTGGGCCGCGGCGGTCTCGGCGTGAACGAACCACGCAGCAAGAACAAGAAGACACGACAGGCGGAAGGTCACGGTGGCAAGTGTAACGAGTGAGGCCGGTCTCAAGACCGGCGGCTACCTGTGGCTGGCGGAACGGTACGCAGCGTTCGCGGGCGGATCGTCTCGCCGAGCACCATCACCGCCGGCGACGACGCGGTGAAGGCGGGCCAGTCGGGCGCGCCCGGTCCGTTGGGATTGCCGGTGGTGGCGAAGCGAACCCAGTACGACGACACCCGCTCGGCGAGCCGCCGGTCGACCGCGGTCCACGGGCGCTTCAGCAGCGCCAGGTTGGCGAAGACGTACGGGACCTCGGCGGTGTGGAACGCGCCGAACTCCGGATGCTCGGGCCACGGGATCGCGCGATCGAAGTAATACACGTAGGCCGGCGTCTTCGCCGTGACCGCACGCTCCGCCACGAGCTGCCGCAGCGCATCCATCCCCTGCTCGCGGGACGCCGCGGCCTTCTCCGGGGTGTAGCCGCCGAACGCGCTCCCCTCGTCGGCGTTCATGCCGGTGAGCAGCGGCACGTCCTGCTGCCACCCCTTGGCGTAGACGGTCGCCACGTCGTCGGTCAGCAGCCAGCCGTCGAGCAC
>Ga0315912_10003445_pt1 | contig 15722 bp, 14 predicted proteins | sample VfabasoilMG_FD_204469 | JGI IMG/M metagenome (GOLD analysis project Ga0315912, IMG submission 204469) | Garden soil microbial communities collected in Santa Monica, California, United States - V. faba soil | ecosystem: Environmental > Terrestrial > Soil > Garden | place: USA: California... | reverse complement strand
TCAATATATAAGCTTACTAATTTTTAGCCAAGCTCCGCTGCCTGCGCGCTTCGTACAGGCATACTCCACTAGCCACGCTAACATTCAGGCTTTCCACAGTACCAAACATAGGAATAGTTACGAGCACGTCACAATTTTCCGCAGTTAAACGACGCATGCCATCGCCTTCCGCCCCCAAGACCAAGGCTAGTGGGCCATCTAATTTTGTGTTTAGTAAAGTGTTTGGTGCATCCATTGTCGTTCCAACCACAAATACACCTGCATCTTTTAGTTCACGAATAGTACGAGCGAGATTGGTAACAGCAATAAATGGTACAGTCTCTGCCGCGCCGCATGCTACCTTGCGCACGGTAGCGTTTAAGCCTACTGCGCGGTCTTTAGGGGCAATCACTGCGTGTACGCCCATAGCATCTGCCACGCGCAAGCAAGCCCCCAAGTTATGCGGATCTTCTACGCCATCTAGAATTAAAAAGAATGGCGGTTCAGTTAAATCACTTTCCAAAATATCATGAATATCTTTGTACGGGATCGGTGTATCCACCACCCGCGCAATAACGCCCTGATGACGACCATTTATGCCCGCCAAGCCATCAAGACGACTGCGTTCTACTTCCATAGTACGCACACCATATTGTTCTGCCATCTTCAATAAGTCTTTCATGCGCGCATCAATGCGATCACGGTCAATGAGAATTTCTTGAATGCTGGAACCGTGTTGACGCAAGCGGCTAAGTACTGCGTGAAAGCCAAATAGAATGCGGACTTGTGGGTTTGAATCTTGACTCATTTTTTGTCTTTTCTTTTCAATCGTGTTTTTTTAGCGCTGGATTTTCTATTACCAGCTTTAGATATCGTTTTACGACTCGGCTTCTCAAAACTGTCTTTAACACCTGCCCTGGGAGGCTTATGGATATTGCCTGCTGGCGATGCTGTGCTGGCTTTACTCTCACTTAATTTATTGACTAAACTGAAGTCCAGTTTACTAGTTTCCAAATCGACACGAGCGACCTTAACAGTGAGTCTGTCGCCCAATCTATATCTAACCGCAGTGTGTTCACCAATCATCTCATGGCGCGCTTTGTCGTAATGAAAATAATCGTTGCCCAATTCGGTAACGTGTAGCAAACCTTCCACATAAACGCCATCTAGTGCCACGAACACGCCAAACGCGGTAACACCGGCCACTGTACCTTCGAACACTTCACCGATTTTATCTTGCATGTAAAAGCATTTTAGCCAGTTGGTTACATCGCGACTTGCATCATCGGCTCGGCGCTCGGTCATGCTGCAATGTGCGCCCAAATTTTTCCAATCTTTAGCTTTGTAAGTTTCGCCATTTAGTGCGGCTTTAATCGCACGATGAATCAGCAAATCGGGATAACGGCGGATGGGTGAGGTAAAGTGCGTATAAGCTTCGTAAGCAAGACCAAAATGGCCGACATTCTCCGGGCTATACACGGCTTGCTGCATAGAGCGCAGTAGTACGGTCTGCAGTAATTGTTCGTCAGGACGCTTTTTAATTTGCTCCATGAGCTTGGCGTAGTCTTTGGCATGCGGTTTATCACCACCTCCCACGCCAAAACCAAACTCCGCCATAAAAGTACGCAGCAACGTAAGCTTTTCAGGCGTTGGCCCCTCGTGAATGCGGTACAGCGCTGCATGCTTCTGTGTGTGCAAATAATCTGCCGCGCAAACATTGGCTGCCAACATGCATTCCTCAATCAGGCGGTGCGCCTCATTGCGGCTGGTCGGCACGATGCTATCTATTTTGCCTTGATCGTTAAAAATCATCATGGTTTCAGAGGTTTCAAACTCAATTGCACCGCGTTTTTGACGTTGCACCAGCATGGATTTAAACAGTGCATATAAGTTCTGCACGTGCGGCATAATGTGCGCATATTCTTTGGCAGTCTCCCCTTGCGGGTTCTGCAACATGTCAGATACTTTGGTGTAAGTCATGCGGGCTTGCGAGCGCATTACGGAAGAATAAAATTTATATTGCTTTACCGTACCCTCAGAATTTACCTGCATATCGCACACCATGCACAGTCGCTCCACATCGGGGTTAAGGGAGCACAAGCCATTAGATAATGCTTCCGGCAACATCGGAATCACGCGGCGCGGGAAATAAATAGAATTGCCGCGCTCAAATGCATCTTTATCCAGCGCATCGTCAGGTTTCACATAAAAGCTCACGTCTGCAATTGCTACTACCAAGCGCCAGCCTGAGCCTTGCGGCTCAGCATATACGGCATCATCAAAATCGCGTGCAGTTTCACCATCAATGGTAATAAGAGGCAACTCTCGCAAATCGATGCGACCCTTGTAGTCTGAGGGTTGTACCAGTTTTGGCATGGCCTCAGCTTGCGCAATTGCAGCAGGAGAAAACTGATGTGGCAGCTTATGTTTGCGTAGTGCAATTTCAATCTCCATGCCGCTGTCTGCATAATTGCCTAAGATCTGTACCACTTTGCCCATTGGGTGCGCATGGGCGGATGGTTGCTCGGTTATCTCCACCATCACTACCTGACCAACTTTGGCGCCCATGTCGAGATGATATGGGATCAAAATATCTTGATTAATCCGTTTATCTTCCGCTGCCACGATAGTAACGCCTTGACCGCGCACAACGCGCCCCACTACGCTCTTATTGGTGCGTTCAAGCACCTCAACTATTTTTCCTTCTGGTTTTCCCTTGCGATCCAAGCCGCTCATGCGCACCATGGCACGGTCACCATGCATCACCTGTTGCATTTCTTTTGGCGATAAAAATAGATCGTCGGGATGTCTGACTTTGTCGTCCGGAACTAAGAAGCCAAAACCATCAGGGTGACCTTGTATAGTGCCTGATATCGCTTCAATTTTTTCGGGCAAACAAAGTGCACCTTTACGGTTGCGCATAATTTGCCCTTCACGTTCCATGGCATTTAGGCGCTTGTTGAAAATCTCACGCTCAGTGGCATTGATTTCCAGTAGAACATAAAGCTGTTCTATGCTCAGAGGAACTCCTTGATCAGACAGCACCTTCAAAACCAGCTCACGGCTTGGCAAAGGCACATCATATTGCGCAGCTTCTCGCTTAGCATGTGGATCGCTGCTGCGAATATTTTTTTTGCCGGTTTTGGTGGTATTATTTTTTTTCATTGACAAGAAGTTTGCTTTCTATAAAATGCGGCGCAAAGTATTAAGATTGCCCAGATGGCGGAATTGGTAGACGCGCTAGTTTCAGGTACTAGTATCGAAAGATGTGGAGGTTCGAGTCCTCTTCCGGGCACCAGTGACTTTGCGTTGCTAATCATACCCTTGTGGGTTTTGAGATTGCCAACGCCAGGCATCACGACAGATATCTTCTAGTGTTTTAGTGGTCTTCCAGCCAAGTTTTCGTTCTGCCAATGTTGCATCAGCAAAATAAATTGCGATATCACCCGCACGTCGACCGACAATTTTGTATGGCACGACTTTGTTCGTAGCTTTTTCAAACGCCCGCACAAGCTCTAACACGCTATAACCGTGCCCTGCCCCTAAATTCACCGTTAACAAGCCGCAGTTCTTTTTAAGCGCATTCAGTGCGGCCACATGGCCTAATGCCAAATCCACTACATGGATATAATCACGCACACCGGTACCATCAACGGTTTCATAATCATCCCCGAAAATACTAAGTTCTTTCAATTTGCCAATCGCTACTTGTGACACATATGGCATGAGGTTATTTGGCACGCCATTTGGATCTTCTCCTATCAAGCCGCTCGGATGCGCGCCAACTGGGTTAAAGTAGCGCAACAATGCAATATTCCAAGTCGAATCCGCCACGCTTAAGTCTTCTAGCATTTGCTCTACCATGCGCTTAGTGTGCCCATAAGGGTTAAACGGGCTTAATGGAGCAGTTTCAGGAATCGGCTTTGTATCGGAAAATCCGTACACCGTTGCGGAAGAGCTAAATACAATATTCTTAACGTTAAATTCGGCCATCACCTCGAGTAAACTCAAGCTTCCGGAAACATTGTTATCGTAATATTTAAGTGGATCGGCAACTGATTCTCCGACTGCTTTTAACCCGGCAAAGTGAATAACCGCGTTGATGCCGTGTTGCTTGAAGACGTCTCTAAGGCAGGGCTTATCGCACACGTCACCTTCTACCAAAGTTACAATTTTTCCTGTGATCTTTTGAATTCGATTGATGGACTCCGATTTGCTGTTACAGAAATTATCGAAAACAACCACGTCAAAGCCCGTATTTAGAAGTTCCACGCAAGTATGCGAACCTATATAACCTGCCCCGCCAGTTACAAGTACCTTCAATCTGGATATTCCCTAAACACCAAGCACGCCGAATTCAGTGCGGTCCTTTATTACCTCACGCACCAAACCAACGTCAATTTTATCTACATTGGTAGAATAACCATATACCAGACTTGTATCACATAAAATATTGATAGTTCTGGGAATCCCTCGCGCAACTTCGGCTATCAAACGCATTGCGGATGGCGTAAATAAAGGCGTATCTCTTCCAGCTATATGTAAACGGTGTTGGATATATTTTTCAGCTTCAAACGATTCCAACGGCGGAATAAAAAAATCGACCGACACGCGTTGGAAAAACTGCTGTAAATCCGGACGCCGTAGCAAATCTCTAAGCTGTGGTTGCCCTACTAAAATAATCTGGAGCAGCTGATCTTTGTCTGCATTAATATTGGACAACATTCTGAGAGACTCAAGCGCTGGTGCGTTCAAGTTTTGTGCTTCATCTACAATCAGCACAACACGTTTATCTTCGGAGTAACTTTTAATTAAAAATTGCTGAAAAGCATCAAATAAAGCTAAATTAGATTTGCCTTCATATGGCTGGTTAAATGCCAACATTATCCAGCTAAGCAAGTCGTCAATATTTTGGTGGGTGTTGTATACGATACCAACCGTAAGTTCCTCTTGCAGATTGTTCAGTAAGTGCCGTACCAGAGTGGTTTTACCACACCCAATCTCTCCACAAATCACAGAAAATCCTGCACGATTTTGAATGCCATACTCAAGCATAGCGTATGCCATGCTGTGTCGTAAGCTAAAAAACAAGAACTCCGGGTCCGGCTGTATTGAAAATGGTTTTTCTTTTAAGCCATAAAACGCTTCATACATATTAAATTATCCTGTAAAAACAAGTGACTCAGTCAATTGGCCAATTTAAGAGTGTTACATATTACCGACGTAGCAACCACGCTTTAAACACAATCTTAGGGAACACAATTGCGTCCACCAAATAACGCTTTGCAAGGCGCTTAGGTTCTGAAAGCATTCGATGTAGCCATTCTAAGCCAAATTTGCGCATCCACATAGGTGCACGTGGTTTTTCGCCCGCCAGAAAATCGATAGTAGCACCTACGCACAAAGCTGCTTTTGCCTTAATTTGTGAAGCGTACGCAGTAATCCACAGTTCTTGCTTTGGAGCTCCTAGGCCCAATACAAGCAGTTCTGCACCACTCGCATTAATCGTTTCGCAAATTGCTTTGGATTCATTATCACGCTTATCAAAACCAAAATCAGGGCTTAATGTACCTACGACTTGCACTAGTGGCCATTGCTGATGAATCGTCGCTTTTGCTCGATCAGCTACGCCTGGCATAGCTCCTAACAAAAACACTTTAATCGGTTTCTCGTTCGCTTGTGCGTAATCAAAAATTGCAGGAACCAAATCGCTGCCTGGAACTGTGCCTGGAATATCAACACCTAACAGGTTCGCAGCCCAAACTACCGGTTTCCCGTCGGTAACCACTAGTGCGGCTTGTTTATATGCAGCTTGTAGGCCAGCGTCTGTTTGTACCTTGACTATGTGATCTACATTGGGCGTTACTACGAACTTACATTCAGCTACCGGCTCGGCAAACCATTCAAAAATAGTGGTTACCGTTTCGTTCATATTGAGTAAGTCAATTTCTACTCCAAATAAATGCACACGCTTATTATTCATTGTTCAATCCCGTTTTGAGCGTATCCAGTCGACTTGGCGGTTAAAGAAAAACTTGAAGTATAAAGGTATTTTAACCAGTGCATAAATTGGGGCGTAACATAACTGCTTAAAGCTGATTATCTCACGTCCAAAAAATATCCAAGCTAATAAAATGGCTGCTGAAAGTACAATTAGCAAGCTTGCAGAAAGCAACACCGCTAGCTTACCAGCAAAAAATAGGCTTATTATAAACACACAGCAACTAAGTAACGTCAGAACAGCCAGCGGTGGAACAATTAAATCACTAGCCAAGCCTAACATCTGGGTATTTTTATGCTTAAGTGCTTCAAAAAATAATCTAGGTGCTTCGCTTAATATCACGCTTAGATGACCGTGTTCCCAGCGCGCGCGCTGTGTATTTGTGGCCTCTTGTGTTGGTGGAAATATGCTTGTTACCAATGCATCAGGTAAGAAAAGTGGCGCTTTATCCAATCGTGCCAAATCTATACCTAGCTTCATATCCTCAACAATGTGGCCGCTGGCAAGGCTGATTTTACAAATATCATCCCACAAAAAGATCATACCCGTGCCCATAAGTTGACATGGTAGTCCCAACACTTTAAACCCAAGTGGCCGTACCTTGTTTTTAACAATCCAGGCAAACTCAGCAACTCTCTCTTTTAGGCTCGGGTTAGGCTGAGATTGCATCAGATATAAAGCCTGCACAGGACGCCGATGTCTGACACAGACCGCTATGAGCGATTGCACTGCACTCTTAGAGACAATACAATCAGCATCCAGAATCAAAACTGCCTGAGGGGGGGTGTTTTTAAGGTGCTGTAAACCGAAATCCAAAGCATAACCTTTGCCACGCTGGTGTAGATTACTACGTTCTATGACAGTTGCGCCTAAACTCCTCGCTATAGCCGCAGTGTCATCGGTGCAATTATCAGCCACTACTAACAATCGATCTTGATCTTCCAGCTGCGGCAACATGGATTGTATCGAACTTGCAATAACCAACGATTCATTATGTGCAGGCATAAGTATTGCTACTGATGGTCTTGCCACTTTATCACTCGTTTCAACTTGTGGCGCGGCCGAAAATATTGCTGCTAGTACTTGTAGCAACAAAATGGAGGCAGGAATCATTAAAATAACGATTAACACGGCTAATATAAAATTAAATATTAACAATTACTTAAGCCTTGAAATGCGTAGCTAATTTTGTCACTTCGGTATCAATACTATGTCGGGCCGTAGCACTTTTATAAGCAGAATCACCCATTTTCTTCAATACCTTTTCTGGCGTTGTTAATGCTTCGCGCATTGCGTTTGTGAGCGCATCCACATCACCTGCCGTACACAGCCAGCCATTTTCGCCATGTTTGACCAGTTCCGGGATGCCAGCAATATAAGTTGAAATGACTGGACGTCTAAGCGACATTGCCTCCATGAGCACGACTGGCAAGCCTTCGGCGAAGCTAGGCAAAACCAATACTTGTGAAGTTAAAATATGCTTGCGCACTTCTTCACTACTTATCCAACCGGTAATGGTAACTTTTTCTTGCAGCTGATATTGCGCGATAAGAGATTCAACCTCAGCGCGCATTTCACCATCGCCGGCTAATATCAAACTAAAATCTTGATTCGCATCATGTAATCTTTTCGCTGCTTCTATCAATAACAGCTGACCTTTTTGCTCACATATCCTTCCCACGCACACTATGGATGGCCGCTCTGGTATTGCCTCTGCAGGCATATTATAAAAATCATATTCCAGCCCGCAATGTACCACCTTGATTTTCTGCCAATCTTTATAGCCTGCCCAGCGAAAAAGCTGGCTGCGACCAAATGAGCTAATTGCTACAACAAACTTCGCATAATCGATTTTTGTATTAAGTCCGATTGCTTGTGGTTTATCAAACTCTTCCGGGCCATGTACAGTAAAGCTGTATGGAATATTGGCAAGTCTGCCTGCCAGCATCGCAATTTCAGCCGAATTTGTACCGAAATGCGCATGCAGATGTTGACTGCTGTGCGATTTCAGCCACGGCTGCATCCTGCAAGCCTCGGCGAAGTAAATCAGGTGGTAAACCAATGATTTATCTGAGTTCCGCACCATATTTAGCGCTAAACATAGTGTGTTAAAAAAACGTGTTGGCGATGTAAGTAAAGTTTGAAGCAGTGATATCAATATCGAAATTACGCCTTGTTGAACGATATAGTGTGTCTTTCCCCGCTCGCTAAGGTCTTCTCCATCAACCAAATGCTCTTTCCAGCCGCGCTGTGCGATACGTTGCACAATAAAACCTTGGCGTTCTAACGCCAAAATTTCACGTCGAATAAAACTATGACTTACCTTAGGGTATTGATTGATTAAGTACGAGATTTGCATTTTGTGAGAATTCAGGTATTGGCACTGCTTAAATCAATTTTGTTTTTGAAAAACTCGATAATTTCATAACGTCGTTTATACATGCTTCTTTTTTTAGATGGAATCTCAGCCATATCTTTGATAGAAAGTGTCATTGGTAATAGATAAAAGCCGCTAGCCTCGTCTAACACGCCTTCATGCTCTTCCCAAAAGACATTATAGTCATTCTTAAATACGGTTTTTTGATCGTTTTTGAAATATTTGTGACGATGATGGCGATGCTGTTCTGAAACAGCAAACATCTTTTTTGCTCCAAGTTGCACTAAGATTACTTTAAGCACTTCTAATAACAGACTTCTTGGTCTGAGTCCTTCGAAATCTTTCGTTAAGGTTTTGTAAATTTCCAAAGACTCTTCCGTCGAAATACCACTGTGGATACCCTGAATGGCTCCAATATATGCAACAACTTCTTTATCTAAATAACTGAGCGTAAAGGCTATTGAAGCCACTCTTAGGTCATCTTGAAAAATATTGAGCACTAGTTCACCTTCTCTAATAAACCAAGGTGCGTAATCTATGGCAACTATTATGCCTTTAGAGATATGGTCGAAACTTATTACTTCATAAGGCTCCGACTCATTAACTCGAGCTAATATTGGAAAAGAATTTAAAAGAATCTCGTAGTGTGTTGCTAGCTTGTCTAGCTTTGTTTCGATATTCCATTCGTTGTGTATATAGGGCCACTCTAATACGCCCAGCATTTGCGGAGTAACTGCTATATTTTGTGCCTCCATCTTTTCAGTAAAATTTTTTATCTCTTGCTTATGCTGATTTGCAATAAAGAAAAACTTTATTCTTCTTTTTAATGTTCTAAGCGATAAAGGTTTATGGTTCTCTCGGGCAATTTCCAAGATTTCTTTGTAGAAATCCTTACTATTGCTATTTAATGAATTTAACATTAGTTATTCGCCCCTGAAAATGAATTTAAACTAAAAAACTATTTATATTCAATTAACTCGCTTTGTTTGTTGGTGTAGCGATGCCATAAAAACTTAAACTGCCCTACAACTTCAGCAAATTTTCCTATTACAAAAAAAAATGATTGTAAGCAAGCTTTGCTGATTGGTAGTTTACTTTTAAAGCTCAATCTTAACATTTGTAGCGGGTATATCAGCACTAAAATCAGCCCCAAGAATGGCTCAATCAGGGTTGCTATCAATACCACCAACGGAATATAGAACCCCCAGCGCCATGCCCTTTTAGATTCTGCCACCCAATGATATTCTGGAGCGGTGCCATGTAAATCGGCGCCCTCTGCAAAAGCGTAACCCGCACGGACAGTACGTTTCCACCATTGTCCAAAGCGTGTCATATTTGCATCGTGCAACATCATTGCCTGATTCAGATGCCAGATTTTCCAGCCATTTGCACGCAACCTTACACATAGCTCGGGCTCTTCACCGGCGATTAGCTTTGGCAAAAAGCCTTTGGCTTCTTCGAAAGCACTTACTCGCATTAAAGCATTGCCACCACAGGACTTTACTTCGCCAGCTTGCATTTTCCACTCCAAATCACACAAAGTGTTATAAATAGTTTTTTCTGGGAAGCGCTCATTTAAAATACCATTTACAACAGCTACTTCAGTATGTGTTTGCATGAATGTTACAGCGGTTTCTAGCCAACCATTTAATACTTCACAATCCCCATCTACAAACTGTACAAACTCTGTCTCTGGATACGTTTTTATGAGAGTTTCAAAACCTGCATTTCTGGCACGCGCTGCTGTAAATGGTTGCGACATATCCAGATTAACTGCCTGCACATCTAATTTTTTCGCAGCTTCTACAGAGCCATCGGTTGAAGCTGAGTCTACATAGACTATGTAAGCAACATATTCATTCAACGACTCAATACAGCGAATTAAACGTTCGCCTTCATTTCTGCCAATTATCACAATACCCAAATTAATCATTTAACGTGTCGATTGTGTTGCCCAATTTGTACGGGAGAATATTTGCCAAATAAGAGGATAACTTTTAAGGTTGTTGAGAATACTAAAGTAGCCTTCTAAACGTACACAATGCTTAATCAAGTCATAGAAATCTGCCAAATGCGTTAAGAAAATATGCGACAACACACCGAATAATCCATGATTTTTTCTAAAGTACAACAACTCACTTTCAATTCGTAAAATGTTTACTTGGCGATTTTTTTGTTCAATTAGTTGGTCAGATTTTGCACTTTCGCCGCCAATATGCACCACGCTAGTATCCGCAAAATAAACCACATCCCAACCGGCTTTCTTAGTTGCGAAACAATGATCCACTTCCTCACAATATAAAAAATATAAGGGATCAAATAACCCAACACTGTCAATTACTTGCTTGCGCACTAAGTAATAGCATCCGGGTACCCAATCACATTGTTGTGTATTACTAGGATTCCAGTCAGCAGCATCAACCAGCTGCACGTCAAATAAGCGGTTTAAACCAACACGATTTGCAAAAAGGTTAAAAGGCGTTGGAAAATATCGGCAAGATGGTTGCTGCTCACTATCTCTTCCCAATAGCCGAACTCCCAACACTCCGCAGGCAGAATGAGCGCTCATATATTGCACGGTTTTTTGCAAAGTGTCAGGTTGTACAAAAGCGTCCGTATTCAACAAAAGCACAAAATCACCGGTAACCATATCTAATACTTGATTGTTGGCACGACCAAAGCCGACATTGGTTTTATTTTCTATTAGGGTTATGTCAGGATATGCTTCTTTTATAACTGCAACTGAATCATCTTTAGACGCATTATCTACTACAAAAACTTCTAGCTCGAAATCCCCTTTTGATGCAAATAGGCTATCCAAAGCTTCCACACTCATTTGCGCCGTGTTGTAGCTAACTAGAATTACAGAAATACGCATTTAAATTACAACTTGCTGAATAACTTGTATATTCAATGCATTGTGCAAAGGAATTGTCTTAATTCGATAAATGTTTCTTTTTTGAGTATTATTGTTTGCTCTTGTCTGCTGGAACATAGATGCTCTCTTGATGTAGCCTAATTTGACCACTCATAAATTTATATTACTTATAAAAGTTAAACAATAGCCCTTTTGGAACAATTGGAATATAACTTACATAATAATTAATGTATATTAAATGCTAGAATAATCAGTCATTACTCAGCAGATTATAACAATTGCCAAGCAATAAACTGCATTCTAACCAAACGCTATTTTAGAAAATTATTCGCCCCCATGCCTGAACACTTAAGAGCACTGATCTTTATCATAATTCTTGCATCTTTTGGCTTTGTTTTCGCTAAAAAAATTGCGGCTGGTAACGTCTCGGTTAGTACCTTCAACCGATGGAGAAATGTTTGGTTTGCTGTCCTGCTAATTGCATTCGTTGCTAATAATTTCTGGATTTACATTATTTTAAGCAGTGTTCTTATCTTAATAATCACTAAGCCAGAACAAAATAAAGTAGCACTGTTTTTTATTTTGCTTTTTGTTATACCTCCACTGGAGGAGGATATACCTGGATTTGGACTAGTAAATTATTTGCTATCACTTTCCCATCCCAGATTTATCACTTTAATTATTTTATTACCTGCAGCAATATTAATTTCACGCCAAAACGACTTTAAGTTTGGGAAAACAGGCGCTGATAAATTTTTATTACTATATATGGTGTTAACTGCCTTTTTGGCATACAGAGACACGACGTTTACCGATACATTGCGAATATGTTTTTACACGTTTATCGACATTTTCCTTCCTTACTACGTAGTAAGTAGAGGTGTTAAAGACTTACCACAGATGAAAACCGTGCTATTTGCCTTTGTGACTTCGGCCTTTGTGTTGGCTTTAATCGGAATATTCGAAAGTAGTAAACAATGGCTGCTATTTAACAGTTTAGATAACGCTCTAGGAATAAGCGGAACGGCAAGTCAGTATCTCGGCCGTGGTGACTCTATAAGGGTAATGGCAACATTAGGACACTCGATTACATTTGGCTATTTTTTGATGATTGCATTGGGGTTTTATTTATATTTATATTCCACCATACAAAGTACCATGATTAAAAGAATTGGAGCAGTGATACTTGTTTTTGGATTGTTAGCACCTTTGTCACGTGGCCCATGGGTTGGTGCTGCTGTACTAGTCATTCTCTTTGTTGGGCAGGGTTCTGGTGCAATTAGAAAATTAGGTGCCTTATTTCTGGCGGGAGTAGTTGCTTTACCTTTATTGGCTGTCGTACCAGGTGGTGAAAAATATCTGGATCTTATTCCTTATGTGGGAAAAACAGAGACCGGCAACATTGAATATAGGGAAAAGCTCTTTACCAATTCATTAATTGTTATAGACAAAAATCCGCTGCTTGGTTCTAGTAACTTTATGGATGAGCCGGAAATGCAAGAATTGATTCAGGGTCAAGGCATCATTGATATCGTAAATTCTTACCTTAGAATCACACTTGAATCCGGCTATGTAGGGCTAGTTTTATTTGCTTCCGTCTTCTTTTCAGTAATTCTTAGAATTCGTAAAAAGATAAAACAAATTAAAGACAAAGAAAATCAATTACACATACTCGGACGTAGTTTAGTCTCTGTTTTACTTGCAATAATGGTTACAATAGCGACCGTTAGCTCCATAGGAACTATCCCTGTTATATATTGGTCGGTGCTTGGCTTAGGGCTTGCCTATTCTAGAATACCTTTGCTGCAAACGCTGCCTGAAGCTGGCAAGGCGTAGTTTTACAGTGAAGAAAGGTGTTCGCCTAATCTTAGCGAAAGCATGGTAACTGTGAAAGTTGGATTGCACCCGCCACCGGTTGAAAATACGCTACTACCAGCCATAAATAGATTACTAATTCCATGCACCTTTGAGTTGCCATCCACAACTCCATATTTAGGATCGCTGGACATTCTAGTTGTACCCATTTGATGACAATGACTACCTACTTCTTTAATTGATACGTTTTCATCTAGTATGTAATCTGGCAACAAAACTCTAGCTGCTCCTAGTTTAGCCATTTCCTTTGCAGCGGTTAGCCCGATTGTACGGATAGTGTGCATATCGAGTTTATTGATATTCCATGTCAATATTACCTTAGGAATCCCAAATCGATCAGTTACTTTATCCAGTGTAATTCTGCTATCAGGGTTTGGTGACTGCTCGATCATACTGGTAATAAAGCCATCGCCATCACAGGGAAAGTCTTGAATTTTTCTTGCCAATTCTGTTGCTGTATCCGAGCTACAAACCAAGTTTCTAAGGTATTGTTTTAATGCCCGCAACCTCCCATAACTCTTCGTTTTTGCATTTGAATCAAATGCAATCACGCCATTACCGATTTTTAATTTTTTGATTATTGCAGGTGATGGTTGCAGAAGAACTCTACCATTTTTCCAATAAGTAGCATTATCCACAACAAATCTGCCATACGTGATATTGAGGTGCTCCATGAAGCAACGGCCTACCATGTCACCTTGGTTGCCTATGCCTGCCTTAATCTGCTTATTGCAAGCAAGCAACATTCGAGCATTTTCAACTGTGCCAAGAGCGAGTGTAAATTGCTTTGCGGTAACTGAAAATACTATGTTTTTATTGTTGGTTACCTCTAAGTAATCAACTATTGTGTGACCAGCATCTAGGTGAACATTTGTTAAGTTTGCATTGATATACAGATCTATATTTTCTGACTTTTTTAGCTCTTCCAGATATTTCCCATTAAATCTCGTGGGTGGGCTTTGTGCATTTGAGAACGTTTTAAAATCAGATCCTGACCATGCTACAGTATCCTGAAATGCATTTTTTGGTAAATCCAGAATCTCTTTCGCCCTATCAAAATACTTATGTACATCGCTTCTGGAGATTGGCCAACCGGGTAACGCTTGTGACCTATTTTCAAAATCGCTTTCATCAAAAAATGAGCACAAGCCTGTCCAATGATTTGAAGTGCCACCGAAAAAACGTAATCGGCAGGTTTTGAGTGCATCCCAATAATTTACACCGACACTTTTACCTTCATATAAGCGTTGTGAGTCCTCTGTATAAGTTAAAGAGCCGCCTTCTAATAAGGCAACACGCTTGCCATTAGCAGCTAATGTTCTTGCAACAGTAATACCTGCAGGTCCAGCACCACATATACACACATCATATTGCTTAAATTTAGTGTTTTTTGATAATAAATCTAGGTCAAATAGCATTTAAGTGATACTTCTTAATAAAAATCAGATTTGAGAAGTACCCAGCCATTAATAATAACAATATCGTTATCAACAAGAATGGTGTCTTTTTGCTTATACATAGCTAGTTTACTTACAAAAAATAATGGTGGTATGGCTAGAAGCTTCAGGAATTGTCTTTTGCCGGCGTTAGCACTATTTTTAGCCATGTCTGACCTTATTTTGTTAGTAATAATAGAGATTAGCTTCTACTTCTGCCTTGTTCAGCACAACACCCAGAAGTTTCTCTTTTGGAACATGGTATAAGGTATCTTCAATCTCTGATTGCTTAGACATCCCGTTAGCCACAACCATCAGCACACAATCCACTTGTGGGAGAATCACCATTGCATCATCAGCGTTCAATATAGGCGGCAAGTCAAAAATAACAATCCTAGACTTGTAGCGATCTCTGAGCTCTTGAATTAGCGTTGCAACTTTATTGGATGATAAGGTTTCCGCAGATTTCGACACTGGCCGCATGGTGGGTATTACAACCAGTCTTGGAATTCCAGGATTAAATATCACTTCTTCCACGTTGGCTTGTCCAAGCAAATACTCGTTCATGGATTTTTGCACGTGTATACCAAGATAGTTAGCTACTCTGGGTCTACGTAGATCAAAATCAACTAGAACTGCAGTTTTTTGCGGTAGGTGAGCAATACTTATAGCAAGGTTGATAGAAACGACTGTTTTCCCGGACTCAGGCGTGGGCGACACAATTGCCAGAGTTCGCCAATTGTGCTCTTCCATCTTTTGTAAAACTTGTGTCCGTAAAGAATCAAAAACAGCAGAGTTTGCATCACCTTTGTGATTAGTAACAATAAGGCTTTTTTCTAAATGCGCTTGATCCAGCTTCAAAACCGGACTGTTGCTATAATCAATTGCGCCCAGCTCATTTTCGACGTTACTAAGGCTTTTTTGAGATGCCACTGCAGGTTCGTTAGACTGTTTTCTAACAATTGGCTTCAATGATTTTGCTTTGGCAAGTGCTTCTTTAATTTTTTCCATAATCTGTCTCTATGTAAAGCCTGTAGCTAGCCTCAGATTAACCTATCAAGAGGCTTAATCAAAGTATGAATAACAATCAATGAGAAAATAATAAATGAACCAATGGCATACCATATTAACCGTTTCTTACGTTTTATCTCGGATTGTGTTGTGATGTAAGGAATA
>Ga0315912_10003444_pt1 | contig 15722 bp, 15 predicted proteins | sample VfabasoilMG_FD_204469 | JGI IMG/M metagenome (GOLD analysis project Ga0315912, IMG submission 204469) | Garden soil microbial communities collected in Santa Monica, California, United States - V. faba soil | ecosystem: Environmental > Terrestrial > Soil > Garden | place: USA: California... | reverse complement strand
AAGCGCTCCGCCGAGCTTCCTCACGTCGGCCGGAGTCTTCACCCAGCTGGACGTCGTCGTGTCGAATTCCCCGAGCTGCGAAAGCATGCGGTATTCGTCCTCCGTCAGGAGCTCGATGCCCATGCTGGCAGCCATCGCGGCGGCGCTGCCTTTGGGCTTGTGCTCCTTGCGCGAGCGCAGCGCCGCTTCGTCGTAGCAGAGACTGCGGCGACCCTTCGGGCTCTGCTCGGAGCAGTCGCAGAAGATGACCTCTCCGGTCTTCTTGTCCTGGCCAATGACGTCGGGCTCGCCGCCACTCGTCTCCATTTCGTCGAGTGAGCCGAGCTTCGCGGGGCTTTCTTCGAGCCGCTTCTGCACGGCTTCCCAGCGAATGCCACGGTGCCGCGCTGCGTTCTCGTCGAAGCGCTCCTTCAGAATCGCGAGCAGCTCCTTCTGGCGGGCCGCCGACGGCTTTTTCCCACTGGGCTTCTTCGTCATGATGGGGCTCGCGATCGAGCATACAGCCGGAGCTGGGGGGTGCGAAACGGTCGGCCGGTGGCGATGATTCGCCTCCGCCGCACCCCAGCCGATGCTAGATCGGGCCCATGAACGACGGGGTCTTCGACGTCTTGATTGTGGGAGGCGGGCCGGGCGGCCTCCAGGCCGCGCTCACGCTCGGCCGGGCGCAGAAGCGCGTGCTCGTGGCCGATGGCGGTCCACGGCGGAACGCTCCGGCAGAGCACATGCAGAACTTCGTGAGTCGCGACGGCATCGCGCCGCTCGAGTTTCGTCGCGAGGCGCGGACACAGCTCGCCAAGTATCCGAACGTGTCGTTTCTGGAGGAGCGGATCGAAACCCTCGCCGGCACGCGCGGGGACTTTCGGGCTGGCTCCATCCGCGCGCGGCGCGTGCTGCTCGCGACCGGGATGGTCGACCAGCCTCCGGAGCTCGAGGGCCTCCTCCCCCTCTGGGGGCGCTCGGTCTTCCAGTGCCCGTACTGCCACGGCTGGGAGGCACCGAAAGCGCGCTGGGGATACTACGCCCCGGTGGCGACCGCGCCGCACATCCGTCCCTTCGTGCTGCAGCTCTGCGGCTGGTCGCCCGAGGTCACGCTCTTCAGCCAAGAGCTCGACGAAGAAGTGCAGAGCAAGCTCGTGGCAGCGCGGGTGCGAATCGAACGGACCCCCGTGAAGCGCCTTTGGGGCAGCGGGCAAAAACTCGAAAGCGTCGAGCTCGATGACGGCACGCGTGTGCCTTGCGATGCGCTGCTCATGCACCCAGCGCAGAAGCAGGTCGAGCTCGTGCGTGCCCTGGGCCTCGCGCTCGACGAGGACGGATACGTGAAGGTCGAGCCGATGATGCGCGAAACTTCGATTCCCGGGATCTACGCGGCCGGTGACCTCACGACGCGCGCGCAGGCGGCCCTGCTCGCCGCTGCGGCGGGCATGCAGGCAGCGGTCGCCCTCAACGCAGAGCTCAGCGCAGAGCGTGCGCTCTCCGGACCGTAGCTCGCGCAGGCTGCACCCCGCACCAGCCGCAGCTGGCGCTCGCCGTCGACTTTCGCGGACCCCCGGCGGCCCCGATCGAGGTTGGTGTCATAAGTCTTGACATCAATCTGGATTGGCGTCATAAGTTGTGACGTCACGATGAAGAAGCCAAATGCAGCCGCAAAAGCCTACTCGAGCCCCGGGCGCGACGAAGCCAAGGAGGCGACGCGCGAGCGCATCATCGACGCGCTGGTGCGCGTGGTCCTCGACGAGGGCGTCCACACGTTCAGCGTCGCCACCGTAGCGAAGCGAGCCGGCATCTCCCACCGCACGGTCTACCGCCACTTCGCCTCGCGCGAGGAGCTGCTCGAAGGCCTGTCCGAGGCAATCGACGCCCCGACCTCAGCTCCGGAGGCCGCAGCGTTCCGTCGGCCACTCGTCGACCAGGCAAGGGAGGGCGCGGTGGGGCTGTTCGGCGTGCTCGAGGCGACGCGCGACCGCGCGACGGCGGAGTTCATCATCGGTGTGGCGTTGCGCCACACTACGCGCGGCAAGCGCCAGCGCTGGGCGCAAGCTCGAGCAGAGGTCCGTGAGCACTTTCCCGCGCTCAGCCCGGACGAACAGCTCGCCGGAGCCGCCGTCTTGCGCGCCCTCATGAGCAGCAACGCTTGGTTCCACCTCTGCGTTCAGCTCGACGTCCCCGTCGACGCTGCCGCGCAGGGCATTTCACGCGCCATCGAGCTCGTGCTCGAGGATCTCACCGCGCGCAACGAAACCAAGAACCGTGAGGAGCCCCGAAACGGGGGGAAGCGAAGCCGAGGCAAGCGATGACCAATCTAGCAAGGACAGTTCACGTGGTACGAGAGTCGCGGATGCTCATTCCCCTCGCGCAAGCGGGCGACCCCAATGCATGCGGTCACAAGGCCGCCGCGCTCGCTGCGCTGCTCGAGCAGGGCTTCGAGGTGCCACCGGGCTTCGTGATCCCCGTAGGCGTCACGCCGGATCCAGCGGAGCTCGCGCTCGCCCTCGACGCCATCGGCCCCGGCCCTTTCGCGGTCCGCTCGTCGGGCGTCGCCGAGGATCTCGACGAAGCATCCTTCGCCGGACAGTACGAGACCCTGCTCGACGTGCCCGCTGCATCCGTCGCCGATGCGGCGCGCCGCTGTGTGGCTTCCGCCGGCGCCGCTCACGTCGCTCACTACGCCTGGGCCAAAGATACCTCCAGAATGGGCATGGCCGTCCTCGTTCAGCGCATGGTCCCTGCCGACGCGGCTGGGGTCGCGTTCTCGGCCGACCCGATCAGCGGCGACCGCTCCGTCGTCGTCATCAACGCGGTGAAAGGCCTCGGCGACCGACTCGTCGCTGGTGAGGTCCAGGGCGACGTGTGGCGAGTAGGCAAGGACGGCGCCCTGCCAGGCGAGCAACCCCACGGGGCGATCGACGGACGAGCCGCAGAGGCCCTGGCGACGATCGCCCGGCGCATCGAATCGCTGCGCGGTGCAGCCCAGGACGTCGAGTGGGCGATCGCTGACGGAAAAGTCTTCGTCCTTCAAGCCCGAGCCATCACCACCCTGCCGATCGCGCCAAAGTTCGAGATCCCCAAGGGCACCTGGGAGAAGGACGCCGCGCATTTCCCCGGTCCCGTGTGCCCGTTCGCGGCCAGCACTCACTTGAACATGAAGGGCGAACGCAACCTGATGCCCGAGATCGGTCTCGTGCCCGATGGGTTCGTGGCTGGTGTCGTCGGCCACGAGTTCTACGTCCACATCGAGCCCGACGACGGTGGCGCGAAGGCGCCGCCGTGGTGGGTGATTGGCATCGCCGCGCGCCTCGTGCCCTCGCTCCGCCGCAAGATGCGGCGCGCCGACGAGGTCGTCCGCTCGGGCTACTTCGACGAGCTGCCTCGCCGTTGGCACGCGACGCTGGCCGAGAAGCAGCGCACGGAGCTCCGCCGACGTAGCGCCATCGACCTCAGCGCGCTCGCCGACGCCGAGCTGTTCGCCCACATCCACGAGCTCCACACGTTCACCATCGAGAGCATGCGCCTGCACTTCGAGCTCATGTTCCCGCACGCGCTCGGCCTCCACGATCTCTGCCAGGCCTGCGAAAAACTGCTCGGCTGGGACGTGTCGAAGACCGCCCGCCTCTTGGCAGGCCTCTCCACCGCGTCTGCGGCACCGGTGCGCCAGCTCGCTCAGATCGCCGACATCGCGCGGGGCCGTCCCCAGACGCGTCAGGCGATTGCAGAGGCAGGCATGCAGCTGCTCGAGCGCCTGAGCGAGGTCGATCCCGAGGTTCACGACCGCCTTGCCGACTTCGTCGGCTTCTGGGGCCTACGGACCTTCGGCCCTGACTGCAGCGCGCCGAACCTCGCCGAGCGTCCCGACCTGATCGCCAGCTCGCTCGCCGCGCTGATCGAGGGCGGCGGTCTGCCGGATCTCGAACCGGAGCGCCAGCGCGTGATCGCCGAGGCCCGCGCCGGCTTGCGCTCCGCCCAGGACAAGAAGCAGTTCGACGACGCGCTCGCCTACGCGGAGCTCACCTATCCGCTGCGCGAGGACAACGTGATTCTGACCGATCAGATGGTGATCGGCCTGGTGCGTCGCGCCGCCCTGGAGGCCGGCCGCCGCTTGGTCGCACGCGGTCTGGCTCGCAGGATCGACGACGCGATGATGCTCGGAGTCGACGAGATCGAGGACCTGCTGGCGCGCGGCGCCGACGCACGGCCGCTCGTCGATCGCCGCAAGAGCGAGCTCGCCTGGGTGCGCGCCAACCCCGGCCCGGCGCACTACGGGGCCGCCCCGGCCGAGCTGCCTGACCTGCGCGGACTGCCCGAGGCCGGCCGCCGCATCAACGGAGCGCTCTTGTTCCTTCTGTCGGATGAAGCGACGAAGCCGCCAGCGCAGAGCGGAGGCATCGTCCGCGGAATCGCTGCCTCCGGTGGGACCTACCGCGGCCGGGTGCGGGTCATCACTTCGGTCGAAGACCTCCACCAGCTGAAGGCCGGCGAGGTCCTCGTGTGCCCTTCGACCTGCGCCGCTTGGATGATGGTCTTCCACCGCGCGGGAGCGCTCATCACCGACTTCGGTAGTGTGCTCAGCCACACCTCGATCGTCGCCCGCGAGCATCGCCTGCCAGCGGTGGTCGGGACCCACTGTGCGACGGCCGAGTTCATCGACGGCGAGGAGGTCATCGTCGACGGAACGCTGGGAACCGTTACCCGGGTTTCCTAGCCCTCTTTGCAGGCGCTCGCTCCGGCGGTCGGCGCTGCTAGGATCCCTTCTCGGAGAGCGCGATGACGACCGGGGCTTCCACGGCACGACCCACGCCAAGCCAGGTTCTTCGCTCCTGCTACTTCGGAGACGGGCGCGAGGCGCTGGCAGGTCGCCTCGCGGTTCTCGCCGCCTGGTGCCTGACGGTCGCCATCCTGCTCCTCAACGTCTTCTTCCGGATCGTGCTGGACGATGGGAATCTCCTCATTCGGGCCGTTCCGACGCTCGTCCTGGCCGCGCCCCTCGGGTGGATCTATTCCCGGCGCAAGCGCGCCCTGCTCGAGCGCAGAACCAGCTAGCGGGAGGGCGACGCCTTCGTGCTCCCGCGGAGGACACCATGGGAATTCTGACCTTCAGCATCAACGTCACCCTCGACGGCTGCGTCGACCACGAGGAAGGGATCGCCGACGACGAGACGCACGCCTTCTTCATTCGCCTCCTGGACGAGGCCGGAGCGATGCTGTGGGGCCGCGTCACCTACGAGATGATGGAGGGCTCCTGGCCGGCGGTCGCCCGGGGCGACGTGGAGGCGCCGCCCGCGATTCGCGAGTGGGCGGTCAAGCTGGACGCCAAGCCGAAGTACGTGGTGTCGAGCACGCGGAAGGACTTCCCGTGGGCCAATAGCCACGCCATCACGGGCGACCTACGCGCGGGAGTGCAGAAGCTCAAGGACGCGACCCCAGCCGGCGTGCTCCTCGGTAGCGGCAAGCTCGCGACCGAGCTCGACCGGCTGGATCTGATCGACGAGTACGCGCTGCTCCTCCACCCCAGGATCGTGGGCCACGGCCCAACGCTCTACCAGAGCGGCCTGTCCAGCACGCGACGGCTCGAGCTGGTCTCGGCAAAGCCGATGAAAAACGGCGCGGTCGCCCTGCACTATCGGCGCGCGCGCTGATTCAGCAGCGCCTCACTGCGCGGTGATGCCATTGCAAGCAACCGAGATCTCCCGCGTGCTGGCAGAGACACTCGCCGAGGCGATGCCATTGCGACTCTCGTCGGTCAGCCACACGACGTCACCGGGCTGCATCGACTCGTTCTGCAAGCTGTTGCCGCTGAGGCGTGAAGACCGCCCGCTGCCGAACTTTGGATCGGAGCCGAAGAACACGTTGACCGATTCCGAACAAGTGACGCGCAGCGTGACGGACACCGAAACCGGCCCGGTGCTTGCTGGAGCGGCGTTCGGCTCGGGCGCTGCCGGCGGCGGTGCCTCGCTCCCGTTCGGCGTGCTCGTGCTGGGCGGCGGGGCGCTCTGCCACTGCATGTTGGAGCACGCCGCCACCATCCACCCCAGCAAGACCGACTGACCGACGTGCATCCACCCACTCGCCATGCCGCAAGGCTAAGGGCGCCCCCTCCTCGAAGCCAGCGGGAAGCGCAGGAGGTGCGCGCCCCCCGAGTGTGGTGCAAAGTCGCCACGCTCCCCCCACGGTGGGAGCAAACTAGCAGCACTTGCTCCCGCACAGCGCCGGCCGGTGCAACAATGTCAGGCCCATGACGAAACTCGTCGTCCACGTCGCCGATCATGCCCACGCCGTGGGCGAATATGGAAACACCCTCATCCAGGTTTGGCGAGGCGCCCCCACGCCGGAAGGCTCCGCGGAGGTCAATCGATGGGCTGAGGCACTCACGTCCAGGGCGCCGAATCAGGAGACTTGCTCACTTTGGGTGGTCGAGCCCTCGTCGAGTCCGCCAGACGCAGGGACGCGGGCGAACCTGGCCCGGTTCGGCAAGGAAATCGCTCCACGCATGGCGATGGCCGTCGTCGTTGCCGAAGGTGGCGGCTTTCGCTCGGCCCTCGTTCGGTCCGTGGGCGTCGCCTTGACGCGACTCATCCCCCACACCGCGGCGTTCCGTTTCACCAACGACGTTGCCGCGGCCATCGCCCTGCTGCGCCCGCACCTCGCCGACCCGGTCAACGGCGGTGAGGCTCTTCAGAAGGCGGTTCTCGAGCTGCGTTCCAAGATCGGCCAAGCAATCGCCAGCTGAGTCGCCCCGCGCGGCAGACACCCCATGCTGCTCCTCCCGTGCCCGGGAGGCCCGGTACCCTACGGCCGCGGACCGATCGGCGCGGCGCGGAAGCGGCCCCAGGCGACGAAAGCCGCCAGCGAGCCCAAGACCGCGTTGAAGGCGATGGCGCCAAGCTCACCGCGCGTGAGATGAAAGGCGGCAGCCAGAGCCATCACCGTCACCAGGCCCGCGGCGGCAAGCGGCGTGAGCCAAGGCTTGATCCGCGTGGCTGCGGGCAAGACGAGGCCGAGCGCGCCCAAGAACTCGGCTGTCCCGATGACCCGCACCAGCCCGGCGGGAATGTCGCCCGGCCAGACCATTTGCTCCGCCAGCTGGGCGATCGGCGCTGTCGCCTTCATCACGCCAGCCATGCCGAACATGGCCGCCAGGATCCCCTGGGTCGTCCAAAGGCCGATGTTCAAGCCCCGGCCCGCAGGCAGGGCGGCAGCGGAGGAGTGAGTCGTGCTCATGAGGGCAGTCTTGTCCTCACCCCAGCCCGGCGCCATGAGCAATCCGGCAATAGACTGATGCCAGAATGGCAGCGAAAAGCGGAGCCCGGGCGAAAAGGCCGTCCGCACGCGAGAACTCCGTCGCCCCTCACCCGCGCTTCGCGGGAGGCGTCGCGCTCATTTGGTTGCCTGCCGTCGAGTGACGGCGTACTTGCGCTCTCACGGGGGTCTGACGCGGTCCAAATGCGGATCGTTCGAGGTCGACGTCCTGGCATGGTCACTCCTGACGTGCCCGCTCGAGGGGGGTCACCATGAACGATCGATTCGTCTGCAGGTGTGCGGCGTTTTCACCTCTCGTCACTTTGCTCGCGTTCGCCTGCTCGAACAGCGAAATGCCGGGCGACGGGACCGGAGGCGCGGCCGGTTCGGCAGCTTGGAGCTACGACTGTGAGCTCACGGCTCCACCAGGAGGAGCGCCCCCACCGGGGTGTGACGGTGGCTTCTGCGGGAGCTGTGTCGTCGATGACAGTGGGCTCGCGGCTATCGAAAACCTGTTCTACGTCGTGGACGACGCGACTCGGATTCAACCAACCATCAGGTCGGCTCCCGGAGAGGCCTGCATGGCCGGCACGGTCTCGGACATGGCGACGTTCGTGCTGGGCTTCGAGCAGCTCGATGCCGTAGATCTCGGCATCACCGACATCCGCTTCACCGTCGACTCGCCGCCGACCGGCGGCCTGCAGCCGACCGCAGCCTCGATCGGACCCGACGAAACCCCCACCGCGTTTTTCCCGAACAGCCGCATCGCCGTCACCACGAGCGATCCGTTCACGCTCTCTCTCTCGCCGGACACGCTGGAGACGGGGTTCGATCCGACCCGCCTCGTGGCGCTCCAGTTCTTCCTGCCCTTTCACGAGCCGCTCGAGTACGACTTCTGCGTCACCAGTGTCGAATTCCTCGATTCCGAGGGAAACCCGATCGTTCCTTGAACGGTGAACAGGGCATGTGGCTGTGCTGCGCCGAGGCCGGGTCAGCCGCTCCAGATAGTCGGCGTTTCATGCGCCGCGGGCCACCTTCCGCACGTGGCTCGAGGAGCGCCGCGCGGGCGGCCACGGGACTCCTGGTTCGCTACTACACCGTCTTTCGGCAGGGGTACGTTCGAGCTACCCTGGTAGCTAGCCACCTCGGCCGCATCCTGGGCAATCGACCATGCGACGTCACCTCGTCACCCCATCGCTCGCTCTCCTCGTTCTGGTGTCGACGCTGAGCGCCGGCGCGTGTTCAGAGGGGCCGGCCACAGCCGACGACGGCGAAGGCGGCGAAGGTGGAGTCGGGCCAGAGCAGTCCGGCGGACAGACGAGCGGCGGCAGCGGGGGAGCCGATTCAGGAGGCTCCGGGGGCGACGGCGCAGGGGGTTCGAGCGGGGGCAGCGGCGGAGCGGGCCAGACGGGCGGAGGCCCCGGCGGTGGCGGGACTGCGAGCAGCGGCGGCGGCAACGCAGGCTCCGGTGGCACGCCAACGGGCGGCGCCTCGAGCGGTGGCTCAGGAAACGACACGTTGCTCACCTTCGCAGTGCTGAGCGCTGGCTTGCTCGACGGGGCCTCCACCGACTGGGAGCAGGCGCGCGACGTAGCGGTCGACGACGCGGGCAACGTGTACGTCGTCGGCGGCACCTCGTCGCCGGACTTCCCCGTCACCGTCGGAGCCTACGATACGACCTACAACACCGGCGGCAGCCAGCTCGGCAGCCGCGGTCAGACCGATGGCTTCGTGACCAAGCTGGACCCGACAGGTGCCATCCTGTGGTCGACCTACCTCGGCAGCCCCAACTACGACCGAATCTACGCCGTGGAGGTGGATTCGGCCCACGACGTCTACGTCGCAGGGCGCGCCGGGAGCGGCTTCCCGACCACGGCCGGCGTCCACCAGGAGACGTTCGCGGGCGACTCCAGCCCTAGCTCCGCCTACGGCTCCCAGGATGGGTTCGTTGCCAAGCTGTCGGCCGACGGGAGCACCCTCTTGTGGTCGACCTACTTCGGCGAAGCGGGCCAAGGCTTCGTCCGCGACATCGACGTCGACGCCGCCGGCAAGGTGCACGTCGCCGCCAGCTCCGTGAGCGGCGCCGATCTCTCGACCAAGATCACCTCTGGCGCCGTCCAATCGACGCTGAGCGGCACGTGCGATTCGTTCTATGCGCGCCTTTCGGCAGACGGGAGCACCATAGAGTATGGGACGCTGCTCGGAGGCAACGATTCCGGCTACTACAGCAGCAATCCGGCCGTACGCGTCCGCGACGACGGCGCGGTGTTCTTTCTCGCCGGGGAGCCTGGTGCAGGCGCGCCCACCACCACTGGCGCCTTCCAGACGGCGCCGGGCGGTGCGGACGACTTCCTGCTTGCGCGCTTCGACTCGGACGACACCATGGCCTTCTGCACGTACCTCGGAGGCAGCGGGAACGAGTCGCTCGATACCCACTCGCTCGCCATCGACCCGGACGGCAACCCCGTCATCGCCGCCGCGACCGTCTCCACCGACTACCCGGTCACCGACGGCACGACGGCTCAGGGCTCGCGGGACGTCGTGGTGACCATCCTGAGCGAAGACGGCGACTCCCTCGTGGCGAGCACGCAGATCGGTGGGAGCGGTGCCGACGGCGGCGAAGGCGTGGGCGTCGACGCCGCTGGCAACGTCTACGTCACCGGATTCACCAACTCGACGGATCTGCCCGTCACCACGGGTGCGCTGGAGGCGACCCCTGTCGGCTCGCTGGAAGGCCTGCTCCTCGTGCTGTCGCCCGGATTGGGCGCCGTGCGCTACCTCTCCTACGACGGCATCACCGCGGAGTACGGCAATCGCTCCTCGATCGTGACGCCCGCCGGTCAGTGGGCGGTGGTGGGCGCCGTGTGGCAGCTGAGTCCCTTTCCCGCCACCAGCGGGAACGACGGCCAAATCGACGGGACCCACGCGGCGTTCTTTCGCCTGCTCGAGCTGGCGGCCTCTCCCTGACGGAGACCGGATACGGTTCGGCCACGCCGGCTGGAGTCGTCCGGCTGAGGTCGATTCAGGCTCGGTTCGGGCGCGGTGCCGGGCTTGCATCACGCCGCGTCCCGAGCCAGACGACGTGGCGGCGCCCGCGGTGACCGCCTCGGGATCGCAAGCGCTCGGACACCACCTCGAAGCCAGCCCTCGACATGCGACGGGTGAAGGCATCGTCCGGAGCGGCGGACCACACGCCGAGCACGCCACCCGTTCGCAAGGCTGCAAACGCCGCCTCGAGACCACGAGAACTGTAGAGGCGCCCGTTGGTCGTCGCGGTGAGCGCCGTGGGCCCATTGTCGACGTCCAGAAGGATCGCGTCCCAGGCTCCTGCCTCCGACCGAATCACGTCCGCTACGTCGCCTTCGTGCACCGTGACGCGCGCATCCTCGAGCGGAAATCCGGAGACCTCGCCGAGAACGCCCCGATTCCACCGCACGACGGCGGGGACGATCTCGGCGACGACGACGCGAGCACTAGGGCCAAGTCGTCCGAGCGCTCGCGCCAGCGTAAAGCCCATGCCGAGCCCACCCACCAGCACGCGAGCCAAGGGCCGAGCGCCGATCTCGTCGCAGGCGAGGTCGGCGAGTGCCTCTTCCGACGCGCATTCGCGGCTACTCATCAATTCCCCACCCCGAACCCGGAGCACGAACTCCCGCCCGCGTCGCGAAAGCTCCAACATCTCGTCTTGATGGGGGATTGGCGCACGCTCAATCAAGACCCAGGGCTCGGTCGGCATCCGAGAGCAGTATAGGCGCTGGAAGGCCGACGACCGAAGCCGCTCACGTGGGCGACGGTACGAGGCTTGGCTACTAGCGCTCCAGACGGCCGCAAGCGTTTGGCCTAGGAGCCTTGCCGGCTGGACCCATGCGGCGCACCCTGACCGGTGTGGCAGTGAGACGATTGATGCAACGACGTAGGCCGGGGCTGGTCAGCAAGGGCACACTCGTAGGGCTTGGCGTCGGGCTCGGATGCCTGTCCTGGGCCGGCGTTACGACTGCCCAGTGGGACCCCGCTCAACCGCTGACCGCCGCGGGCGGCGACGTCTGGGGCTTCGGCATCGCGGCGACCGGCGACACCGTGCACTTCGTGTTCGGAAATAGCGACATGAGCTACCGGCGCTCGACGGATCAGGGCGAAACTTGGTCGGACAGCGTGCCGCTCGGCGGCGGCACCTTGCACTTGACCGACCCGATGGTGGCAGACGGCGCCGACGTCTGGATCGTCTATCTGGACGAGCTCAACGACGCCACCGACTGGTGCTGCACGCGTGACCTCGGCAGCATCTGGCTTTTGCATTCGGGCGACGCGGGAGACACCTGGGATGCCCCCATGCGGCTCACGGATGATACCGGCGCCTTCCGCTTGTCGCTCGCCTACGCCGACGACCGCTTGCACCTCGTGTGGATGGACTACCGGTCAGGCAACTGGGACACGTACTATCGGCGGTCGACCAACCGCGGACAGGACTGGGAGCCGGAGAAGATCATCTCTCCGTTCACGGGGGGCGTCTTCGGCGCGGAGCGCCCACAAGTCGCGGCGCGCGGCGACAGCGTGCACGTGACCGTCTGGGACGACTCGGACCCCAGTAACCCGGAGTGCGTGGTGGGGAGCTTCACCTTCGACCCTTGTCCCGACACCTTCTATCTCCGCTCACTCGACGGCGGCATGACCTTCAGCGATTCGATCAACGTCGTCCAAAGCGGCACGTACTTCTCGGGCCGAAACGACATCGCAGTCTCGGCCTCGAGCAGCGTCGTCATCAACTACAACGTCGATGTCCCCGGCGAGACGGGCGCCAAGATGTTCGCCATCGCCTCCCAGGACGACGGCATGACCTGGGGTGAGCCCTTTCGCATGACCAACTCACCGAACTCGTCGGATCACGGATCGATCATCGGCGACGCTAGCGGTGTGCACCTGGCCTGGCACGATGAGCGCGACCCCGACAACCGCGAGGTCTACTACCGCCAATCCCTCGACGGCGGCCTCACCTGGGATCCGGAGGAGTCCGTCTCGGACGGTGCCGCTGGCGACTCGAATACCCCGCTCGATGCTCTCACGGACGACTTCGTGCACCTCACCTGGCTCGATACCCGCGAGGGGACGCAGCAGGTCTACTACCGCCGCCGTGACCGCTCACTCGATGGCTCGACCGGCGGCGCCTGCGGGGCGGATGCCTGCGGGACCCCGGATTGCGGCGCCTGCGCGGGGGCAGGACCGGGCGGCGCCAGCTCGGGCATGGCGGGCAGCGGCAGCGGCGCGGGCACTGGCAGCGGAGCGGGCACCGGAACGGGCACGGGCGGTGACTCGAGCGACAACTCGGGCGGCACGGGCAACCCGAACACGGGGGGCTCCGGCGCCGGTGAGAACGCGGGCGGCTGCGGCTGCGTCGAAGCCCCCGGAGCCGCCCGCAGTCGCGGAGCCGTGCTGCTCGTGCTTGGTCTCCTCTTCATCCTCGCGCCCGCTGCGAGGCGCCGCAGAATGGCGGGCCGGAGCTGACGTGCCCGACGTCGAACGCCGATTCAGCCGACCCCCGACTCCTCCGGCGGACGGATGGCGCGGAACGCCCGCCACAAGATGAGGTCGTAGCTGATCTTCATCGCGGCACCGATGATGAGCGGCAGGTACATCGAGTCGCCCTCCATGAGGACGCCGGCGAACGCGGGCGCGACTGCCCACGCTGCGAGACGTATGAGATTCGTGACGCCGGAGGCGAAGGTGCGCTCGTCGGGTTCGACGACCGCAAGAACGTAGGACTGCCGCGTTGGGACGTCCATCTCGACGAGCCCCTCGCGCAGGAGAAACAGCGCTGCAGCCACGGCGAAGCTCGGCGCAAAGGCGACCGTCACCAGCAGCAGACTCGACGGGATGTGCGTGAAGACCATCGTGTTGACGAGGCCGATGCGCTTTGCGAGCCACGCTGCGCCGAGGTGCGAGGCCGCGTTCATCAGCCGCGCGCCGAAGAAGAGGCCGCCGATCGCACCCTCGGCGACGCCGAAGCGCTCGAAGAAAAAGTACGAGAGCATCGCCGTGGTGAGAAAGCCTCCGGCCAGGCTGTCGATGGCGAACAGCGCCGAGATCTTCGCCAGAATGCCGCGACTCCGCGGACTGACGGCGACTCGCGCCGCCTGCGCCGGACTGTCGACGGCGGGACCGAGCCGAACGTAGAGGACCAGTGACACGACCCCGAGCGCCGCGCACGCGAACAGGGTGACCCGGTGAGGCGCCGAGCCCTGCAGCTCTGTGACGGTCTGCAGCAAGGTCGGCAGGCCCGCGAGCGCCGCGCCCGCCGCGTGCCCGAGATCCTGGAGCATCGTGTACCACGCGATGACCCGCGTGCGACTCTCGGCGCTCGTAGTGCTCGGGAGCGCGGCCTGCTCGAGGATGAGGGCAGCACCGCGATCCTTGCCCATCCCGTTCAGCATGCCGACGAACGCCGCTGCCGCTAGCGCGGCGGGTGAGCTGCTGCACGCGAACAGCGCGGTGCCGCTTGCGGAGAGCAACGTCACGAGCAGGAGGAAGCGCCGGCGGCCGAGCGCGTCGCCAAAGAACGTGGCGACGACTGCGGCTAGCGCAGCCCCGACGAGCCCTGAGGAGACGACGACTCCGAACGACGCGCCGGTCACCCCCAGGCGCGCGAGGTACACGCCGAGGAGCACGCCGACGAGGCTGGTCGTGACCGCACGGACGAAGGCTGTGACGTAGAGTGCGCGGCGTTCAATCATCGGGCGCCCGCGCTGTACGCGCGAGGGCAGGCGCGACGAGGCTCAGTGCGCAGCCTCGCACGAGGCAGGCGGCGTCGTACGCGAGGGCCGTTCGTGGCGTGCCACGTGGTGGTCGTTGCGGGCAGCGGGGCTAGAGGAGAGCTTGCCAATGGAGGGTCCTTGCACTCTTGACAGGGAAGCGCTGGTGATTAGCTTGCGATGAGTCTGAGGCAAAAACCAGCATTAATTCAGACACTTGGAGACGGGAGGCGACCATGCTCGTGAGACGAGTCTGGCCCTCGATGCCGACATTTGACAGCCCTTTTGGCGACTTCGATCAGGTGCGTCGAGATAGGGCAGAAAGGAGCAAGGACAATGTGGTGGGAATGCAGTGAATGCGGTGGTCACGTCGAGCGCGCACGCGCTCCCGTGGCGTGTCGCGAGTGCGGAATGGCCGGAGTCATCTTCGTGCCTGTTGGTCTTGCCGAGGGAATCCCCGGCGATCCGGAGGCCGATAGCCTTCGGGCCGTTTGGTTGCGCGTGGGCCTGGAACGAACTCGATCGACATTGACCGCCGTAAGATGAGCAAGCGCGGGCCACCTACGAAGGGCGAACGGAGCGAATCGCACATGGACCTCAGCCATCTGCGACGCGAGTCTCGGACCGCGCTGGAGCTGGCTGTCGTCGCGATGGCGCCGTCAGATTTGGTCGATCGGCTCGCTGCCGCCGCTGGCCTGCTCGAGGCTCTGGTGGAGCTGCCGATCGATAGCGCGCCCGTGATAGCCCTTGTCCCGCGTGTCGTGACACGCACGCGGAGTGCTCTCGAGGCCTGGCAGAATTGGCGCCACGAGCACCTGGAGAAGAAGATCCCGCGAGGCTGAAAACCTCAATCGGATGGGAAGGTTCAAGAAGAGCCTTGCCGGCGCAGATTGTCCGCTGCCCGTGTGCTCAGTAGGTCTCGACGTTGTCGATGTAGTAGTCCACGGCCGTGCCGGTCGGGTCGAGCTGAAAGTGGAGCGCACAAACAGCCGCGAGATCGAGCGCCGAGACGCGCTCGTCGACCCACATGGCCGTGAAGGTACTCAGGGGGAGTTCGACCGTCGTGAACGTGTCGCCGATCGTGAAGGCTTGCGCTGAGCGCATGTGCTTTTCACAATCTGCGCCGGCGTTGACGGTCATGCAGACGGGCAGATGCGAGTTGATGTCCGCGATCCCCACGCGTAGTCCCGTCTCGCCGTTCATGGTCGCAACATCGAAACGAATGCCAGTGACCTCGGTCCAGTCCATGGGCTGGCCGTCGCTCACCGTGACGAGAACGCCTGCCCCCCAGGAATCGAGCGTCGTAGCGACGGGGTGAATGGCGAAGTCCTGCGCGTCGTCGGGGCGGGCCTGCACCATGGCCGAAGTCAGCGTCACGGCCCACGTTCCACCGGGTTGGATGTAGCGCTCCCACGCTCCAGAAAATGGCGCGCGATCGTAGGTGGCCGTGCCCGCGGCCTGAAAGGGGTCGATCAGTCCGATCGGTGGCAGGGGGGGCGCACCGCCGCTGCCGCCGCCGCTGCCACCGCTCCCACCGCTGCCGCCACCGCTGCCCGTCCCGCCGTCACCAACACCCCCACCGGTGCCGCCGCCGCCGGGATCACCGCCGCCGTCGCCTTCGCCGCCCATTCCCATTCCGCCGTCACCGACCATCCCTCCGTCACCGACGTTCCCGCCGCTCGGCGGGGCGCCGCCGCTCTCTGTCCCACCGCTGCCGGCTCCGGCCGCTCCGCCTGTTGCGTCCCC
>Ga0315912_10003443_pt1 | contig 15725 bp, 17 predicted proteins | sample VfabasoilMG_FD_204469 | JGI IMG/M metagenome (GOLD analysis project Ga0315912, IMG submission 204469) | Garden soil microbial communities collected in Santa Monica, California, United States - V. faba soil | ecosystem: Environmental > Terrestrial > Soil > Garden | place: USA: California... | reverse complement strand
CGCGATCGCGGCGAGCAGCCGCCAATCGGTGCCGGTCGAACGTTCGGCCTCGAGGAAGAAGTCGCGATAGCGCGGCAGCCGGGTGCTGACGTGGCGGATGAACGCGCGCGAGCCGACGTAATCGAACTCGCTCGAGGCGAAGTAGTAACGATCGAGGATGCGCTTGAGCTCGCCGTTCGCCTCGATCTCGGCGAAATAGGCTGCGATGCTCTCGCGTAAGTCGTCGGCGCCTTTCGGTAGGACCCACGCCACGTGATCCGTTGGGCCGAGCGTGAAGGCCACGCGCAGCTCGGGGTAGAAGTTCTGCAGCAGCTCGAACACGTGCGAGTCGGCGACGGTGTAATCGATCTCGCCGTCGGCCACGCGTCGGATCAGTTCCTCGCTCGAGCGTTGCGATTGCTCGATCCAAGTCAACAGCGGCTCCTCGGTGCGCAGCTCGGTCAGCAGTGCCGCGTGCGACGAGCGTGCGACGACCTCGAGGCGGCCATTGCTCAAGTCCGCCAGTTTCCGCGGCCGCGGCGTGCCGCGGCGATAGACGATCAGCGGCTGGATTTCCTGATAGCCGGGCCCGAAGGCCACGGTGTCGCGGCGGGCTTCCGCGATCGTCAAGCTCGCGGCACCGATCTCGGCTTTGCCGGAGATCAGATCCGGGAAGACTTGGTCGTCGATGTAGATGCGCAGACCTACCCCGAGCTTCTCGGCATAGCCGCGGGCAAGCTCGTACTCGACACCTCGGGGTTCATCGGCGCCGTAATAAAACGCCGCCGGTGTATTCCGGGTCACGACGGTCAGCTCGCCCGTGCGCAGAATGCGCTCGAGTACCGAAGGGGGTGACGAGCAGGTGCTGAGCAAGGTACCCAGCACGATCGCGGCGAGCATTCGCAACGGCTGTTTTTCCTGTCCCCGGGGAACGCCAATTATACGGAGATCGGCGTTCCGGGTCGGTGTTGGCCAACTAGATTCTGTAACAGATCTGTAAACGTTCTGTAGCACTATGCCGGTCGCCGATACAGGGTTCGGCGAGTCCGTTTTATGGAAAATGGAGCAAAATCAATGCGCAAGCTTCTACTCGTGGTCTTGGTCGCAGGATCCCCACTGCTGTCGCTGCCGGCGGCCGCGCAACAGAGCACTGCGGACGAGATCGCGGCCATCCGCGGCGAGATCGCAACCCTCGTGGCGCGCCTCGATCGCCTGGAGCAGGGCGGGACGACGAGCCCGGCTGGATCTGCGATTGTGGCCGGGGCCCCGGTCGTCGACGTTCCGGCCGCGCCGGCGAGCGCGCCCTCGGGCCCCGCGATCAAGTTCGCGGGTGACCTCCGTTACCGCCACGAGTCGATCAACGACGACTTCGAGGGCGAGCGACATCGCCAGCGGATCCGTGCTCGATTCGGCGTGACGGCCGACGTTGCCGACAACGTCACCGTGGGTCTACAGCTTGCGACCGGCAACGACGACCCCGTGTCCGCGAACCAAACGCTCGATGGCGGGTTCAACCGCAAGGCCATCGGAGTGGATCGCGCGTTCTTCAATTGGGAAGCGACGGACAGCTTGAGCTTCATCGGCGGCAAGATGGCGAATCCGTTCTTCAAGCCTGGCACGCATCACCTGATCTATGACAACGATCTGAATCCCGAAGGCCTGGCGCTCAAGTACTCGCGCGGCGATTGGTTCGCGAACTATGCAGGCTTCTGGGTCGAGGAGCGCGCCGCCGCCGACGACTCGATCCTGCTCGGCGGCCAATTCGGCTATCGCACGGCGCTCGACAACGGTATGCGCTTGACCGCGGGCGCGAGCTACTACGATTACCGGACCACTCAGGGTCAGACGCCGTTCTGGGACGGCGAAGCAGCAGGCAACACGCTGACGCCCGGCGCCACGTATGCCAACGACTACAATCTCTCCGAGCTCTTCGGCGAGCTCAAGCTGGAGGCCCGCGACCTTCCGGTCACGGTGTTCGCGGACTACGTGCTGAACAGCGAAGCCAGCACGGCCGACACGGGCTTCGCGCTCGGCGGCAGCCTCGGCGAGGTGTCGGGCAAGGGCACGTGGCGAGTGGGCTATGTCTATCAGGACCTCGAAGCCGACGCGGTGATCGGCACGTACACGGACTCGGACTGGTCCGGCGGCGGCACCGGGGGCAAGGGACACGTCGTGGAATTCAATTACGGTTTCATGGACCGGCTCGTGTTCGGCTTCCGCTACTTCATGAACGACCGCGAAGCCGGCACCGTGAACGAGCACGACTACAATCGGCTCCAGGCCGACGTTGTGTTCAATTACTGAGCAGCAACGTTTTCGCGCGTTCTGCGCCGCCACGAGGCGGCGCGGCGCGCGCGGCTCGGCTCGGCGCATTCGATGTTCCCGTACCGAACAGTCTGGTGTTGAGACGCTCCCAACGGCACGAATAGACTGCCGCCGCCGATGATCCTTCGGCGCGCACGAAGGGAGTGAACAAGTGAGTAGGGACGGTGTGTCCACGGTTCCGCAACTGCGGACCACGATCGCGAAAGAGCACTTCGATTCCCATGGAACCCGCAAGGCCGCGATCGCGCTACTGACCGCGATCCACAAGTCGGGTCGCTACGGCACGATGGCAGAGGTGTTGATAGCGCTCGAGGTCATAGATTCGAATCTCGATGGCCGGCCGCATTCGATGAAGTCGCTGTCGAGCAAGCTCGGTATTCCATACACCTCGGTTTCGAGGATCGTCTATTCGTTGACGTCCGAGGCCTCGCCCGGCGGCGTGTTGAAGCTCGTGCCCGACGGCAAGGATCGACGCAGGAAGCAGATCGAGCTCGACGTCGACGCGCTGAAGCGCACGAGCTCGCACGTGCGCGCGCTCGAGAAAGCGATGATCGATTACTACGGCAGCTCGGTCTACAAGCTCAAGAAAGATCAGCCGAACTGATTCCACGGCCGCTGTGCTTGCTCCGCCCCGCGGGGCGGGTCTATGGTGCGTTGCATGCGACGCCCAAGCGCGAAGTGGTTGTGGCTGCTCCCGCCGTTTCTGTTCGGAGCGGCCTACTTCGATCAGGTCAATGGCTTCGTCGGAGGCCCCGAGGCGCGCCGCGCTTCGGTGGGGCTCGCACCGAATCCCGCGACGACATCCGAGCCCGTGGTGCAGGTCTATGCCGCGCGCGCCGTGCGTTGGCGCGGGTACTTCGGCGTTCACACGTGGGTGGCCGTGAAGCAGCGCGACGCGGACCAGTTCACGATCTACGAGGTCAACGGTTGGCGGCTGCGCCGCACCGGTAGCGCCGTCAGCATCGATCACCGGGCGCCCGATGCGCGTTGGTTCGGCAATCGTCCCGAGTTGCTCGCGGACAAACGCGGTGCGGGCGTCGACGTGCTCATCGCTCGCATCGAGGCGGCCGTCGCGTCGTATCCGTATGCCGATACCTATCGCGTATGGCCGGGCCCGAACTCGAACACCTTCGTCGCGCATCTGCTGCGCGCGGCGCCCGAGCTGCGCACGGACCTGCCGCCGACGGCGATCGGCAAGGACTACCTCGGCCCGGCGTTCGTCGCATGGTCGCCGAGCGGCACGGGCGCGCAAGTCAACGTGCTCGGTGTGCTGGGCGTGCTGGCTGGCCTCGAGGAGGGCATCGAGGTCAACGTGCTGGGGCTCACGTTCGGCGTGGACCCCATGGACCTCTCGGTGAAGCTGCCCATGGCGGGCAACTTGGGGTGGCCGAGCGGCGCAGCCGTGGCCGCGGAGTGACGCCGATGCGCACACTCGCCGCAACGCTGCTGGCTGCGCTGGTGCTGACCGCGGTTTGCGCGCACGCACAGCCGCGGCAGTACACGTTCAGCTGGCCGTATGAGAATGGCGACGCGCTGAAACCGCGCGGCGGCACCACGCGCGGTGCGGCGCTGACGCTCGCGACGGAACCCACCGACGCGTGGCGTGCCGTGCAAGAGCAGGGGATCGACAAGTTCGAGCGCGACCGCCGCGCGATTCTCGCGATGGCCGGCGGCTATCGCACGACGTTCGATTTTCTCGAGACTGTCGGATTCACTCCGGGCTTCACGCCGTCGCGGCCGTATCAGTCGTGGGGCACCGAGTACATCTACGTCGTAGAGGATCGCGGCACGTTCATTCGCTTGCAGCACCTGATGGTGATGTTCGTGGCGGACGCGCAGGGCAACGTGCAAGGGCCGTTCGTGCAGAAGCACTGGCGCCAGGATTGGCGCTACCAGGATACGGATATGCACGTGTTCATCGGCCGCAATCGCTGGGTCCACGTCACGCGCACACCGGAAGAGGTGAGCGGACGCTGGTCGCAAGCCGTGTTTCAGGTCGACGATTCTCCGCGCTACGAGGCGCTAGGCGAGTGGGAGCACTACGGCACGTATTCGGCGTGGACCAGCGACAAGACTGCTCGGCCCTTGCCGCGACGCGAGTCTTCCGTTCGCAGTGACTACCAAATCCTCGAAGGCATCAATCGGCACACGTTGACGCCGACGGGTTGGGTGCAGGAAGAAGAAAACCTGAAGCTCGTGCTCGACGCCGACGGTACGCCAGCCGAGGCCGCCCCGTACCTCGCGCGCGAGCTCGGCGTCGCGCGTTACGAGCACGTGCTCGGCTTCGATTTCTCGGCCGGAGACCAGTACTGGCAGCGGAGCGGAGAGTTCTGGCGCGACGTGCGCGATGCGTGGGACGGCGTGTACGCCGAGCGCGAGACGTTCGAATATCTCGAAGAGGTCGACGGACAGGAGATGTTCGTACCGCTGTTCGAGTATGCCGACCGGCTCGACGGCGGGGAGCGTTACGACGCTGACGATGCCGCCGCCGTGATACGCAGGACCTTCGCCGCCCACCTGCGCTGACGAACCGCGTCACGTTTCCGGTGCTCAAGAATCTTGGGCTGGCGGTCGATACGTCTACGTCGAACCTGGTCGGCGTAAAACCGCTGCGATTGCCCGCAATGAAAGCGAACGTAGAGACGAGCGATACGGTCATTCTCGGCAGCGGCTACACCCAAGCGCGTTCCGAGATGGAAGCGCTGGTTACGAAGCTCGAGAGCGCGCTGGATCAACGCAACCTCGAGCTGCCGTCGCTGCCGGAAGTGGCGCTGAAGATTCGGCGTGCGCTCGGGAACGACGACGTTTCGATGAAGGAGATCGCGCGCTTGCTCGGCGCGGATCCCGCGCTCGCGGCGCGGACGCTGCGTGTCGCGAACAGCGCGATGTTCTATCGCGGCAATCGTCCGATCACGAGCTTGAGCGCGGCTGTGTCGCAGCTCGGCCAGAAGATGGTGCGCAACGTCGCGTTGTCGTTCGCTGCGCAGCAGGTGTTCTTGGGCTACGGCAGCCGGCCCCTTCGCGATCTCGTGAGCGGCGTGTGGGCGCACAGCGTGCATTCCGCCGTGATCGCGCACGCGCTCGCGCGCGTTAGGACGACGCTGAATCCCGATGAGGCGTTCCTCGCAGGACTACTACACGAGGTCGGCAAGCTCTATATCCTCATGCGGGCCAAGGACATCGGCTCGCTGCTCACGATGGACGCGGCGCTGAAATCGGTGCTCGGCGGATGGCACGCGCGCGTGGGGCGTGCAGTGATCGAGACCTGGGAGTTGCCCGCCGAGCTCGCGGTCGCGGTAGGCGAGCACGAGAGTGTGAGTCTCGAGGCCGCGGATCCGCCGACGCTGACGGCCGTTCTCGCCGTCGCGAACTATCTCGCGGAGCACAGCGAGTCCGCGTGCGCGGATCCGGAGTTTCATTCGAAGGCCCCCAGCTTCGGCACGCTGGGCATGGACAAACGCACGTTCGATTGGCTGATTCGCTCGGCCGATGTCGACGTCCGGTTGTTGTCGATCGCGTTCGGCGTATAGGGTCGCGAGGGAGTCCCCTATACTAGGCGCCTGTGGCCGCCTTCAGCTTCAACGAGTTCTATCAGCGCAATCGGCGCATCGTCATTTGGGTCATCCTGTTCGTCCTGCTGTGGCTGTTGCGGGACTTCTTCGCGGTCGTCTTCCTGACGTTCGTGCTCGCGATCATGGCCGTCCCGGCCGCGGACTTCGCGATGCGGCACGTGAAGCGTCTGCCGCATTGGCTGGCCGTGACATCCGTGTACGTGATCTTTCTCGTCGTGCTCGTCTCGTTCGTGCGGTTCGTCGTGCCGAGCGTGGCGGCCGAGCTCAATCGCATGATCGGCAACCTGCCCGCGATCGAGGTCACGCTCATCGAGAACAAGAATCGACTCGTCGAGCGCTATCCCACACTGCGTCAGCCGTTGAACGGATTCATCCGCAGCGCCGTCGCCGATGATCGGCTCGCAGTCGTGGATTCGCAGATGATCGTCGAGCGCGATCGGCTCGGCTTGACCCAAGAAGCCGTGTCGTTGGCCGAGGACAGCGTAGTCGCTCCGACGGGTGCGCTGGCTGAGTACTTCAACCGCCAGGATCAGCTATTGCTGAACGCGTTGATCGCCGTGCAGTTCCAGACGGTGCGCCAATACGCGCCGGCTGTCGTGAACATGCTGTATCGCGCGACAGCAACGGTGCTCTTGGCATTGCTGTTCAGCTATCTGATCCTGATCGACATGAATCGCTTGAAGGCCGGCATCAGCCGGCTCCGCAACTCGCGCGTCGGCGACTTCTATGCGGAGGCCGCGCAACCGATCGCGCGATTTGGCATTCTGCTGGGGCGGGCGATCGAAGCGCAGGCGGCGATCGCGGTCATGAATACGGCGCTCACGCTCGTGGGACTGTTGCTGCTCGATATTCCGCTCGTGGCGATGCTGTCGGTGATCGTGTTCGTCTGCAGCTTCGTGCCCGTGCTCGGCGTGTTCATCTCGACCACGCCGATCGTGCTCGTCGCGATGAACGCCGGCGGGCCGCAGTTGTCGCTCGTGGCGATCGGGCTCGTCGTCGTGATTCACGCGATCGAGGCGTATCTGCTGAATCCGATCATCTACGGCAAGCACCTGAAGCTGAATCCCGTGCTCACGTTGATCATCTTGTACGTCGGCTACCACGCATTCGGTCTGTGGGGCATGCTGCTCGGCGTGCCCGTCGCGCGGTACTTCTTCCACGACGTGCTCGGTGTCCCATTCCGCGAGCGCAAGTCATCGCCTCCGCCCACACCGCCCGCACCGCGGGGCGCGTAAGATAATCTCGACGGTTCTTGTCGTTCGAGGCCTTGCCCGTGAACTTCTTGTCTTTTCGCCGGTTGCTGAACCTCGAGCGTCGGTATCCCTGGGTTTTGCCATTGGCGAGCTTCTTGAGCGGTTGGCTCGGCTTCGCCATGGTCAAGCGCGGCGAAGGACTCGCGCGGATCGTTGCGGTGCTCGCACTGGTCGGATGGTTGTGGCTCTTGATCGAGCCGTGGATACGCCAGCGCATCGAGCGGAAGCGACCGCGCGCCGGTAACCTCGTGGTCAACTTCGTGACTCAATCCCTGCAGCAAGAGCTGTTGTTTTTCAGCTTGCCGTTCCTGATCGGCGCGACCCAATTGGACGTAGGGCAGCTGGCTTTCACGGGGCTCGTCGCCATCGCGGCACTGCTCAGCACGATCGACCCCGTGTACGAGCGCGTGATCGCGAAACGCGCTGCGCGCCGCATGTCGTTCCATGCATTCTGTAGCTGGATCGCCGCTCTCGTCGTCTTGCCGATGGCGACGTCGATGCCCCTGGAGCAGGCGCTGCCGATATCGTTGTTCGGCGCGACCGCGTGGCTGCTGCTGACGCTGCCGATGTCTTTGCGCTCGTTGCCGCGTCTTCGCAACCAGCTGGTGTGGATCGTCGGCATGATCGGTGTGCCGATATTGTTCTGGCAGCTGCGCGCGCAGGTGCCCGCGGCCGGGCTCGCCGTGACCGATGCGCGGATCACGCAGACGATCGACGGCCACACGCCTGGGCAATCCGTGCGGCGCGTCCGGCGAGAGGACCTCGCCCATGGCGTGATCGCATTCGCCTCGATCCGGGCTCCCGCCGGCCTGTCGCAACAGGTGATTTTCGAGTGGCGTCACGGGCACGAGCGCGAGCAGATCGTGTCCGAGATTCAGGGCGGTAGGGCGGACGGGTTTCGCACGTTCTCGCGCAAGCACATTTTCGGGGAGAATCCGGTCGGGCGTTGGACCGTGGACGTGCTAACACCCCAACAGCAGCTCCTCGAGCGCCTCGTCTTCGTGATAGAAGGTTGATCTAACGCGTCTGCAAGCTTGTTCCGGTCGGCACCGGGGACATACCATTCCCGCTCCATATCCGGATTAGGAGCGCGCCATGGCCGAACGAACCTCCGCCAATCAACTGCTGGACGACCTGACCGCGGTGGTCCGCGATGCGGAAGGCCTGCTCAAGGCGACCGCTTCGCAGACCGGCGAGAGAGTGGCCGAAGTGCGCGCGAAAGCCGAGGAATCCCTGCGGCAGGCCAAGGCGCGGCTCGCGGGATTCGAGGACCAGGCGCGCGAGGCTGCCGGAGAAGCGGACCAATTCGTGCGTGCCAATCCCTGGCAGGCCGTCGGGGTCGCGGCTGCGGTCGGTCTCGTGGTCGGTCTCCTGATCTCCCGCCGCTAGTCGATCGCGCTAGACGCGTGGCACCACCGATCGACAACGGACCCGACCTCGTCGACGAAGCGGATCCCGGGCCGATCCGTGGGCTGTTTCGTTCGCTGGCGAATTTGCTTGCGACGGCGATCGGGATCGCGCAGACACGGCTCGAGCTACTGTCGACCGAGCTGCAAGAGGAAGTCCATCGAGCCGCCGAGATTCTGGTTTGGACGATCGTAGCCCTGCTGGCTGCGCTGATCGGTCTCTTCATGTTGGCGCTCGTGATCATCTTCATCTTCTGGGACACGCATCGGATCGTGGCGTCGATCTCCGTTACGGGTGCTTTGATGCTGATCGCAGTGATGGCTGCGTTGGTACTGCGTGCCAAGATCCGCAGCCGACCGCGCTTGTTCGATGCGACTCTGACCGAGCTCGCAAAAGATCGCGCGGCCTTGATGCATCGGCGCTCCTGATCGCCATGAGCGACAGACTACGAGAGCTCGCGGAACGACAAGAGGCGCTGCAACGCCGTTGCTCTGCTCAGCGCGACGCAATTGCCGGCGAGGTCGCGAGCATCGAGAATCGGTTCGTGACCGTCGATCGCAGCGTGGCGTTCGTTCGCAGCACGCTCCTGAATCCCGTTGTGCTCGTCGCTGCCACGGCCACTCTCTTGTTTGTCGGCCGGTTGCGCGGTCTCGGCTTCATCGGTCGTCTATTCCTGCTCGGTACGACGGCTCGGCGTTTGATCGCCACCGCGCGTAGGCTCTGATTCGAAAAAAACTCGAGGTGTGCCCATGAACGCATTACGGCTCGTCGCAGCTCTGTTGTTGGTCGCGTCCGCGAGCGGATTGCACGCTCAATCGAGCTGCGCTCCGAGCGCGGATCAGACGTTCGTCTGCGGCCCGAAGAATCCGGAGGATCTCGTGCTCGTGCCCGGCACGCAGTCGATCATCTCGAGCGGGATGGCCGAAGGTGCCGGCTTCTATCTCGTCGACGCACGGTCGGGCGAGTGGAGCGCGTTGTCGTTCACGGCGCAGCACGACGCTACGTTCGCCGCGTGCACGACACCGCCGTCGCCGCAGTCGCTGAACACGCACGGCTTGAGCATCCGCGCGACGGGGCAGGGGCATGCGCGGTTGAACGTCGTGGGCCATGGCGCGCGCGAAGCGATCGAGGTGTTCGATGTCGATGCGACCGGCGCGAAGCCGACGCTCACGTGGAAAGGTTGCGTGACGATGCCCGAAGGGCTCGCCGCGAACAGCGTCGCGTCGTTCGCCGACGGCTCGATCGTCGCGACCGTGCTGTTCATGCCGGGAACGACGTTCGCGGATGCGATCGTCGAGCGGAAGAACACGGGCGCCGTGTTCGAGTGGTCGCCGGGGCAGCCGGGCTTCACTCTCGTGAAAGGCAGCGAGCTTCCCGCGAACAACGGCATAGAGGTCTCGGCCGACGGCCGCGAGATCTACGTTGCATCGTCGGGCCTGCAGACGATCGTCGCGTTCGCGCACAGCAACCCGACACGGCAGCTCCGTACCTCGAAGCCGCTGCCGTTCACTCCCGACAACGTGCACTTGGGGCCAGACGGCCGGCTGTATACGGCGGGCATGGCCAACGACGTGCCCGAGTGCGGCGGCCCACCGGGCCCGCAGCACGACATCGCGAAGCTCTCGGTGTGTCCGCGCGGCACGATCGCAGTCGCGATCGATCCGAAGACGATGCAGGACACCGTCGTCGTGCAGACTCCTGCCACGCAGAGCTTCAGCAACGCGACGATGATCCTGCCGATCGGCCGCGAGGCCTGGATCGGATCGTTCTCGGGTGATCGGATCTCGCGCACGCCGCTGCGCTGAAGTCGTTCCCATGACAGCGCGACGACCCAAACCCGGCGAGCTCGCGGGCCCACTTCTGTGGGCGGCGCTCGCGGCGTTGGGGTCGCCGGCGGTGCAGGCTCAAACGACCGTGACCGGCACGAGCGTGGATTGTCCTCCTCGCGCATCGCGCGCCGCACCGAAGTGCGAGCCGACACCGACGCAGACTACGTTCGAGCTCGAGACCAAGATTGACGTAACACTGGAGCTGCCGGAACAGAAGATGCTGCAGTGTGCGGCGGCAATCGAGGTCGAGTACTCGCAGCGCAACACGGTCGCCGGAGTTACAGGGACCATCGACACCAAAGAGTGTGCTGCCGCGAGCGGCGAGTACAAGGTCGTGGTGAGCGTGCGCAATGACGCGCTCGAGCTAACGACACTCGAGTTCGTGGAGACGTGGCAGCGCCTCGACGCGGAGCCCGTGATTTTCAAGAAGGACTACCCGCTCGGCGACGACGTCGATCTCGTGCGGGTGCGCACGCGACCCGTGCGCTGCACCTGCGCCGAGCCGCCGCAACCGTAAGCGTCCGCCCGGCCCGCGCTGCGAGCGCTCGCGCTAGCAGGCTAGACAGCCATGATGAAACGCCGGACGCGACGCTCAGTGCGTCATCGTGTAAATCAAGTAATTCACAGCGAACCGATACGCGAGCGCGGTCATCGGCTCGGGATACCACGGATCGTCGGCGTGCTCCCACGCGTCGCCCATGTCCATGTTGAAGTTGATCGCAACCATCAGGCGCTCGTTGTCATCGAAGATGCCGCGCCAATGCGGGACGAGGCCGGGCCGCGGGCCGCCGCGTCCCGGAATCTGCGTGCGTTGATTGAGGTCGTACAGCACGTGCAATAGCTCGTGTTCCTCACCGAGATCGCGAATCGGGCGATCCGGAAACACACGCTGCATGGAGTCCGTGAAGACCTCCCATTCGCACTCGCCCCAGAAGTCGTCGACCATCAAGAAGCCGCCGCGGTCCAAGTACTCGCGCAGCTTTGCGGCATCATCGTCATCGAGATACCACTGGCCGACCTCGACTGCGTATAACCACGGATAGTCGAACACGCGGTCGTCGCTGAGTTGAATCAAACGGCCGCCGTTGCCTTCGATGTCGACGTCTGCGGTGTCCACGCCGGTAAAGCGGCCCATGCCCTGCATGAGATGGAACTCTGCGTCCGCGTAGTCGGTGGACCACGCGCCGCGGCCACGGCCCCACCGTCCGCGGCAACCGCCGGCCGCGTCCTCGTACACGAGGCGTGCGAAATGGAACTCGGCATCCGGCGCCGCTTCGAAGCGAGCGTCGCGCGATTGGCCGTCGGCGACTCCGAGCCACAGCCCGGCCGCGATCACGGCGCCGACGTTGGCCGGTCTTGCGAATCGCCTCGAGGGTTGCTCGCTCACGGCGCTAGCCTAGCGTCTCACGGCGAGCACGACCAACAGCCACACGCTGCCGTTCGTCTGCCGGTCGGCGATCATCGCGGGGTCGTAGCTCTTGATCGCATCACCGCTGCGGTACACGTCGCTGGCCGGCGTGGGGTAGCGCGCTAGGGGTGCGTAGTCGTACCGCCATCGTTCCGCCGTGACGTCTGCCCACAGCGTGGGATCGAACAGCGCGAGAATTCGCGTGAGGTCGCCGGCGATGAACATCTCGTGGCCATGCAGGTGAATCGGCGCATCGAGGTACAGCCTGCCGCCGGGCTTCAGCACGCGGTGGATCTCGACCAAACAGTCGCGATACGACGGCGGGGATGAAACGCCAGGCCACGGCTCCTCCCAGTGCTCGAACGCCTGGTTGCCGAACACGCGGTCGAACGTGTCGTTCGGGAACGGGATCTCGCCCGCATGACCGTAGCCGCCTGAGCCGATGTGCGGCATCTGGCTGCGGGCGATCATTGGCTCGACCCCCGTCCAGGAGCCGCCGGAGATCTCGATGATTCTCTTGCCGTAGGACCGGCGCGAGTAGCCGATCTCGAGCACGCGCAACCCCCGCGTATCGCGGAGATGAGCTTCCGTCGCCGCAACTACGCATTTCCTGAGCGGACTGCCGAAGGGCACCCCACACTCGCTTCGTTTGGCGTCGAACTTCGGGCAACGTCGGCACGCCACGACGCGCTGGCCGTCCACGTCGTCCCAGTAGCGGGCGCCGAACTCGTTCCGGGCCAGGCGTCGGCGGGTGCCGAGCCGGTACCAGGTGCGGGCTAGCGAGCTTTTTGGTCCACGCATTCGGGGTCGCGGATTCCTCGGGTGGAGCGATTATGACACCGGCATTTCACGCCGTATGGCCGGGGTAGGGTCCGCGGGCCTAGAATCGAACCGTCATGACCGCCTCAACACCTCGGCCGGTGGGCATCGATCGCGCGCTCGCGATCGTGCTCGCGCTTGCTGCGACCGGAATCGCGCACGCGCAGGAGGCGTCGGACGTCAGCGGCTATGTCACGCTCGCGAGCGGGTATTGGAAACGCGGTCTCGCGCAAACCGACGGCGCGTCGCTGCAGCTCGGGTTGGACTATCAACACCCCACCGGATTCTTCACGTACACGCGCGCGATGAACGTCGACTATCCGCAGAACCTTCCGGGGCAAGAGCGCGACTCCGAGATCAGCGCGTATGTCGGCTACCACGATCGGACAGAGCGATGGTCGTGGACCACGAGCGTCGGTCGCTATGTCTATCCGAACGCGTCGGACTACAGCTACGAGGAGCTGAGCGTCGGTTTCGGGTTCCGCGATCGAATCTTCTATTCCGTGTCGTACAACGACGAGTACTACGTGCGGTCGAGCTCCGCACTGAACCAAGAGATCTCATTCGCGGTTCCGCTGCGCGGTGACCTCGAGATCGGCGGCACCGTGGGTTACTTCGAAGTTCCGGACGCGTGGCTCGACATCACGCACTGGAACGTCGGCGTGTCGAAAGTATTCCGCCACATGGCGCTCGACGTGCGTTACTACGACAGCAATTACGAGTTCACGAACTACTTGGGCGATCCGTACGCCGATCAGTACGTGCTGAGCTTGTCTTACGCGCTGCGCGGCAAGCGCGGCCCGATGCGTTAAGGAGCCGGAGCTTCCGCCGCGCACGGCTCCGTGCCGGCGACGCGGGCGACCGCGCGGCACGCGTTGATCGATGCCGTCCCCGGTGCGTAGCTAGTCGTAGCCGTGAGGATCGCAGCGATACGCTCCGCATCGAGATCGGGTTGCCGTTCCTTGAGCAGCGCGACCACTCCCGTCGTGTGTGCAGCCGCCAACGAGTTGCCGGTCAAGAATGCGTAGCTCGAGCCCGGCGTCGTCGTCAGGACTTCCGTGGCCGGAGCGGCAAGCGTGTACGGCGAGTCGGAGTTGACCGCCGTGATCGACGAATGTGCAGTCAGCACGCGCGGATGCGAGGACGGGAACGCGCTCGTCGGGCTGGGCGGATAAGCCGTGACGACGACGATGCCGCGGTCGATTACGCGGTCGAGCAAGCGGGTCAGCAGCGGGTCATCGGGCCCCGCGAGGCTCATGTTGATCACGTTCGGCCGCAAGTCGAGGGCGGTTTCGAGCGCGCGCGCCAGCGAAAACGTCGAGCATTCGGCCGCGAGCTGGTCGTCGGCTACGGCCCAGCATGCACGCAACGACGCGATGCTCACGTCGGGAGCGACGCCGACGATTCCCTCATTGTTATTGGCAGTGGACGCGATGATGCCGGCGATCGCCGTGCCGTGGACCTCGCCGCTCCGCGCGCGCGGATGCTCCGTGACGAGATTACGCGCGAGCCGCACGCGCCCGCGTAGATCCGGATGGTCCCCGTCGATTGCCGAGTCGATGATTGCAATCGAGACGCCCCGGCCTGTCGCGAGCTCATGCGCTCGTTCGAGCTCCATCGTTGCGGCCGCGGTTTGCAGCTCGAGATAGGGGTCGTCGTATCTCGAAGACTGAGTCCTGAACGTGTTCATCGGTTGCGCGTGATCGACACGCGCGTCGTCGTTCAACGCCGCGAGCACCGCCGCCACGTCGCTGCCCTCGGGCGCCGTCAGCACTTCGCAGTAGACGCCGAGCGACTGGATGGGCCAGCCTTCGACGCGGTGCAGATCGTGCTCGCGCGCAAGCTGGGTCAGCACGCGATCGACGGAGGGCGTGGGTCCGTAGCGGCGCTGCAGATAGCGCTGCTCGGGCGCGCCAGTCAGGTTCGCGGCGGCCGTGGTGGGCTGCCGCACCGTGACGAGTATCTGCGCCGGCGCGGACGAAGCTACCGCGGATTGGCGTGGTGCGCCCGTCGTCGCGCAGCCCGCGACGAGCAGTGCCAGCACGATCGCGAGCGCGCGTGTCACTGCGACGGTTCCGTGAGTGTGCGGCCCGCGAAACGCACGCGCGGGTCGCGTGCCAGCGTCTGCGCGATGCGCGCCAGCGCTGCCGACGGCAGCGGCTCGTCCGCAACGCGGACCGTGTACCGGCCCACGTCCGTCGGGCCGGCGACGATCTCGCCGTCGATCTGCGCCAACAACGCGTGCATCTCGGCAGCGGTCGTCTGCTCGGCGAACACGACGTCCAGCAGCGTGCCCTCGATGCTGGGCGAGCTCGCGAGAGTCGCATAGCTGTCGTCGCCGATTTGCGGCAACGGCGTGAGCCACAACAGGAACCCGAGCAGCGCGGCGCCGATGCCGGCCGCTACTGCGAAGGGCCGAAAGGTGCGATATCGCGCGGCCCAGGCGCCTGCACCGGGTCGCAGCGAATCGAGGCGGCTATCGAGCCGCTCGAGCCCGGTCCGCGCAGAGAAGTGCACCGTGGGTTGACCGCGGAACGCAGTCTGCAACCGTTGCTGCTCTTTGAGCTCGCGCCGACATGCAATGCACAGGCGCACGTGTTGCTCGACGGCGTCGCGCTCGTGGATACGGAGGGTGCCGTTCACGAGCCAGGGGAGGAGCTCGACTGCGCGCTCGTGGGTGAGCGGTTGCTCGCCCGTCACGAAAAATCCTTGCCGAGCAGCGGCAATAACTTCTTGAGCCTGGCGCGCGCGTGGAACATGCGTGTCTTCACCGTGTTCACGGGGCAAGCGGCGATCGCCGCAATCTCCTCGTACGAACAGCCATAGAAATATGTGAGCTCGATCACAGCCCGGTGCTCGGCCGACAAATGGCGCAACGCTTCATCGAGCAGGTCCCGTAACTCCCCGTCAGCGCTGTGTCCCGCCAGTGGCTCGGAATGTTCAAGGGTTTCCTCGAACGGGGCCCCCCGGAAGCGTTCTGTCCAACGCCGCGAGGAAGCCAAGAGCTTCAAAGCCTTGCGGTAGGCGATACCCATGATCCAGGTCGAGACTGCGGACCGCCCGCCGAACGAGTCCGCGCTGCGCCACACGACGAGCATGACGTCGTTGACGCCTTCTTGCGCGAGGTCGAGCC
>Ga0315912_10003442_pt1 | contig 15727 bp, 10 predicted proteins | sample VfabasoilMG_FD_204469 | JGI IMG/M metagenome (GOLD analysis project Ga0315912, IMG submission 204469) | Garden soil microbial communities collected in Santa Monica, California, United States - V. faba soil | ecosystem: Environmental > Terrestrial > Soil > Garden | place: USA: California... | reverse complement strand
GTGGGGCGCCAACAGTCTTTCGGTGGGCGCCAGCATCGGCGTGGTGCGCATCGCGCGGGATACCACCAGCGCCGCCTCGGTGCTTTCGGCCGCCGACATCGCCTGCTACGCGGCCAAGGACGGCGGTCGCAATCGCGTGCAGGTCTACGAGCGCGACCACGGCTACAACCGCCACCGCGAAATGCAGTGGGTGGGCCGCATCGCGCGCGCCGTCGAGGACGGGCGCCTGGAGCTGTTCGCGCAGCGCATCGTGGCGATCTCTCCCGAGCGCGGCGACGCTCCCTTCTTCGAGCTCATGGTGCGGCTGCGCGAGGAGAACGGCACGCTGGTGCCGCCGAGCGAGTTCATCCCCGCGGCCGAACGCTACAACGTCATGGTCATGGTGGATCGCTGGGTGGTGAACCGCGCCATCGACCTGCTGGAAGAGTGCCTCGCGCAGGGCAAACAACTTCCGCTGGTGGCCGTAAACCTCTCCGGGACCTCGATCAACGACGAGGACTTCCTCGACTTCGTCATGACTCGCCTGACAAATGAACAGGTGGCGCGCGCGCTGTGTTTCGAGATCACCGAAACCGCGGCCGTGGCCTCGCTTGCCAAGGCCACCTTCCTGATGCGCGAGCTCAAGGCGCGTGGCTGCCGGTTCTCGCTGGACGACTTCGGCAGCGGTGTCTCGTCGTTCGTGTACCTGAAGACCCTGCCGGTGGACTTCCTCAAGATCGACGGCCAGTTCGCGGCGCACGTCGCGACCGACGTGATCGACCGCAGCATGGTGGAGGCCATCGCCAAGGTGGGCCGGGCCATGCGGGTCGCGACCATCGCGGAAAAAGTGGAGAACGCCGAGGTCCTGGCCGTGCTGCGCCAGATCGGCGTCGACTATATCCAGGGCTTCCACCTGGCTGAGCCCTGCGCGATCGATGACGTCTTCGGCTGCGAGGTTAACCACCCTTAGGCATACTCGGCGCCATGCCGACGCCAACGAATGCAGAACCGAGCTTCTCGTTAGGGCTCGAAGAAGAATATCTGCTGGTGGATCTCGCCACTCGCGACCTGGTCTCCGATCCTCCCGCCGAACTCCTGCAGCGCTGCATCTCCGAGACCGACGGGCGCGTGAGCCCGGAATTCCTGCGTTCGCAGCTCGAGGTGAAGACCTCGGTGTGCGGCTCGGTGGCGGCGATGCGCCGCGAGCTCGGCGCACTGCGCCGCAAGGTTTGCGAGGTCGCGGCCCAGTACGGCATCGCGCCCATCGCCGCATCCACCCATCCGTTCGCGCGTCCGCCGCAGCGTCCGCCTCACACCGATCACGAGCGTTACGCGGACATCGCGCGCGAAGTGCAGGGCGGGGCGCGGCGCATGGTCATCTGTGGCATGCACGTGCACGTCGGCCTGGAAGACGACGACTTGCGCATCGACGTGATGAACCAGCTGTCGTACTTCGTCCCGCACCTGCTGGCGCTGTCCTGCTCCTCCCCGTTCTGGGAAGGCGACGACATGGGCATGCAGTCCTTCCGGTTGATGCTGCTGTCGTCGTTGCCGCGCACCGGCCTGCCCGATCGATTCGACAGCTATGGAGAGTTCCGCCGCCATCTCGACGCGCTGGTGCGCAATGGGCTCATCGAGGACACCACCAAGGTGTGGTGGGACATCCGCCCGAGCTCGCGTTATCCCACGCTCGAGACGCGCGTATTCGATTGCTGCACGCATCTCGACGATGCGGTGAGCCTCGCGGCGCTCAACCTCGCGCTGGTGCGCAAGTTGTATCGCCTGCGGCGCGCCAACCAGACCTGGCGGCGCTATCCGCGCATGCTGATCGCCGAGAATCGCTGGCGCGCCATGCGCTTCGGATCGGACGCGAGCCTGCTCGACCTGGCGCGCGGCGAGCTGATGCCGTTCCCGGAATTGCTCGAGGAATTGCTGGCGATCACCCACGAGGATGCCGTCGCGCTGGATTGCCTCGCCGAGACCGAACATGCGCGCACCATCCTCAAGCGCGGCTCGAGCGCGCATCAGCAGCTCGAGGTGTACCAGATGGCGCGCCGTCAGGGCGCGACGGACGGAGAAGCGCTGTCCGCGGTGGTCGGCTGGCTGGCGAAGATCACCTGCGCGGTCTGACCGCGGCCCGGCATGGAGAGTCGCATGGTGAAGGCAGCCTGGCTCGCGGTGGTATTCGTCGCCGGGATCGCCATCGGCGTCTTCATCGGAAGGGGGCAGGGTGCGGCGACGGTGGCCAAGGCCGCGCCGGATCGCGAGGTCCCGGCCGATGCGCCGAAGCAGGATTCGGTCCGGATGGTGATCGAACCGCCGGACGCAGGGCCCCGCGTGCGACCGGGCGCTTCACCCGGCGCAGCGCCGCCTCCGGCCGCCCGCCCGTCGGTCGCCGCTGTGTCTCCCATCCAGGAAGCTCCAGGCGATGCTCAGCCCATCGACGTGGGACCGGTGTTCAGCAAGCAGTTTGCCGAGACCGCCAGGGAGGGATATCGCGATGCCATGGCCGAGGCGCACCACGCGCTCGAGCGCGAGGCGCGCGATGACTCGTGGGCCTATCCCATGGAAGCCGAGATCGAGAACTCGCTGGTGGCCGACACCAGCATGGGCAACTTCAGGAAGGAACATCTCGAGTGCCGTGCCTCGATGTGCGAATTGCGCCTCACGGCGCGCGGCGCGGACCAGGCCGCGGCCTTGCAGCGCTGGAATGAAAGCCTGCGCACGCAGCCGTGGAGTCCGCGGCTGTTCATGAGCAGCTCATCGGTGTCCAACAACGACGACAACGTCGATGCGCTGATGATCTTCACCAGGCCGCCGCCGCCGAAGTAGAACGGGCGGGCCCTGTCAGGGCTGCGCGCAGACCGCGCCGCGCACCACCTGCGCCAGCGCCGCGCAGGCATTGACCGACAGGAACGGTCCGCGCGTGGTGTCGTGTTTCTCGGTGGTTTGCGCCAGCAGCTGGCGCATGCGATCGAAGCCCAGTTTCTGGTCTCGCGCCAGCAGCAACGCGACCACGCCGCTCACCTGCGCGGTGGCGAGCGAGCTGCCGGAGGCGAAATCGTAGTGGCCATTGGGCACCAGCGTCAGGATGTCGCGCGCCGGCGCGCGCAACACGTCGTTGTCGTCGTTCGGCGTGGTCTCGGCTTCGGCCACCGCCAGCACGTTCGGTAGTCTGGCCGGGAAGGCGAAGCGCGGATCGGGCGACACGGCGCCCACGACGATCACGCGGGCCTCGACCGCCTTGGCCACCAGCGCCTCGAGCAGCGGATCGCTGGGACCGACCAGGCTCAGGTTGATCACCTGCGCGCGCGCGTTGAGCGCGTCGGCCAGGGCCTGCGCCACCGTGAACGAATTGCAGCGCCCGGCGCTGCTGGGCGAGGGCTGCCAGCAGGCCTTGTAGGCCAACAGCTTCACGTCCGGCGCCACGCCGACGATGCCGATGCCGTTGTTGGCCGAGGCGGCGATCAACCCGGCGACCTGCGTGCCATGGCGATCGTTGCGGAAGCCCTCGGTGTCGTTGTCGACGTAGTTGCGCGTCAGCTGGGTGCGGCCGGCGAGATCCGGATGACTGGTGTCGACGCCGGTGTCGATGATGGCGACGCGGATGCCGCTGCCACGGCTGATGTGGTGTGCCTCGGCCACGTCGAGCGCACGCACGTTGGCCTGCAGGCGCGCGTACGGATCGTCGAACACCGGTGAGCCGGTGGCCGACTCGAATTCGTTGAGCGGCTGGGCGATCAGCACGCGCTTGTCGGTCAGCAGTTTCTCGATCACCGCTTCACGCGTGGTGCCCGGCGGAATCCGGAACAGCACGCAGTGCATCTGCAGCTGTTCGATCGGCCACTCCGACACCAGCGTGAGCGAATAGGTGCGCGAGAGCTCGCGGATCAGGCCGGTGGCGGTGGCGCTGACACGGTAGTTGGTGGTCGTGCCATAACCATGCGCGGTGCCGCCGACCGCGGCCGGCCGGCCGGTCACCGGGTTCGCGACTGCGACCACGATGAACTGGTTCGGCGCGGTGCGTACTTCGACTGGCGTGCGGACCTCGGGCGGCGCCGCCGACGCCGGATCCGGCGACAGGCCCGCGAGCGCGGCCAGGGCCGCGACGACGCACAGTCGCCACGCGTGGCGGCTCAGGTCACTGCGCAACCGGCTCAGCGAGACTGACATGGGGATCCTTCTTCAGAACCAGGGCCACGGACTCCGCCGAGGCGCCCGAGGCGACCGCATCCACGGACAGCTCGGCGGTGAAATTCCCGGCGGCGCCGGGGCCCGCCACGATGGACAAGCCCTGATGGGCGAGCAGGGTGTTGATGGTCTCGATGGATGCGCCCGGCGCGAACACCAGCCGAACGGCGGGCGCGTTCAGACGCTGCGTCGGCTCCGTCGTCACCGTCCGCATGTTCGAGTCCGTGGAATTTTCACGCAAGGTCATGCCGAGGATGCCGAGCCCGAGAGCCTGCACCACCACGGCCGCGGCCAGCCAGCGCACCGTGCGCGAAGAGCGCGGCACGGGAACCGGGGCGCCCGTGGTGCCGGTGGCGGTCTTCGAGGCGCTCTCGGCGGCCTCGATGCGCGCCCACAGCTTGTTGAACGACTTCTGTTCATCCGAGGACGCCGGCGGCGGCGAGTTCGCTTCGTCGCTGGTCACGTGCGAGGCGACCATGCGCTGCGCGGCGAGCTCGGCGCGGCATTCGGCGCAGCCCTGCAAGTGCGCGTCCACCCACTCGCGATCCTCGGGCGCGATGCGGCCGTTGGCCAGCCAGGGCAGCAGGGCCCAGGCTTCGGCGTGTGTGTCGGGGATGCGGGGACTCATGACTTTTCTCCGGACATGCCTGCGAGCACTGGCAGTACTTGTTTGAGTGTTTCGCGAGCGCGGAACAACCGGGTTTTGACCGTGTTGACCGGGCAATCGAGGATCGCGGCAACTTCTTCGCAGGAGTGGCCGAGAGTGTACGTCAGTTCCAGCGCCATGCGTTGCTCGACGGGCAGGCGCTCGAGACCCAGTGACAACCACTGCTGGTTGGTCTCTTCCTCTTCGGATGAGCCCACGCTCACCGAGTCCTCGTCGAAGGGTTGATCCGAGACGGGTCGCAGCTTGGCGCGACGCAATGCATTCAAGGCGCGGCGGTAGGCGATTCCGATGATCCAGGTGGACAGCTGCGAGGCGCCGCGGAATTCGCCGGCCTTGGTCCAGACCACCCAGAAGGTGTCGTTGATGACTTCCTCGATGTCCTCGCGGCGCACCGACATGCGGCCCAGGAGGCGCGAGAGGCGCTGGTAGTAGTTGCCATAAAGGCTGCGGAATGCCTTCTGGTCGCGTTGCCGGGCGATACGCTCCAGCAGCTCGCGATCCGAGGCATCGGTGGTGGGGCTGGCTAGGGCCCGGGAATTCTGGGTTTCGACACTCTGCAGCGGCACGGTAGCGCCCCCTGGAGACCAACTGCTCATAAGTACCGGGAGCCCGTTCCCCGGTTCCCCGGCCTCAGTGGGTCGAGGAGAAGCGCCACAAGGCGGTGAAGGCGACCCGGTCGCCCACCGAGTCCTCGTTGAAGTGTTCCGCGGCGTTGTCGCTCACCCCGAGGTAGGCCAGTTGCAGCTCGAAGGGCTTGAGCGTGGCCGTCAGGGTCAAGTTCCAGTACTGGTAGGAGTCGTTGTAGACGTCCTGCAGGTCGTAGTTGCCGAGGCCGGCCGAGATCGCGAACCGTTCGTTGAAGGGATAACGCCCCGAGACCTCGAGTGCCCAGGCATTGCCCTCGTGGTAGCCGGGCGAGGAGGCGACCGCGTGCGTGTTGGGCGAGTAGATAGCCGCGACGAACAGCTGGTTGCGGTAGCCGAGCGTGCCGGTGATCTCGGTGCGGTTGTAGGTCACGCGGCGCGGATCGTCGGGATAGGAGTACTGCGAGAGCCGCAGGTCCGCGGAGAATTTCTCCGAAAGGTTCCAGTAGCGGCCGGCCCAGATGTCGAATTCCACGGGCGGGCTCGGACCCGGATTCGGATCGCAGCTGGCGACGAACGCGCCGACGTAGAACTCCTTGGGAAACTCGACGTCGATCGAGGCCTGCGCCGCGGGTTTACCGCGCGTCAGCGACAGGCCGCGAAACACGAAGTCCGAGGTGCCGCCGAGGCTGCCGGTCACGACCCGGACCGAATCTGCGTGGGCGGCGGCGCAAGAGAGCAGCGCGACAGGCAGCAACGATTGGATGATGGGCTTCACTGTCAGGGTTTCTCTCAGGGCCATCCATGTCCGCCGGCAGTCTGACGAGTCGACCACAGGCTGGCAAGCGCCGAAATCCGTTACGACATTTGAACGGCGTCGCAGTCGCGCGCGCACAGATGCTTTACGCGCGCGTAACCGGATCAAGGATGTGACTGCGATCCGGCCCCGTTTCGACCGCTTTTGACAACATCGCGATCGACTCCGATGCATGCCTCCTTCTCCAGGATTGCGGATCGCTGGACCCCGACTGCGATCGCGCTTTGCTTCGCATACAGCCTCGCCTGCGCCTCGAGCCTGGTCTTTGGCTGGGGCGGCGTGCACGCCGCGGAATTCATCGGCGCCTGGGGATCGATACCCGTGCAGGTCGTCGCGCAGCTGCTGCTCTGGCCGTTGATGTTCGACACCACGCTGTCCCTGCAGCGTCGCCGCGCCTACCGGCTGTTGTTCGCGGCGCTACTGCTGGATCTCGCCGCGAGCGCGGGCTGGGGCTACGACGCGCTCACCGCCAACACCACGTTCGGTTCCTGGCCCGACGTGTTGTTCGTCTTCTACTACCCGATCGCCGGCGCGGCCTGCGTGCTGCTGTATTTCGATCTCGGCGGACGGCTCAACACGGCGCGTTCGCTGATCGATTTCGCCACGCTCACCGTCGGCTTCGGCACGTTGTTGTGGTTCACGGCGCTGAAGCCGCTGGCGACCCTGAGCGGGCCCGAGCTCGCCGAGAAATGGCAGATGGTCGGCTACGGCATCGGCAATGCGATGGCGTTGGTTGCCGGTGCCATGGTCGCGATGCAGATCAACGATTGGCGCGCGCACCGTCCGCTGATCTGGCTGCTGTCCGCGATGGTCGCGACACTGGTGGCCGACCTGCTGTGGATCAATTCCGAGCTGCGCGGCGACTACGAAGTCGGCGCCAGCATCGACTGCGCCTACTTCCTGTTCTACTTGTGCCTGATCATGGGCGCGCGCGCACAGCGCAATCAGAACCGGCCGCGCGCCGACACCCAGGGGCTGCAGGGCGATCTGCGCGGTTCGCTGCCCATGGTGGCGCTATCCACCGGCATCATCGCGCTGCTCGACGATCGCCTCGGCCTCACGGATTTCCAGTCGCCGCTGCTGATCGCAGTCATGGTCGTGGCCACCATCCTGGTGATCGCCGGCCAGGCGCTGGCCACGCGCGAAGTCGTCGGCCTGCATCGCGAAGTGGCCACGCGCCGCTTCGACGAGCGGTTGACCGAGCTGGTGCGCCGTTCGAGCGACATGATCGCCATCTGCGGAACGGATGGCGTGATCGGTTACGCCAGTCCTTCTTCGCAGCAGGTGCTCGGCGCGAGTCCCGCGGAACTGATCGGCAGGCGCATCGAGGACGTGCTCGGGCCGGATGCGCCGCACGTGCGCACCATCTTCGACGGGGTTTGCCAGGCGGATCATTCCGAGCAGACCGCGGTGTTCGCGATCCCGCAGCCCGAGGGCGAGAAGCGTTCCTACAAGATGGTGATCGCCAATCTCCGCCACGTGGAATCGATCGGCGGCATCACGCTCAACATTCGCGACGTTTCCGATGCCGCGCGCCTCAACGAGCAGCTGCGCACGCTGGCCTTCCACGACCCGTTGACGCTGCTCGCCAATCGCACCCTGTTCGCCGACCGCGTGCACGAGGCCGTGCATCACCTCGCCGAAGGCATGACGCCGGCGGTGTTGTTCATCGACCTCGATAACTTCAAGACCATCAACGACAGCATGGGCCACGGCGCCGGCGACCAGCTGCTGCGGGGCTTCGCGCATCGACTGGTGCAGTCGACGCGCGTGGGCGACACGGTGGCGCGGCTCGGGGGCGACGAGTTCGCCGTGCTGATCAGCCACGCGCCCGGGCCCGAAGCCGCGATGGCCGTGGCGCGCCAGGTCATCGACGCCTGTCGCCAGCCATTCGAGATCGAGGGCCAGCAGGTGCGCATCGGCGCGAGTGTCGGCGTGGCGCTGGCCGACCGCATCAGCAACGTGGAACGCCTGCTGCGCAATGCGGACGCCGCCATGTACGCGGCCAAGTCACGTGGCAAGGGACATGCGGAAATGTTCGTGCCCGAGATGCTGCTGGCCGCGCGCCGCCGCATCCGCGTGGAGAACGAGCTTGCGGTCGCGATGGAAAAGCAGCAGCTGGTCGCGCACTACCAGCCCATCGTGGACCTGGGCTCGCGACACCTGGTAGGCGTCGAGGCGCTGATGCGCTGGGAACATCCGAGCCGCGGACTGGTGTTGCCGGGCGAATTCATCCCCGTGGCCGAAGACACCGGGCAGATCGTCGCGATGACGCAGTGGATGCTGGACCGCGCCTGCGCGGACCTGGCGCGCCTGCAGCGCGAGATCGCGCACGGCGCCGGCCTGCGCATGTCGGTCAACATCTCCAGTCGCTATCTCAACCACGGCACCATCGTCGCGGATGTGCGCGCCGCGCTCGCGAAACACCGCATTTCCCCGGACTGCCTGGTGCTCGAAGTCACCGAGAGCCTGTTGCTCGGCGACTCCGCGCAGCTCGAGAACACCTTCGCGGCGCTCAAGCAACTCGGGGTGCGGCTCGCGCTCGACGATTTCGGCACGGGCTATTCCTCGCTCGCGTACCTGCATCGTTTTCCCATCGACATCCTCAAGATCGATCGCTCGTTCGTGGAACGCCTGGCGCGCGAGCAGGGCGGCGAGGACGTCGACGCCGTGGCGCTGGCCCGGGCGATCCTCTCCATGGCCGAGGCACTGGGCCTGGACACGGTCGCCGAGGGCATCGAGGGTGACGGGCAGCGCGATACCTTGTTAGGCATCGGTTGCCTGACGGGGCAGGGTTACTGCTTCGGCAAGCCCATGCCAGTCGAGGAGCTGTTCGATGCGGCGGTGACGCGTCGCCGCGCGCTGGTCGGCGGCAACCTTTCCGTGCCGGTGGAATTGACGGCCACCGGGCGATTTCGGGGCATGTGACATAACTACCCGGCGTGTTTCTCATAACCCGAGGAGCACCATTTCGATTCGGTGAAAGCCCGAAAAGATGAGAGGTGCGTGGGCTTGCCTCACCGGGCGCTCGACTAATCTGCCGCCTCGATAATCACAACAAACAAGAGCAGCGGAGAACCGGTGAAGTCGGCAGAAACGACATCGCTCGAATCGGGTGTTGCGCCCGAGCGGAGCACGGAAAGCGTTTTGCGAGCGGTGTGCCTGAGACTGGGCTGCACGGCCGCGACCGCGGTATTACCACGCGAGGAATCGCGCACGGTCTGGGCCCGTTCGGAGTCCGACTACGAGTTCGCGCGCACGCAGCTCGGCATCGTCGGTGAAGAACTGGCGCGCCGCTGCATCGAGACGCGCAAGCCCATCGCCACCAACAAGCTCAAGCACCGCAGCGGCGGCGATATCGCCTGCAAGCTGGTCGCGGTGCCGCTGATCGCGCGTGGCGGACCGGCCGGCGCACTCATCATTTTCAATCGCCCGGAAGAACCGAGCTTCGACGAGCTGGCCGTGAAGCGCCTGACCCGCTTTGCGCGCCTGCTGGCGCGCAACGCCACGCAGGACCTCGACTCGCTGACCGGCCTCCTGTCCTGGGAAGGATTCAAGACGCGCATCGACAGCTGGACGCGCGACAACGCGCCGGGCGCCATGGTTTCGATGTTGTACGGCGACATCGATCGCCTGCACGTCATCAACGATCTCGCCGGGTTCTCCGACGGCGACCGTGTCATCAAGCGTTGCGGCGGCGTGATCCGCAAGGCGCTGGTGGGCGCCGACAGCGCGGCCTGCCGCCTGTCGGGTGATCGCTTCACGGTGTTCCTGCCGCACATGAATCTAGCGCAGGCGCGCCAGCTCGCCGACAGCATTTGTCGCGAAGTGAGCGGCGGTGTCCCGGCGCAGAAGGAAGACAATCACCCCGTGTCCATGTCCTGGGGCGTGGTGTCGATGTCGGCGGCCGACCTGCATCTCGACCATCGCATCGCCGAGGCGGAAATCGCCTGCAAGATCGCCAAGGACCGTGGCCGTGGCCGCGTCGAGGTCTACCAGGACACCGACCACAGCATGATCCGCCGGCACGACGAGATCGGGCTCATCGGCAGCGTGCGCGAGGCCCTGCGCCAGCGACGCATCGTGGTGTTCGCGCAGCCGATCACGCCGCTGATCAATCATTCGCTGCCCGTGACCTACGAGCTGCTGGTCCGCATCATCGACTGCAAGGGCAACCTGGTGGAGGCGTCCGACTTCATGCCCGCCGCCACGCGCTACCAGATCCTGCCCGAGATCGATCGCGCGGTCTGCGAGCGCGCCTTCGAGCAGTTGAGCAAGACGGGCGACACGCCGCTGCGCGTGTCGATCAACCTGTCGGGCCCGACACTCTCGGACCCGGAGTTCCTCGAGTGGCTGGTCTCGGCCATGGCCAAGTACAACATCGACGGCAGCCGTCTCGCCTTCGAGATCACCGAGGCCGCCGCGGCGGCGAATCTCACCCAGGTGCAGCAGTTCATCCGCCGCATGACCTCGCATGGCGTGCGCTTCGCGCTGGACGATTTCGGCACCGGCGTGAGCTCGCTGGCGTATCTCAAGAACCTCGAGATCAACACCATCAAGCTCGACGGCTCGTACGTGCGCGACGTGTTGACCAACACGCGCTCGCAGGCGCTGGTGCGCGCCATCGTGCAGCTCGCCGACGCGATGGGCATCACCACGGTGGCCGAGTTCGTGGAATCGAACGGCGTGCGCGATCGACTCGCGGCGCTTGGCATCCAGTTCGGACAGGGATTCGCGCTGGGCCGCCCGGGACCGCTCGATGACGTGATCGCCGCGGTGGCGGATCGCGCGCCGGAAGGCCGGCAGCGCCCGTTCACCAGTGACCAGACGATGGTGACGCCGTCCGGCATACCCATCATGTTCAAGCACGCGTAACGGGGACATTCCTCGTTTCCTAGCAAACGGGGACAGTCACGCCGAGAGTGGCCGCGCGGGCCTGCGATTCAGAGGCTTCGATCCCTCGCGTGCAATCGGCGAGGAGGAGCGTTAAACGCGCCGTGGTGGTGCCTGTCTGGTGCGCCCTTTCCGCCCATGAAAGGCGCGTAGCGACGACGAGCGAACGCCAAGAATTGCCGCTTCGGCAATTCTTGAAGCGCGATTGCGGTCGCGAGGGATCGAAGCCTCTGAATCGCAGGCCCGCGCGACCGCGACCCAAGACTGTCCCCGTTTGCTAGGAAACGAGGAATGTCCCCATTTCCCCTGTATGCTGCGCCGCGTGATCCGGCTGACGCGTTACCAGTGGACCGTCTTCTTCGCCGCCTGGCTCGGGTGGGGATTCGACGTTTTCGACGGACTGCTGTTCAACTATGTCGCGCCAAACGCGGTGCCGACCTTGTTAGGCATCCCGTTCGGCACGCCCGAGGCCAAGTCGGCCACGCTGCATTGGAATGGCATCCTCACTTCGCTGTTCCTGTTCGGCTGGGCCGCGGGTGGCGTGTTGTTCGGCCCGATCTGCGATCGTTTCGGCCGCAAACGCGTGCTGATGATCACGATGCTGCTGTATGCGCTCGGCACCGCCTCCTGCGCCTTCGTCACCGAGATGTGGCAGCTGGTGTTGTGCCGCCTGATCGCGAGCCTCGGCATCGGCGGTGAATGGGCGGCGGGTTCGGCCATGGTGGCCGAGGTGGTACCCGAGGAGAAACGCGTCGAGGCCGGCGCCTTGCTCTACACCTCCGCGCCCTTCGGTCTGTTCCTCGCCACCTGGGTCAATGCCGAAGTCGCCGGCGACTGGTTCAAGCACGACCCGGCCAACTCCTGGCGCTACGTGCTGATGTTCGGCCTGCTGCCGGCCGCGGTTGCCTTCATCGTGCGCACTTTCGTCAAGGAGCCGGAGAAGTGGGCCAGTGCCGCGGCCACCGCGCCGCCGGCGCGATTGCGCGAGATCTTCGAGCCCGCGCTGCGGCCGCGAACCATCAGCGCGCTGATCGTCGCCATCATCGCGCTGATCGCCTGGTGGGGCTGCAATGCCTTCATCCCGGTGACCGCGACCACCATGGCCCAGGCCGAGGCCCAGCTGCGCGGCCTCGACACGCTGGCCACCACCGGGCTGGTCGAAAGCTGGAAGACCATCGCCACCAACTGCTTCAACATCGGCGGCCTGGTGGGCACGCTGCTGACCGTGTACTTCGCCAAGCGTTTCGGCCGCCGACCGATGTACGTGGTGTATTTCCTCGGCTCGGCGCTGTCGCTGTTCGCCACCTTCGGCCTCGACATGGCGCCGGAGACCCGCCTCTACATGTACTCGCTGATCGGCCTCACGGTATTCGGCGTGTTCGGCAGCTTCACGTTCTATCTACCCGAGCTGTTCCCGACGCGACTCCGTTCCACGGGCGCGGGCTTTTGCTACAACATCGGCCGCGTGATCGCCGCCGGCGGCGTGTTCATCGTCGGCGCGGTCGCCGCGGCCGGGCGCGGCGACGTGCAGGTTCTCTACAACGCCATCTTCATGATCGGCTTCGCGCCCATCCTCGGACTGCTGCTCATGCGCTGGGTCATCGAGACCCGCGGCCAGAAGATGCCCGACTAGCGGCTGCAGCGCGCCTCAACGTTGAGAGGACAGTCAGCCAGGAGTGTCCTGAATCCCGGCAGGGGCGGGATCAGGGTTGATAGACGGAGAAGTCGTCGTAGTCGGCCGCCGCCTTGAACATCGCCGGGCCGGCGTTGCCCGTGAAAATCGACGCATCGGTGGTCTCGAGCAGCAACACGCCATTCACGTAGCCGCGCAGGCGATTGCCCACCGCATCGAGTCGCAGCTGGTACCAGCTGGCGGGCAGCACCGCGAACGGCGTGGTCCGAAGCGTGGTGACGGTGCCGTCGACCACCTTGCGCAGCGACAGGGTGTTGGAGCTGCGCAGCGACAGGAAATAGAAGTTGCGCTCGTCGACGTGACGCGCCATCAGGCCGAACCAGCGTTCTTGCGTGCCGGTAGGTGATGCGAAGGTGTCGAGACGCACCCGCGCCCTCACTACCTGGTCATGCGCCGGCACGCCGATGCTGGCGCGCGCATCGCCGGCGATCGAGCTCTGGAACCAGGTGGTCGAGGTCCCGGGCGCGAGGTTCCAGAATCCGCTGCCGCTGAACGACCACGGCCCGGCGGCGCCGGCTTCGAAGTCGTTGGCGTAGATAGTCGTGAAGGGCGACGGCGTCACCACCACGTTGTCGAACTCGCCCTGGGCGCGATCGGTGACCAGCGCCGCGCGACCGTGCGTGGGCCCGCTGCTGTCGGCGTCGACGAGCAGGCGGCCGTCGACGTATACCCGATGCAGCGTGCCCACGGACTCGAGTCGCAACCGGTAGTAGCGATTCGGCGCGGCGTTGAATGCCGCGGAGGCCAGTACGCGCGAACCGCCACCGGCCATGCGCCGCAGTTCGACCCGGCCATTGTTTCGCAGCATGGCCTCGAAGAAGTTCTGCGGGCCCTGGTAGCGGGTCACCAGCCCGATACCACTACCGCTCGCGCCGTAAACGAGGGGTCGCACATCCGCCTCGACGGCCTGGCTGGTGAAATCACTGGCCTCGCGCACGGCAATCGCGGGGATGAGCATGTTGGTCTGCCGGAACACGCGCGTGACGCCACGCGGCGTCGTGAAGAAGCGGCTGCCCGCGCCCTGGATCCACTCGGCGCCGTTACCGGTGTTGAACGCGTCCTGGATCACGCCCGGCGGCGCGAAACTCGCGGGGATTTCGAAGTGATAGACCAGTCCGTTGCCATTGTCCCCGACCAGTACGCGTCGTCCGCTGATCGCGATCGAACGACCGAGTGATTCGCCGTTCCTGGCGGCCAGCACCGCCACGTGTTCAAAGGTGCCATTCACTCTGCGGCGAAACACGTTCACCACGTTCACGCCGCGGTCCTGGCTCCATGCATGCTGCAACAGGAGCCCTTCGCGGTGCGCGAAGGCACCGGCGGGTCCGGAGCCCATGAAACTGTCGAGCGCCTGGATGCGCGTCGCGAGCTGGAATCCGGTGGTCGGCTGTTCGCGGTACACGTAGGTCCCGCTTTCGTTGCCGCCGGCGACGAACACGTCGGGCCAGTTGATCGCGACTTCCGGGCCGAAGGCCGAGGCGCCCGCGGGTGGACGCATGCTGCCGTAGGGCAGGGTGAACCAACCCTCGGCGCCGCCGAAGTCATGGAAGACGAAGGTCTCGGGGACGCGATCTTCCGGACCATCGGGCTGCTGGACCACGGCCCAGGCGCCCGAGATGTCGGCCGGTCCGCCACGGAACTGATCGTCGCTGCCCGCGAAACGAGGCTTGCCCTGCAGGACGGCGCGTGTGCGCCACGTGCCGTCCGAGCCAGGCTCGAATACGCGCGCATTCCAGGCGCCGGTGCCGTCGCCGCTCAACACGGTGCCCTGGTCGATGGACAGGTGTGGCCCGGGTCCGTCGCGAGTGAAGTCCGAAGGTTGCTGCTCCCAGCCGTTGGGGCCGAGCTGCCAGATCTCGGTCTCGACGGTCTGCACGACCGCGGTGGCGGCACGCATGGCCACGGCCACCGGGATCGGGAAGAAGTTGTCCTGGCGATACTCGTTGAGACGCCGCACGACGGTCCAGCCCGTGGGCGTGCGCAGGAACACGAATGCCGTCGCGAAATTCTGGTCGAGCATGGGCTCGCCGCCCGGGTCGGGAACGACGCGCCCGGCAGTGACCACGGCGTTGTCGCCTTCGAGCGCCACGTCGGTGGCGAAAGCGGTGTAAGCGGGATCCGGGGTACCGAAGCTTGAAACGGGTTCCAGCGTGACGGGTCGCGACCATGCGGTCGCCGCCATGGCGGCGGCGAGCCAAGCCGTATTCCAGCCCCTTCGCATCGCCGCAATTGCCCCCGTTGTAGTTAGTAGACCACGGAGTGGTGCAAGTCCCGGGCCACGGTCCGCGGCGGCGGTATTTCACCAACAGTGAGGGGGTGGCGGCGATTCCGGCCCCTAGGAGATTTGCGTCCGCGCAACTATTGCCGCGCGGCGGGGAAAAACTTGCCGGGGCCGCGGCGCGCGCGGCGCACGGTAGTTAGGCGATGTCCGCTTGTCCTACAGGCGTCACGGCGTGGCGGGCGTTTCGACGCCGAGCTGCACGGTGATCCGGCCGGCGTGGCGGAATTCCAGCACCAGCGGCGCGGTCTTGCCGCGCTCCAGCGGCGCCTTGAGGCCGACCAGCATCAGGTGGATGCCGCCCGGTTCGATCTTCACGGTGGCGCCGGGCGGGATCACGATCTCGGACAGCGGCCGCATGCGAGCCATCCCGTCGACGATCGAGGTCTCGTGCATCTCGACCTTGTCCGCCACCGGCGAGCTCGCGCCCACCAGCGCGTCCGAGCTCTTTCCGTGGTTGGTGATGGATAGATAGGCGACGCCCATCGCCATGCCGGGCGCGGTCGGTCGCGACCACGGATGGCCGATCTCGAGGGTGCCCGCTGCGTCGCGCGGGGCCGCGGCCGCCGCCAGGGCGACGGCGAACAGCAGGACGAATCGCTGCAGCACGTCGACTACTTGGAAA
>Ga0315912_10003441_pt1 | contig 15727 bp, 14 predicted proteins | sample VfabasoilMG_FD_204469 | JGI IMG/M metagenome (GOLD analysis project Ga0315912, IMG submission 204469) | Garden soil microbial communities collected in Santa Monica, California, United States - V. faba soil | ecosystem: Environmental > Terrestrial > Soil > Garden | place: USA: California... | reverse complement strand
AGCTAAGAAGAGAAGATCGCACACGCAGTGCGGATGTGAAATCACAGCGGCTCTACAAACGGAAATTCGAGCTCGCTGCGAACACGGCGTGTCTCTGCGTGCAGGGACGACCATGTAGGAGAAACGTAAAAGGCCAAGGTTTCGCGCGCGAAACCTTGGCCTAACATCCTCTCGACTAGAACACTCAAGCGTTCAAAAACTCAAGAGAACGAGCCCATTCATCCCTTGAGATTCTTGGCGACGAAATCCCAATTGAGCAGCTTGTCACAGAATGCTTCCAAGAATGCTGGGCGCGCGTTGCGGTGGTCAATGTAGTAGGCGTGCTCCCAAACATCCACACAGACCAAGGGCTTATCCGACCCAGTGAGGGGCGTCTCCGCATTGGAGGTGGTCACCACCTTGAGTTCACTCCCGCTCAGGACCACCCAGCCCCAGCCCGAGCCAAATTGTGCGGTAGATTTGTCGATGAGATCCGCACGGAGTTTCTCCCAGCCGCCGTACTTCGCGACCAGATCACCCACCGGGCCGGAGGGAGGCGCGCCACCGCCACCCGGCTTGAGGCTGTTCCACCAAAATGTGTGGTTCCAGATCTGCGCGGCATTGTTGAACACTCCGCCAGAACTCGTCTTGACGATCTCTTCGAGCGACTTCGCCGCTTCGGGCTTGCCTTCCAAGGCAGCCTTGAGCTTGGTCATGTACCCCTTGTGATGTTTTTCATAGTGGAACTCGAGCGTCTCTTTGCTCATCACGGGCTCGAGCGCGTCTTTTGCGTAGGGGAGTTCGGGAACTACAAATTCCATGGTGCTATATCCTTCAGCTGATGTAAGGGATGGGGAGAGCCAAACTCCCCCGCCTTCGTTCTGGGCTGATTATGCGAGTTTTCCCGCGGGAGTACAGGGCCGAAGGCGGATTCGCTATAGCGGCGACGTGAGCTTGGAACTGGCGCAGACGCGAGCACGACACCTCGGCTTGAAACTCAACTATGGGGCAAATCTGCCATTGCTGGCCGCTACACACGCGCCTTTCACACAGTTATCGATGGATCAGTCCACGGCCGACTACATCTTGGCCAGCGACGCGGCGCGGCACGGTTTGGTCACGACGTGGCTTCATCGCTTCATGCGTAGCTTTCTCTCTGATTTTGACATCAACGGAATACTGGGCACATATCCGATGCATGTGCTGTCAAGCGCCCAGTGGCAAACGTTGCTGCACGCGGCCGCTCCCGACCAACCGTTATCCAATCGTGAGAGCTGGGGGCGCTTGCTCGACATCGGCGCGGGTCGCGGGGACGCAACCGCAGAGCTAGCACAGCTGTTTTCCCAGGTGGTGGTGACAGAGACATCGCGGCACATGGCGAAACGTCTCCGCAAGTTGGGCTACGAATGTTTGGCCGAAGACATCAGTGAGCGCGACGATCTCAAGCACCAGTTTGACGTGGTCAGCCTACTGAACGTCTTGGATCGCTGCGATCGCCCCATGTCACTGCTCGCGACCGCGCGCCAGGCAGTCAGACCTGGCGGCCTATTGTTGTTGGCGTTGGTTCTGCCTTACAAGCCGTTTGTCTATGAGCATGGCCAACCCCGCGCTCCCCTGGAACGTCTGGCCATTCAATCTGCACATTTTGAATTGGCGGCCGCAGAGTTGGTCACCCATTGCCTCTTGCCGCTCGGTCTAGAGGTCCTGACGCTCAGTCGCTGCCCCTACCTTTCTGGGGGCGATGCGTACGCGCCCTTGTATGAACTCGACGATCTCATTGTGGTGTGTCGCGCCCACGGTGATATCCCCCTGCTGGGGTCATAAATGGCAGAGTTTGACCTTTACATGGTCTCTTGACCGCGCTACTGGGCTGCCCCCACCACAACAAGCCGAAGTGGCGGAATGGCAGACGCAGCGGATTCAAAATCCGCCGAGGTAGCCCCTCGTGAAGGTTCGAGTCCTTTCTTCGGCACCGTGAGCACCCGCCCCAGTCTGGGAGAGACTGTGGGCACGGTGACTGAAGCTGCGGACACAGTGGCTGAGACTGTGGGCACCGTGGCTTCTGCGCTAGACTCGGGCCATGAAGTCCTCCAAGCCTCGAGCGTGGATCCCCCATCGCCCCGATCAGCGCGGGAACGCGCCGGCTCGCTTGGGTGAGCTTTTGGTGGGTGCTGAGACCTTCATTGCGCAGAAGTCGGGTAGCGCCATCCCCCGCGAAGAGTGGCGCAGTCTAGTCGGCGCGCGCATCGCCAATCGGACCCGCGTTGGACGTCTCCATCGCGGAGTGCTCACCCTGTACGTGGCAACCAGCGCCTGGAGCAATGAACTGACCTTTCTCAAGTCAGAGCTCGTCATCAAGTTGCGTTCTTTGGGCTATGAGATCAGCGATTTGCGCCTACGCGTCGATCAACTTGAACAAAAGGAGCCGCGGCGCGGTCAGGTCTTCCAAAAACTCCAACCTGCGGCCGAACTGCCGCCCGCGCTGCTGGCCCGCTTGCAGGCGGTGGACGATCCAAACTTGCGCGCCGCCATCGCGGAGGCCGCCCGTCACAGCCTGGGTCAATCACCCCCCGTCAAAAAGAAGCCGTAACCCCCGCCCCTAGCCGCGGTCAAACGTGAGACACCGCGCTCAAGCGTAGGGCCTCGCGCTCAGCGCAAGACTTGTTCCAGCCCTTCCAAACGCTTGAGCACGAAGCGGTCTCCCGGCGCATAACCATCCACTAATGGTGAGAGGGAAGCCACGTACTTGCGCAGCGACGGACGCGCCGACGCGTCCAGCTTGGGCCCTACCGAATACAGAGCGTTGACGACATCACCAGGCATCAATTTGCCGTGGGCCGCGTGAAGTCGAAAAAGGCAGCTGACCCAACGCGACTTTTTGGTCAGCTCCGCGATGCGCAGGCAATACTCCGCCGCCTTGTCGAAATCAGCGTCATTCAACTTTGCGCCCTGTTCGACGCGCTCGACGATGCCCTCGAGTTGCCGCCCCAAAATGCGCTCCGCCTCGTCGCCGCGTCCCATGCTGATGGCTTTCTCGGCCAAACTTCCGAGCACACCAAACGTTGTGGTCCCCGACGCAGTTTGACGCTGGACCAAGGTGTCCGCTCGACCAATGACAGAACGACGCATGAAGGTCACTTCTTGCATGCCCACACGAATCTTGTCGCCGTCTTTGAGGACCAACTCGCCTTGCACGCGCTCTCCGTTCAAATACACGCCATTGCGACTGCGTAAATCCGACAAGCGCGCGAGGTCACCCTCGACAAGCACTAGTGCGTGGTGGCGCGATGCCACTGGATCGTCCAAACACAGCTGACAATCCTCGCTTCGCCCAATGACAAATCGTCCCTCACTCAGGGGAAAATCTCTACCAGCGTAGCGCAGGGTAAAGCTCATCTACGCGCTCCCGGAGCCTCCGAAATGGAGCGAAGCAGTTCGAGCGTGGCTTCATCCGCCAACTCATCGCCCATCGCGGGTGGTCGGACGCTGGTAATCACGGCATTCACTGCGGGGGCCAGCGTGCTGCGCGCCTCCGGGGTCAAGCTGGTCAGCTGCTCGCCAATCTCGAGGCCGGGCACCAGACCTCGCTTGGAATAAAGGCTCAGGGCCCAGCGCGCCCAGTCGACGTTGCCTGAATGACTTGAGTAACGAATGGCACCATCGGCCAGTTGATCGAGCCGACGGCGGTCGACCGCCACCGAAACGCTATCCAACACCGAGCGCGCCTGGATCAACAGACGCTCGAGGTTTTCACTCCGTCCCAAGGCACGCGCGCGATGAATCGTTTCAGCAACGAGCTCGATGCTCCACGCTTGCTCTGTCGTGGTGGTGGGCTCATCGTGGCCATGATCTTTTTCCACTCCACAATGGGGACACTCGCGAACGTCCGTGGAATAAGGCAAGCCGCAACTGGGGCAGTGGATCATGAATCCAGTGGCAGGACGACGGGGCGCGGCCAACGTGCTATCCTCCATGCGCCGCAGGGTCAGTTCTTGAGTGCCAAGACGAAAACGTGCGCCGTCGGCCATCTCGGTACGCCCGCCAATGGTCCGGCCGTTGACACGGATCCCGTTGCGCGACCCGGCGTCCTCAATGAATACACGGTCCTGCTCCACGATGAGTCGGGCGTGGCAGCGCGAGACCAGCGGATCATCGATGGTCAAACCGCAAGTCGCGCTCCGCCCGATGACGAGATCGCCAACCGGAAGGTCAATTTCATGCATGAGAAAACGAAGGCGGAATCGAGCCAAGGGGAGCTGACCTTGCGAATAACTACTGGGCGCGTGACCGCGGGGCTTCACCCAATATCCTGCCTAGGCAGTGTACTGGAACGCAGAAGTGGGGTCAAAGCACGGAGCGTGTGGTGAGGCCGCGCGCCCGTCCACATAACCGTTTGCCTAGTTACTTATCCATGGCAAGCCAGGCAGGCGACATCACCGCCGTTTTACCGGCTTTCATTTTTCTCCACGCAAATGCCGCTGCATGACATGCATTTTCTGCAGCACTGTGGCCTGTGACTCCAGCGCTGCGCTCACCCACGTGCGCCAAAGGAGTGAAGTGTAAGTGCGGGGGTGCGCGGCTCCCCCCGTCTCCCTACTCATTGCATCACGGCCCGGATCCCACTGGCAACCGCAGCTTTGTCCTGGATGAACCGCCGGCCGAATGCGCGCGCCGCTCAGGGTCGATAGTTGCCCAAGAACTCACACAGCGCGTCGACAGAAGAAAGCGGCACTGCGTTGTAGATGGAGGCGCGCAGTCCCCCAACGATGCGATGACCTTTCAAGCCGATCAGGCCGGCTTTGGTCGCGGCGGCAACACACGCCTTTTCTGCCTCGGCCGTCGCCAAGTTCCAGGTCACGTTCATGATGGAGCGGCTCTCTTTTTCAACCTTGAGTTGGTAGAGATCCGAACGCTCCTCGAGCACGCGGTACAGACGTGCGGCTTTCTCCTGGTTGATTTTGTAGATGGCTGAAACACCACCCAGCTCCTTCAACCACAGCATCACGTTGCGCAGCATGTACACGCCAAACGTCGGGATGGTGTTGGAGAGCGACTTGGCTTCGGCGTGCGTGCGATACTGAAAGAAATAGGGGATGTCGCGGCGTCCGGTTTCGATCAGTTGCTTGTCGATGATCACCACGGTGATGCCGCTGGGGCCCAAGTTTTTTTGGGCGCCCGCGTAGATCAGTCCATACTTGGCCACGTCTAGTGGTCGGCCCATGATGTCGCTCGACGCATCGAGCACCACGGGCACCCCAGGGCTCTCCGGGACGTGAGAAAATTGGGTCCCCATCACGGTGTTGTTCGTCGTCACGTGAAAGAAGGCGGCTTGCGCATCGAGCTTGATTTCATCCTGGCTCGGGACGCGAAAGAACTTGCCGTCGCTCTCTTCCGTTGAGGCAGCTACCCGCGCTTGGCCGACCAGCTTTGCCTCCTTGATGGCCTTTTTCCCCCACACGCCCGTCACGACATAGTCAGCGCTTTGTCCGGGATGCAGCAGGTTCATGGGCACCTGGGCAAACTGCTGGCTGGCCCCACCCTGCAACAAGAGGATGTCGTGCGTATCCGGAACACTCATCAGCTCACGGATCAGCGCGAGCGCCTCATCGTGCACGCCTTCGTAGACGGCTGCGCGGTGACTTTGCTCCATGATGCTCATCCCTGAGCCTGCGTAGTCGAGCATTTCGTCGCGAGCGCGCTCCAAGGCGACAAGCGGAAGCGCAGAGGGACCGGCACTGAAGTTATGAACGCGCGTCATCGTGGGGTGCCGGTACCCAGCGGGGCCGCGTTCGTCAAGGTACTGCTCGGGAAAAAAACCGCTGATTGCGGGCAGCCATCAAGCCCAGTTGACGCTCACAACGCGCGGTGACCGATGTCGCGGCGATACTGGGCGCCCGCAAAGTGAATTTGGTCCACCGCGGCGTAGGCCGCGTCGCGCGCCAAGTGCAGATTCGCTCCACGCCCGGTTACCCCGAGCACGCGACCGCCAGCGGTGAGCACTTGTTGCCCTTGGGCGCGCGTACCCGCGTGAAAGACATTCACGTCCGGTTGGGCTTGGGCGCGGTCGAGTCCATCAATGACATCACCTAGCCGCGGCGCCGCAGGATAATCAGCCGCCGCCATCACTACGCAGAGCGCGTGTTGATCTGAAGTGCAGAGCACGTCGTCTTGTAAGCGACCTTCGGCCGCCTGCAGGAGCGCTTCAAACCAATCGCCCTCCACGATTTGGGTCAGGACCTGTGTCTCTGGATCCCCAAACCGAACATTGAACTCCAGCACCTTGGGCTGTCCTTGCGGGCTAATCATGAGCCCAGCAAACAAGGTGCCTACAAATGGTGTGCCTTCGGCACGCATGCCTGAAACGACCTTGCCCATGATCTCCTCGATCGCCGGAATCATGGCCGGCGTCACCACTGGAGCCGGCGCGTACGTCCCCATCCCGCCCGTGTTGGGTCCCAAATCACCGTCAAAAATGCGCTTGTGGTCTTGAGCGGCTGGCAGCAGCAGCGCGCGCTCACCGTCACAGATGGCGTGGACGCTGGCTTCTGCTCCCAGCAGGCGCTCTTCCAAGACCACAGTGCTCCCCGCGGCCCCAAAACTCATCCCAGAAAGCATGCCTTGTGCCGAGGAACGCGCCTCGTCGAAGGACTCGGCCACCACCACACCCTTACCGGCACAGAGTCCGTCCGCCTTGACCACAGGTGGATGTTCAAACTGGGCCAGCGCGGCATCCAACTCGCTGACATCGTTCACGACTACGTCCACCGCAGAGGGAATGGCATGGCGCCGACAGAACGCCTTCATGAATGCCTTGGACCCCTCGAGGCGCGCGGCCGCCTGGGATGGACCGAAGCAGGGAATGCCCCGTGCTCGAACGGCGTCGGCGAGCCCGTCACACAGCGGAACCTCAGGCCCGATGACCACGAGCGCCACGTTCTCCCGAATTGCGATCTCCACCACGTCACCGGCCACCGAGCGTAAAATCTTGTCACTGCGCTCGACGTGCGTGGTGCCCGCGTTCCCCGGGCACACAATCACCTCAGCAACAGCTTCGGAAGCAAGCAAGCGCAGAGCAAGCGCGTGCTCACGCCCACCAGAACCGACCACGAGGACCTTGCGAGAAGCTGTCATGGCGTGGTGTTAGTTGCGGATCCCGCAGTCACCAAGTGGGTGCCGCGTAAAATGCGCTATCGCTCATACTTTTTGAGCTTGCCCGCACTTCGGAACAGCTGACCACGATGACCCTCGCGAAGGCTGACCTTGAGCCCTCAGGGCATAGCCGCTTCGGGGCGCAAGGCCCCTACGCCGCGTCGCAACGCCCCGACACATAAGCCTTCCACCAAAGCGCCAAACTCGATGCCCTGCGCCAGCGCCGCCTCCGGAAACAGACTGACATCGGTCATCCCAGGCAGGGTGTTGGTTTCGAGCAGAACGAAACTCCCATCTTGCCTCAAGATGATGTCGGTCCGGGACAAGTCCCGCAGCCCGAGCGCAAAGTGCGCGCGCACAGCTGCGGTCTGGATAGCTTGGGTCAGCTCGGGCGTCAGCGGGGCTGGGCATTGATGTCGACTGCCGCCCTGTGAATATTTCGACTTGAAATCGTACCAGTCGGCGAGCTCTGCTGAAATGAGCGTGGGGGGCAGCGACACGGGCACGCCATTCTGCTCCAGAACCCCACAGGTGAGTTCGACGCCGGTCACGTACTCTTCGACGAGCACCTCTTCATCGATGGCGAGGATCGACGCAAGCCCCTGGGAGAGCGCCTGTGCGTCGGCGTCCTCGAACAGACGCACGATGCCCAATGCGGACCCCCCCAGTGGTGGTTTCATGATCAGACGCGGCCCCAGCTCAGCTCGTAACTGCGCGAGCAACACGGCGGCACTCTCCGACTGATCGGAGCCCGACAAAGTCCGCTCACGAGCGACGGGCAGCCCCGCTTCGCGGTAGTGCACCTTGGTTGCGATTTTTGAGGCAGCCACCGCACTGCCACGCACCCCAGAACCAACATAGGGAAGCCGCAGAACCTCTAGCAGGCCTTGCAAGCAGCCATCCTCGCCTTGCGCGCCGTGTACCGCAGGAAACACCACTTGGGGAGACCAAGCCATGAGCTCTCCGGCGAGCGTTGGCGCAAGCTCCATGTTTTTTACCTCGTGTCCACGCTCACGCAGCGCTCGACCTACGGCCGCGGCCGACACGCGACTGACTGCTGCCTCCAAACTGGGGCCGCCTTGAATTACAGAAACCCGCATTGCATTGTCCTTCACCATCACTTCACATGCACACACATCTCACGGCGGCGGCGCTCCGTTGGCCGCTACCTCAAGCAATTCAATCCGCATCTCCGCCGCAAACGTGTAGATTTTTTCGTCGCGATAGAACTCGCCAAAGGCAATTTTGCTGATCCCCGCATTGGCGATCAATTTGAAGCAGTTGAAGCAGGGGGACGCCGTCACGTAGATCGCTGCACCTTCCAGGCTCGTGCCGCTCCGCGCCGCCTGGACAATGGCGTTCGCCTCCGCGTGGACGGTGCGCACACAATGGCCATTTTCCATCAGGTGACCCACGTCATCACAGTGCGCGAGGCCGCGCAGCGAACCGTTGTAGCCCGTGGCCAAGATCATGCGATTTTTGACGATGAGCGCGCCCACGTGCTTGCGACTGCACGTGGAGCGGGTCGCCACTTGCCGCGCGATGCTCATGAAATACTCGTCCCAACCCAAGCGGGTCGTCATGACCTGCTCACCGCGGAGCGACTGCTGCGCCCCGAGCTCGGAGTTGGCGGACGGTCGGGGAAGTTCAGGGTTCATGGGGCCAGCCATGGCCGCCATATAGCCACTTCCTGATGGCGGAGCCAAACCCCTTGACCCGTCCCCATGACCATGGCTTGGTGAGCACGTGAAAACTGGCCACTGCTTCTGGTTCTTTGTTTGCGCGCTGCTCGTCGTGGCGAGTGCTGGCGCAGAAGAGCCGTCCCCCTCGCCTGCCCCGCCGCCTCCTGCCTCTAGCCCAGCGCCGGAGCAAGCAACAACACCAGCGCCGCAAGCGACGAGCACATCCCAGGGAGCCAGTTCGCCAAGCGCTCAACCTAGCCTCACCGCCGGCCAGCAAGCCTTGGCGCAGGTGAAGGCGTCCGAAGCGCGCCAAAAGAAGGCTCAAGCGGACGGCGATACCGCAAGCGCTCAACGTTGGGCAGACGTCGTCCAACGCTATCGACGCATCGCGGCGCTCACGCAACAAGCAGCATCGCTCGCGCAACAGGCCACGGCCATTGAAGAACAAACCGCCGAACTCAACACGCAGACGCGGCGTGCCCGCAACCTTTTGGAACAGACGGAAGTGCGCCGGGCCCGTGCGCTGGGCGAGCTGCAGCGCCTGGGGATCACGCCACCCGCCGCCCCCAGTGGTGCGGCCCCAGCACCGAACGAGCGCCCGTCCACGGCTCAATGAGGCCACCGTACAGCTGCCCTCGCCTCTCCAACCGCTACTTGACTATTCGCTCATGAATCGACTCGATCACTCCCGGTCCCTCGACCCCGCACTCTGCCCTGACTCCTCTGTCTCGCTGCTTCAGGCGCGCCTCGCCCGGCTTGACCCCTCACGCCTCAGCCGCGGGTGCGCCCACGTCAGCTCCCTCATGTTGGCCGGCGCGCTGCTTGCGTGCAGCCGCGCTCCCCTCCCTGAGCCGGTTTCCCAAGCCCAAGCCGTCTCGCACTCCAAGGCTGCTGCGCAAGCTCAAGAGTTTGCGCCCCAAGCCTTCGAGGCCGCTGAGCATCTAAAAAACGAGGCTTTGGCCCTGCACGATGAACACCGGGAAGCGGAGTCCGAAGCGGCCGGCGCCCAGGCACTGGCGGCGTACAATGAGGCGTTTGCCCTCTCGCAAATCAGCATCGCACAAGAACGCCTCGAGCAAGCGCAAAAGAACAAACAACAGGCCCAGCAACAGCTGTCTCAACTCGATACCCTGCAAGCTCAGGTGAGCCAAGATGCTGAGGGATTCGAGCTCCAGGTGCGCGTGGCTCTCGATACGGAGGCCGTCAAAGACGTAGATAAACTCACCCCAGCGCGAGCTGAGGCCCGTCGCCTCGCTGCCAAACAGCTCACGGCAGAAGCTGCCCTCTTGTGCCTGGGCGCACGACTGCTCCACGCCGAGGGCAACGCACTCGACGCGGCCACCTCTCAGGTCACCGTGCTCGAAAAGGAGCTAGGTGTGGGGTCGGTCAAGACCGACCTTTACCCGCGGTCGGCCGATGCCAGGGCATTGTGCCTGAAAGAACTCTCTTTAGCGCGACGCAAGCAAGCCGAACGCGCGCCGCAATCCGCCCAATCCGATGTGTTGCTCGCCGCGCTCTCCAGCGCCGGCAAATACATGGTGTTTCGCGACGACCGCGGAGTGGTCATCAACATCGGGCAGCCCTTGTCCGGCGATCGCCTGACGGACGAAGCGCAACAGGCGCTGCAGGTCCTCGGCGCAACCGCCAAGAAGTACCCCCATTTTCCCCTATTGCTCGTGGTCCACACGAGAAAGAGCGGCGAAGAAAAACGCGCCGAGCAGTTGGGCCAATTTGCAAAGGACGCGCTCTTGACCGCAGGTGCGCCCGCGGTGCACGTCAAGTCGGTCGGCTCAGCCCAACCTGTGATCCAAGCCAGCCAGAGCCAGGCGGCTGAGAAAAATGAGCGTGTGGAGGTGATCTTCGTGGTGCCCGGCCGCTAGCGGCTGCCTAGTCACGGGGCAGGCTCGGCGCAAAATTGCAGCCAAATCTGGCTGATGCGGGCAAAACTGGGCGACCCAGCGCGGTCGCTTTTGCGCAGTCGCTCACAGAGTTCAGGTTCGAGATACAGGGTTCGATCTGCCTCCAACTTCGCCGCAATCTCTTGCGTCCAATCGACAGCTTGTCGTTCGCCGGCCATGAGCGGCACAGCAGCGAACGCGGGCAGTGGTGCGGCGCTCGAGAGCTTTTGCTGTTGTGCAACCGCCCACTCGAAGAATCGCAAGGCGCTTGGTTGCTCACCGAGCGAAAGGTCGACAAGTCCCAGACCCAGGTAGGCATCCCGCAAGCTGGCGCTCGATGTGGCCAGCGCGGCCACGAGCGAAAGGTCGGCTCGCGCGCTTGAGTAATCTTCCAAGCGGAACGCCGTCAGCGCGCGGTAGGTGAGCATTTCTGCGCGTAGTCGCGATTCCCAGGCCTCATCCAGCCCGCGCTGCAGGTCACTGAGCCCCGCCTGGATGAGCTCTTGTTCGGCCGGCTGCGGCTCACTCCAATACAAGTCCAGTCGCAACCGCGCGAGTTCATAAAAACCCAAAGCGCGATCATAGTGGCTCAGCTTCGAACTCATTGCGGCGCTCAAGCGCCGGAGGCCCCCCTGGGGGGGCCCGAGACCCAACTGGCGTCTCAAGTGAAACAGAAGCACGACGGTACGCGGGTTTTTGGTCTGCTCCCGCATGAGTTCCACAATCGCCGTGCGCACCCGTAACAGGTCGAGTTCCTCACCTTCACCACCCAGGACGCGCTCGATGGCGCGCAGCGTCTCACGCTCCTCAGCAGACCCTGCCAAGCGCGTGCGCTGCCAGACGGACGGCGCCGCAAGACAGGGCAGCACGCAGCTGCACACGAGCAGAAACCAGCCCACCCCCAGCTTGCGCTGCCCTAACATGCGGCTCACGGCTCTACCTGCAACCCCTCCCACTCCTCGCCCTGTTGCTCGTCGCTGGGGCAGGGGCTGCTTGGCTCACCGCCAGGGAGAGACGCAGCCAAGTGTAATGGGAGCCCGCCTGCGCAGCGCAGGGCGGAAAGATGCAGTGCGGCGCGCGGTCGGTCACCCATCTCGGCCAAATGCGCGAGCAAGAACTGCTCTCCCAGCTTGGGCAGCATCAAGGTCCGGCGCGGAGCCAAGCCCTCCTGCTCAAACAACCAAGCCAAGTGCGCATACAGCAGAGTACTGTCCCTCGTGGGCCGCTCTCCCAGAAGCGCCCCCACGACCAACTCCGCGCCACCTGCCACTTCACGCCAAATGGCCGCGTCCTCATCCTGAGCGCGCCGTAGGTAAGCCAGTGCCTCAGGGTAGTTTTCACCAGCGTAGATGCTCGTCCATGCCGCTTCCACGAGCGCACACGCCCGCTGAGTACTGTCCGGCAACGCCTCCAGGGCGAGCAACAAGGGCCGATACCAAGCGCGCGCTTGTTCATATTCGCCCACCTGGGCAGCAGCACGCGCTCGGGCCCACAGGTGCACCACATGCATCGGCCGCTGATCAGGATCATCTCCTGCACGGGGGGCGAGCGCGAGGAACTCCTGGTACGCGTCCGCCGCTTTGCCCAACTGAAAGTGAGCATGCGCAACCAGCACCAAGGCTTGCTCCTCGCCTGGTCGCGACACCAAGACCCGCTCGGCAAGTTCTAGGGCTAGCTCCGGGCGTCGGATGAGGTTGGCCCGCGCGCGATCAAGCTGGGCACACAGCTCCCGGGTCCCTCGCCCAGCCACCCGTTGCCACAGCTGACCTGCCTGAGCGCAGCGCAGCGCCACGCGCGCCGTGGGGTTGCGCGCCTTGCTCGACTGGCCCTCTGCAGACTGGTCGCTGGCGCGCGCCGGACTGAACGCTCCGGACACGGCCACCGCGCCTGCAAGCGCGCAGCCTCCGAGCACCCGCCGCACGAGCCGGCGCTCAGCTTTGGTCATGGATGCCACACCCGGCACAGTAGGCCGCACCCGCCCTGAAGCAAGGGCAGCCTCGGTCGAGGTGAGGGATTACGGCGTGCCCGCGCGACCCACGAACGGGTTGTGCAGCACGATCGTTGCGGCGCGGCTGGGGCCCACGCTCACCAGGTACAGCGGGACGCCGGACAGTTCCTCGACGAAGCGAATGTAGGTGCGCGTCGTCTCAGGCAATTGCTCAAGCACCCGCACATTTTCCAGGTTTTCGGTCCAACCATCGAGCTCCACGTAGACCGGGACCGCGTTGTCCGGTTCATCGAGCAGATCGATAGGCAGATCGTCAACGCGCCCCTGGGGAGTGTCATAGGCCACACACACTTTGATCTTGGACATGCCCGTGAGCACATCCAATTTCGTGAGCGCAAGCCCGTCGATGCCGTTGACGCGCGCCGCGTAACGCAGACCAGGGATGTCCAGCCAACCACAGCGCCGCGGGCGGCGCGTCACTGAGCCGTATTCATCACCCACATCACGCAAATGCTTGCCCAACTCATCGTTGAGCTCAGTGGGAAATGGCCCCGAGCCAACACGCGTAGTGTAGGCCTTGGTGATGCCGAGCACTGAATCGATGCGGTTGGGACCGATGCCGGCGCCGATGGCCGCGCCACCAGCCACCGCTGAGCTCGACGTAACAAATGGATACGTGCCGTGGTCCACGTCGAGCAACGTGCCTTGTGCGCCCTCGAGCATCACCCGCTTGTGGGCGCGGATCGCATCATCCGTGGCCTTGGAAGCATTACCCAACAGCGGGACCAAGCGCTCGGCCATGGGCCGCAATTGTTCGATGATCTCGTCCGCGCTCGGTTGCTTGCCCCCCAGGGCTGCGATCACCGGTGCCCAGGCGCGCAGAGCGATGTCGATGCGCTTCTTCAGCTTGCTCAGGTCCCGCAGTTCACCCGTGCGCACACCCGTGCGCCGCACTTTGTCCTCGTAACATGGCCCGATGCCCTTCTTGGTGGTGCCAATGGCCTCTGCTTGTGCAGCGGTGCTCTCGCGCAGGCTGTCGATTTCGATGTGATACGGCAGGATCAAATGCGCGCGGTCGCTGAGCAACAGGCGCGCCTCGATGTCTTTGTGGCCGCGACGCTTGAGCTCGTCGATCTCACCGAGCAGCACGCTGGGGTCCACAACCATGCCCTGTCCCAAGATACACTGCGTTGCAGGACGCAGGATGCCACTTGGCAAGAGCCGCACCACCAACTTCTCGTTCCCCACGACCAAGGTGTGTCCGGCATTGGGCCCACCTGCGTAGCGCACCACGACTTCGGCGGACTCCATGTAAATGTCGACGATCTTGCCTTTGCCTTCGTCGCCCCATTGGGCACCAACAATCACCACTGCGGACATGACAGGTTCTCTCGTTTTCTCTTGTTTTGGGCGCACTCAACGTTTGCGGAGCGCGCGCGAATCTGTGCGCTCACGATGAGCTGAGTTTCGTTACGAATTCATCCAAAGGAGCACTGCCCAAATCGAGCTGTTGCTCACCGGAAAGTTGCATCACACTGACCACGGTTGGGTCGCTCTTGCTGCACAGGACGTGTGAGTAGCGCCACGCCCGAGCGTAGTCGAGCGCAAGCGCGCTACCGCAGGAAATACATGGGATTTGCGCTTTGCGGAGCTTGGCCAAAATCCCCCGCACGGCATCGGCCTCAGCATCCGAATCATTTTGCACGGCCACCACCACGCGCACCCGCCACAGCTGATCCGCTTCACCCAAAGCCCAACGCAAGTGATCGAGCTGGATGGCCCCACCGGCAGCCGGGCGCTCCGCGCCAAAAGCGCCATAGAGCGCGTCGTAGCGGCCCCCCGAGGCCACCGGTCGCCCCGGCCCCTCCGCCAAAATCTGAAAGGTAGGGCCAGTGTAGTAAGCTGCAGCGCGCGTCTCGCCCAAGTCCACAACAATCGGCGGCACCGCGCCCGCATGCCCCAAGAGCTCGATCAGCGCTTCATAGAGCTGGCGCAGCTCCTCCACTGCCTCCCAGGCGGCGCTCTGTCCCAACGTGGCGCGGGCGCGCTCGAACACCTCATGGCCGCCCGACAATTGCACCAGCGACGTCACCGCGACAAACAGCTCATCGCTCAAGCCAAGCGCTCGACCACGCCGCGCGAGCTCGGCGGCGTCCTTGAGCGACAAGGCCTCCAGCAAATGCGCTCGCGCCTCTGCCGACAGCTGTGCGAGCAATGACTGCGCGATGCCGCCGTGCCCAAGATCGAGGACAAAACGCTGGAGCCCGGCGCTCTGGACCGCAAAAATACATACTGAGACCACCTCGAGATCCGCGGCCACGCCCTCTTGACCAACCAGCTCGATCCCCGCCTGAAGCATCTGTTGGTCGTGGCGCGCCCGCTCATGTTGGCGGCGCAGCACTGACCCGCGATAGGAGAGTCGGGCTGGGGACGGCCGATCCGAAAGGCGTGTGGCCACCAACCGCGCCACCTGCGGGGTCATGTCGGGACGCAAAGCCACCACTTCACCCGTCTCCGGCTCAACGAAGCGCAGCAGGCTAGCAGGGTCGATCATGCCCAGGCCGCGCTCCAGTACCTCGGCGTACTCGAATGCCGGCAAGCTGACTTGCTGGTAGCCATGGAGATCAAACGTGCGCAGCACGCGCGAAGAAAGGCGCCCCTGGGCCTCGGCTTCCGCGGGCAACAAGTCACGCATGCCCGCGGGCAACGGATGACTCAGCGCCGTCAACTGGCCGGGCGCGGTCAAATGGCCCACGGCGCTCGAAGTTGCGCCCAAACCGGGGCCTGTGGTCGCGGATGAGGTGTCGGAAGAGGTAAGCTTGGGTCGGCTCAAGGCGGGCGGAGCCTATCAAAAGTTGCGCACCTGACCAGGGACCGTGAACCGAGGGCACCGGGCGGCATTGGCCTTCCGCACAACGCGGTGTATTTCGCGTGCATGAACCAATCAGAGCAGCCCCCATTGGACCTACGGGAGCGCGGCGCCCCCATCGATGGGCAGCCCCAAGTCCTCGACGCTCGGCTCTTCATGCAATTGCTCGTTCTGCGCCCAGCGGAACTCACCCAGGACACAC
>Ga0315912_10003440_pt1 | contig 15729 bp, 12 predicted proteins | sample VfabasoilMG_FD_204469 | JGI IMG/M metagenome (GOLD analysis project Ga0315912, IMG submission 204469) | Garden soil microbial communities collected in Santa Monica, California, United States - V. faba soil | ecosystem: Environmental > Terrestrial > Soil > Garden | place: USA: California... | reverse complement strand
TGAAGTGCGAGAAGGCCAGGCGCTTCATCGACAGCGTGGTCTTCATGCGCTTGCCGTCCTTGTTGGTGGTGACCTCGGCAATGACCTGTTCGAGCCCGGTGCTGTCGGGTGCGGGCTGACGCATCACGCGTGCCGAGTACTGCTGGCCATCCTGCTGCCAGGTGAGTTCGGTGGTGGTGAGATTGGTGTCCAGCAACTTCTGCGCGAGACTCTGGACGTTCTTGGTCAGCATGACCTTTTCGGGCTCCGGCACCTGGGTCACGGGCCGCGGCTCGGTGACCGCGGCGACCGTGGAGCCCGAATCGCCGGTGGTGGTGAGCACGGCGCCTTCCTCGGGCTCGGACTGCTGGGCCAGTGCCTCGACCGACTCGGCGTCCTCCGTGTCCGTGGACAGTTCCGGTTCCGGCAACGCGCTGGCCTCGGTGGGTGCGTCCACCGTCTGCTCGCTGGTTCCTGGGTTGTCGAGGGTTTCGGTGACGGGTTCGGGCGCGGGTTGCGGCAGGGCCGCTTCGGTGAATTCTTCGCTGCTCGGCCCGTCACGCGTTTCGAGCTGCACCGACAATTCAGGGACATCCGCGTCGTCTTCACCCGAGGTATAGAGCGCGGTGCCGATCAGCAGCAGCGCCGCCAGGTGCACGCCCGCCGAGATGCCGAGCGAGGTGCTGATATCGCGATGGGTGGTTCGAAGCGAGATCCAGGCCGGCTGAAGCAGAGTCCAAAACGCCGCCGCCGCCCTGCGTGTCGCGAGCGCTGCGTTCTTGTTCGCAGTGGCCATGGCGGGTGACAGCACCCGAGACCTCCGTATCCCTCTCCCTCAGGCCTTATCTTGCGCCGAACATTCCGGACGGTCGACGGGATTTTGGTGGTGATGAGTCACGGATTCGGCTGACGCTTCGCAGCGCTCGGGTCGCCGCTCGGCGGCGGCGCGAGATCGACCGCTGCCGGTGCGCCCAGCAGCTCCGTGAAAATGGGTTTCAGGGCGTCGGCCCACAGCTGGTAGGCCTGCGGCGTCAGGTGCAGGCCGTCATATGCCATGCCCTCCCGCAGGCGCCCATCGGGATACGCCAGCTGTTCGTCGATGTTTATGTAACGTATGGACTTTCCGTCGGCGAGCCGGGCGATGCGCTGGTTGGCGCCGTCGATGACCGGCTTGACCGCCAGGTTGTCATCGCGCGGCGTGATGCCGGTGATGACCAGAGTCGCGCCGGGCGCGCGTTTGCGGATCTCCCGGACCAGCGCCGCCACGCCGCGGGCCACGTCGGCGGCACGCTCGTCGGCATCACCCAGCGGAGTCGCATTGCCGACGTTGTTGGTACCCGCCAGCAGCACCACTACCTTCGGGTTGACCCCGTCGAGTTCGCCGTTCTGCAGGCGCCACAGCATGTTCTGCGTCTTGTCGGCGCCCCAGCCGAAGTTGGCCGCATTCCAGCCCTTGAAGTTGGCATTCCAGTTGGCGAGTAATTCTTTCCATTGCTCATCGCTGGTGCCCCAGCGGCGCGTGATCGAATCGCCGGCGAAGTACACGTCGATCTGCCCGGCCTTGCGCTTGGCCAGCAGCTGCTGGTGAGCCGTCATCGAGTTCGCATCGGTGCGCGGCAGTGCGACGTCGGCCTTTTCGATGGCGGGCCGGCCCGCCACCAGCGCCGACAGCCAGTTGGCGGAGGTTCGGGTCCAGGGCATGGATTGTTCCGGCGTGGCCAGATGATTGTGCGGCGAGGTCGGCATGGGCGCTGCCTGCTTCGGACCCTGGATCTGGTTGTACGCCGCCCAGATGCCCACCGGCGGCGTCACCGTGTCGATGAAACCCATCGACACCAGCGACGGCACCTTGATGCGTGCCGCGCAATTCACGGTATCGAAGTATTGCGCGGTCTCGAGCACCTTCGGGTCGGTGACGTCCCAGTTGGGGTAGCCGATGCGGCGACCGTGCGCCGTGCCATTGGCATCGCCACCCGCCGGGACGTTGACCAGCATGGCCGTGACTTTCGGATGGAGCGCGGCGGTGCACAGGCTTTGCTGGCCGCCCATGCTCGTGCCCATGACCACCAGCGTCCGCCCATCCCAGTCCGGACGGCTGGCGAGGTAGTCCACGGCGCGGATGTCGGCGAGGTACATGTAGAGGAAATAATTCTTGTCGCGGTTGCGGGTCTCGATGGTGTTGTACTTCTTGAGCTCCTCCGGCAACGCGTCGTAATACTCCTTGGGCTGGTCGGGCATCACGTCATGTGGCTCGACGTTCACGGCCAGCCAGCCCTCGGCGGCGCGGTCGGTCACCCAGGGCTTCTGCAACGGGTAGGGTGGGCTGGCCCACTGCAGGATGACCAGGCCCGGGAATTTCTTCCTGCCGGTCGGATCGTGCGGCTTCGCCACCTGGCCCCAGACATGTTTGCCGTCGAGGTGATCCATTTTCAGGATGCCGAAGTCGACGCCGTCCTTGTCGCTGGGTTTTTCGGTGAGTTGCGGCCTCGCAGGGACCTTGCGCAGGGCCGCGATCTTCGCCTTCCAGAACGCATCGAAGTCCGCGGGTGCGGGGATGGACGGCTGGATTTTTTCCGGCGCGACCGCCGCGCCCAGCGCCTTCGGTTTCGCGCCCGGCGAATTCTCGGTGACTTCGACGAACACCATGCCCGGGGCGGCGAGCTTCGCCTCGATGGTCGCCGGTTTGCCGGGTTCGATCCTGCCGCGACCGATTTCGTCGAGGTTGTTGCTGCGAACGATGTAGGTGGCGGCGGGCGAACCCCAGGGCAGGGTGACGTACCAGCCCGCGGTCTCACCGAGGTCGTAGATGCCCGACGACTTGTAAGGCACGTACAACGGTCCCGCCGATTCGTCGGCCCGCGCGGTCACGCAGGCAAGCAGCGCCGCGGCCAGCACCGCGTGAAATGACTTCATGATTCCCCCTGGACGTGTTCTAGGCGCCGGTCGGCCGCGTCGCCATCTTCTGTGCCTGCAGCACCAGCTCGGTTGCGAGCAGTGCCTGTTCCTGGTTCTGCGCCACGTCGCTGCGCTCGACCACGTCGCGCACGAACTGCGGTCCGAAGGGCAGCGGCACCTTGCTGCAATCGATGTAACGCGCCTGCTTCTTGTCGACGACGAACAGGTGATTGCCGCCCTTGGCGACCGCGACGTTGGTGTACTTGCGCAGCTCGATGTAACCCTCGGTACCGAGGATGAACAGCCGGCCGTCGCCCCAGGTATCGAGACCATCCGGCGTGAACCAGTCGACGCGCACGTAGCCCGTGCCGCCATTGCCGGTGGCGATCATGTCGCCGAAATCCTCGAACTTCGGATACTGCGGAAAATTGAAGTTGCCGGTTTGCGCCGCGACCACGTGCGCCTTCGTGCTGTTGGTGTAATAGAGGAATTGATCGGCCTGGTGTGAACCGATGTCGGTGAGGATGCCGCCGTAACGCGCCTTGTCGAAGAACCATTGCGGCCGGCTCGGGATGTTCATGCGATGCGGCGCGAGGTTCACGGTCTGGACCACCTTGCCGATCGCGCCCTGCTGCACGAGCTCGCCGGCGTACACCGCGGAGCGCACCTCGAGCCGCTCGGAGTACATGATGGCGAATTTGCGCTTCGTCGACTTGATGGTCCTGCGCACCTCGGCGAGCTGCTCGAGCGAGGTGATGGCGGGTTTGTCGCCGAGATAGTCCTTGCCGGCCTGCATCACGCGCACGCCGAGCGGCGCGCGCAGATCGGGAATCGGCGCGCCCAGCACCAGCTGCACCGACTTGTCGTTCAGGATCTCGTCCTCGCTGGAGGCGAGCTTCACGTCGCCGAATTCCTTGCGGTACTGGGCGATCTGCGCCGGGTCCTGCGCGTAGAACGACACCAGCTCACCGCCGCCGCGCTGGATGGCGCGCGTCATGCCGTAGATGTGCGCGTGATCCAGGCCGATAGCGGAAAACCTGACGTGGTGCGTCGGGGTAATTTCCGACTGCGAGGAATTCGCCGGATCCACCGTGCCGGCACCGGACACGCCTTGTGCCAGCGCCGTCGATGACACACCCGAGAACAAGCCCGCGAGTCCCGCGGCCTGCAGGAAATCGCGCCGGTTCGGTCCACTCATCGTTGCTTCCCCCGTCGTTGGAGCAGCAACCTTACCCGTGTTCAGCCTTTGCGCGCCAGTCTCCAGATCGCTACGGCGCTGAACAACACGGTGAACCCGACGAGCGCGGCGATCGCCATCTGCACGGGAATGTGCTGGTGCTTGGTGACGTCGGCGGCGTACATGGCCAGCTGGGTGATGTGGAACTGCGGCCAGACCGGCGTCTGCCAGTGCATCGACGCGGGCAGCGGGAAGAACATGCCGGAGAGATAACACCCGGGTAGATAGATGAGGTTCGCGTAACCCGGCGCAGCCGATCCTTTCACCAGCGCGCCGATCATCAGGCCGAGCGCGCAGAACGGAATGGAACCGGCGATCAGCGCCAGGCTGATGAGGACGATCTGGCCGGCGTCGAGGGGCAGGGTGCCGGCAAGGATCGCCGCCGCGAGCATCGGCAGGTAGGCCAGCACGCAGAACACCACGCCGCAGACGATCTTCGCCACCAGCCAGCTTCCGGGCGGCGCGGGCTGGGCGCGTTTCAGGCGCATGAGACCCATCTCGCGTTCCAGCGCCAGCGAAGCGCTGATGCCGAACAACGCCGGCATGGTCACGGCCATGACCGCGAATGCCGCAAACAGGTACACGCCGAGTGATGCATCCTTGGCGATGGCCTCTCCCGCGATCACCACCGCGAACAGCAGGTACAACGCCAGCGGCACGAGCACCACAGGAATGACCAGCGTCGGATTGCGCAACATGCGCATGAATTCGAAGCGCGTTTCGGTGAGATACGCAGCCAGCGCACGGCGCGGCGGCAGCAGATCGCTGCGGGTGTCCAGAGTCAGGGCGTTCATGCGGCCTCCCGGGTGAGTGCGGTGAATGCTTCGGCGAGTCCGGCTTCGCGTACTTCGAGCCGGCGCAAATTGGAGTCTTCCGTCAGCAGGCGCCGGACCACGGCCTCCGCATCGGTGGCGACGATGTTCAGTCGTGCGCCGTCGCGGCGCGTCTCGCTGACGCCGGACCATTGCCTGACGGCGCCGGCGTCCAGACTGGTCTCGCAGCTGATCTGGCGGCGGGCCACCAGCGCGCGCATTTCATCGACGCTGCCGGAGGCGATGACGCGGCCCCGGGCGAGCACGGCGACACGCGAGGCCAGCGACTCGGCTTCTTCGAGGTAATGCGTCGTCAGTACGATGGAGCAGCCCTCGGCGAGCAGGATGCGCACGTTGAGCCACAGCAGCTCGCGCGCCTGCACGTCCAGCCCCACGGTCGGCTCGTCGAGGAACAACACGCGCGGCCGCCCGCAGATGGCCACCGCGAACTGCGCCTGGCGCTTCTGGCCGCCGGACAGTTTGCCGTATGGCTTGTCGGCGAGCGCGGTGATGCCGGAGCGGTGCAGCGTGTCTTCGACCGGCAGCGGGTTGGTGTAGTAGCTCGATGCCAGTGCGACCAGTTCGCGCACCTTGAGCTCCTTGTACATCTCGACGTCCTGCATCATCACGCCGAGGCCCCGGCGCCGATCGATCTGCTGCGGCGAGCCGCCGAGCAGCGTGACTTCTCCGGCGTCGGGCTCGGTCAGGCCCAGCCACAAGGAAATCGCCGTGGTCTTGCCGGCGCCGTTCGGGCCGAGCACCGCCAGCAACTCGCCGGGTCGCAGTTCGATGTCGACGCCGCTCAGCGCGACGTTGGTACCGTATTTCTTGGTGATGCCGCGCAATGTGGCCACCGACGAACCGTTGCCCTTGTCGTGCGGCAGCGGTGAGATCGGCACGGACGCTGCTGCCGGGTCCTGCTTCGGCTTGCGCAGCGGGTACTTGCGGCCATTCAGCAGCTGGCCGATGAAGGACGGACGCACCAGCAAGTGGTAGCTCAGGAACAGCACCGCGAAGCTCGCCACGAGGATGAACGGATACTTCACGCTCCAGTGCAGCGGCCAGTGGCCTGCCCACACCTGGAACGCGGCGACCACGGGAAGGTGGGCGAGGTAGATCCAATACGAGGCGTCGGCGATGTAGCGCCGCACCGCGCTGTAGTTGGACAGGAACCGCAGCGCCGCGCCGGTGAGGCCGAGCGACCACGCCCAGATCGCGACGCCGAAGACGTAGGCGTACACCGTCCTGGTGGTCCCCGGCGTCGCCATGGGCGTGGTGTGCACGACGTGCAGCAACCAGCCGGTGGCGATGACCGCGAACGCCAGGTTCACCCACCACTTCTTCGCGAGGATGGTCAGTGCGTCGCTCGAGCGGTTGACCAGCCAGCCGATCACGAAGGCGGTGAAGAAACCGACGGTGGCGGGGAGTTGCGGGATCAGCGACTGGTCGGGCGTGGGGATTCCCTGCCAGTAGAACCAGATCGGCAGCGACACGAGCGCGGCTGCGACGGGGATGCCGAAGGTGAACACCCCGATGTTGAGGCGCAGTGCACCCGAAATACCCGCATCGGCGAGCGCGCGCAACTTCTGCTTGGGTGCGTCGCCCATGCGTTCGAAGACCGCACGCAGCAGCGTGACCGCGACGTACAACGTCAGCAGCTGGTACAGGAACCACAGGTGCGTGAGCGGGAACGCGCCCGGGACCTTGGGCATTTCCGGCATGGCCGGCGGCGCGCCGCCAAACACCTTGGTGATGCCCGCCGTCCACACGTAGCCGATGATGGGGAACAGCACGACCCAGCCGGCCACCAGCGGCACGGCGATGCGCAGGCCGCGATTGGCCCAGAATCCGCGCGCGCCGAGCTTGTGATACAGCAGGCGCGCGAAGTATCCGGCGATGAAGAAGAACAGCGACATGCGGAAGATGTGGGTCACGAAGCCCGCATCGCTGAGGAACTGGCTGGGCGAATTGTCGTTCATGGCCCAGATGCCGGGCGGCCACCCGGGCATGAACGACAGCGCGGCGTGGAAAGCCACACCCAGCAGCAGGGCGAAGCCGCGCACCGCGTCGAGCGAATGCAGGCGTTGTGAGTCGGTATTCATCTTGTTCTCCTTCAGACGAAGTCGCGGCGGCGCGCGGCGAGGAAAAAGGGCAGGGCGAAGGCGATGACCAGCACGGCGAGTTCGCAGCCGAGCACCGTCCAGAAAGTGGAATTCCACACGGGGGCCGGACCCCACATGTGGGCCGAGATGCCGGGCAGCGGCCCGACCGTGAACATGAATATGCTCACGCCCATGTTGGTGACGATGATCACCGCCGAGGTGAGGGCTTCGGTCAGCGCCTGCAGCGCGCCGCACAGCACCACCGCGAAGTTGGCCAGCATGAACACGCACAGCAGCACCAGGTAGGGCGCGAGGCCGTCGGGTACGCCGTCGTGGGCGAACACCAGCAGCAACGCCGCCGCGCATGACACCGACCACATGATGAGGAACGATGCGGCCAGGCCGAACATCTTGGCGCGCACGTAGCCGGCGATCGACAGCGGCAGGCTCAGCACGAACTGCAGCGCGTGTTCCTTGCGTTCGTTCATGATGCCGTACAGCGCCAGCATCACGCCGGTGGCGATGATGGTGGTCAGCCAGGTGAGTGCGCCGATATTGAAGGCGGTCTTGCCGAGCATTGCGATCAGCACCGAGGCGGCTCCGGAGAAGGTGCCGCCGGCGACGAACCAGCGGTTCACGTACAGTTCCTTGGCGATGAGCTTGCGGATCACGAGGTTCATTGGCCGCGCGCCTCCCGGTGATGCATGACATTCGCCACGAAAATCTCCTCGAGCGTCATGCGCTGGACTTCGCGCACGTGCGGCCCGATCAGCGCGCGCAGGCCTTCCGAAAACCGGTTGGTGGTCAACGTCACGAACTGCCCGTCGGTCACGCGGCCGACGATGTTCGGCAGTTCGGGCAGCGAACTTCCCGGCGGCAGCTGCAGGTGGATGCGGCGCCAGCGGTCGAGGAAGTCCTCCTTGTTGTTGCTGTCGACGATCCGGCCACGGTCGATGAAGGTGATGCTGTCGGAAATGCGTTCCACGTCCACGGTGTTGTGCGACGAGAACAGGATGGAGCGACGTTCGTCGCGCAACACGTCCAGGAGTTCCGAAAGGACGTCGTGGCGCGCCACCGGATCGAGGCCGGTGGTCGGCTCGTCGAGGATCAGCAGGCGCGGGCGGCGCGCCAGCGCCAGCAGCAACGACGCCTTGACGTGTTCACCGAGCGACAGCGAACGGGCGTTCTGCTCGGGGCGCAGGTTGAAACGTTTCACCAGCGTCGCCGCGTAGCCGCCGTCCCATTCCGGGTAGATGGCCTTCATGAAGTTCATGTGCCACTCGATGGTGGCGTGCGGCAGCAGGCGCATTTCGGCGGACACGAAACCGACGTCGCGTTTCGCGGCCGCCTGGTCGGCGGGCATGGCGCAACCGAGCACTCGGATCTCGCCGGCGTCCGGGGCGACCATGCCCATGGCCAGGCGCAGGGTGGTGCTCTTGCCGGCGCCGTTCGGACCGACGAAGCCCATGATCTGGCCGGGCTCGAGCTCGAGCGACACGTCGTCGAGCGTGAAGAACCGGTAGTTCTTGCGGACGCGGTGCATCGAGAGGTGCTTGTCGTTCATGACTTCTTGTCCGGGTTTTTCAGGGCGCGGCGCAGGCGCACCGCGAGCTCGTCTTCGGTGAGGCCGAGTTGCCGGCCGAGGGCGGCGGCTTCGGCGAGGTGCTCTTCGAGCTTCGCTTCGGTGAGTTCTCCCGCCAGGCCGTTCACCTCGGCCACGAACGAGCCCTTGCCGTGGCGGGTGACGATGACGCCCTCGGTTTCGAGGTCCAGGTAGGCCCGCTTGATGGTGATGACGCTGACGTTGAGGGCGGCTGCAAGTGCCCGGATTGACGGGAGTTCTTTGCCCGCGGGCCAGTCGCCCGCGGCAATGCGCGCCCGGATCTGCTCCATGATCTGGAGGTACATCGGGCGGGCGTCGGTCTGGGAGATGTTTATGCCGCTGTACATACTGTGTATACACAGCATATACTCAGTTCATGGCGGTTGGGAAGGGGGTCGACACCTCTTCCGCGAAAAAAACCCAGGATCCGCAAGCTAACTACCCGGCCGGGGCCGGGTAGTTAGTGCTTCATCACGGGCCGGTGCCAGTCTTTCAAAAGGCAGGGGGAGCGGCCCTTTCCTCGACACGTCAGGCGTGTTTGGCGGTGCGCCAGCCCTCGGCGTAGGTGTCGCGTGCCACGCGCGAGTAGGGCACCGGCGAAATCGTGACCCGCACGTCGAGCTGCTTGTGCTTCTCGACCGTGGTCTTGCGGGTGCCGCCGTTCTCCTCGCCCCATACCAGGGTGAGTTCCTCGCCGATCTCGATGTTCGGATCGACGATGCCCAGCGACAGCGCGGTGCGCTCGTTGTAGCTGTAGCCGCCGAACATGGAGAAACCCACCGTCTTGCCGTTCTTGACGATCTTGTCGAACGTCGAGGACGAGTAGTTGGCATTCGGCAGGTCGAAGAACTTGTAGTGGTCCTGTCCCGGCTGGAACAGCGACGCGTAGATCTTCGCCATGTCGTCCGGGTGCCAGGCGAACGTCACCTTCTTGCGATGCGGCTTGTCGGCGATCTTCTTGAGCGCGTCGGCGCCGATGAAGTCGTGGTCGAACTTCACGAACGGGCCGTAACCGAGTTCGTACGGGGTGACGTAGTAGTCCTCGATGTTGTCGCTGACGAAGCTTCCCGCGATCGAGCCGGTGGCCTCGTAGCCGTTGGCGGGCAGCCATTCGCGGTACTTCTTCATGCTGTCGCCGGTGTACACACCGGGCAGCGGCGAGGGAATCCAGCCGGATTCCAGCGTATTGCTGGCATAGGCGCGTGAGCCCACCGGCACGATGTTGAACTCGCGGCCGGCCTCGAGGATGTAATCGCGGATCTCGTCACCTTCGGCGTACGGACCCCAGATCTCGAGACCGGGAGCGCCGGCCATGCCGTGGCGCAGGCAACGCACCTTGCGGCCCTTGATGTTGATGGTGTCCATCGTGAAGAACTTCACGTCGGGGATCGGGCCGCCGTTGATCTTGTCGAGGATCTGCTTGGCGTTCGGTCCCTGGATCTGGAAACGGTAGTGGCGGCGCGTGACCGCCTTGCCGCGCGGATGCGAGGGCGAGCGATCGTCGCGGATGAAGTCGACCTTGAAGCCGCCGGTCTCGCAGTGGAACTGCAGCCAGTTCACGGTGGGCGCGCGGCCGACGAACAGCAGCTCGTCCTTGTCGAGATGAAAAAGAATGCCATCACCGATAACAAAACCGTCATAGCTCGTGGGAACCATCTGCTTGGCGCGGTTCACCGGGAAATTCGCGAAGCTGTTGATCGTGGTGTACGAGCACAGCTTGAGCGCATCGGGGCCCTTGATGGTGAGCTCGGCCATGTGATGCGACTGATCGAACAGCACCGCCGAGTCACGCCAGGCGCGTTGCTCGTCGCGCCAGTTGGTGAATTCGCTCGGCACGACCGGGTACACGTACGCGCCGATCTGCGAGTTGCGAAGCATTTTGACGGTGTTGCCGGCGGACTTGAGCACGCCTTCGAGATTCTGAGCCATGTGGGAAATAGTCCTTTGCCTAGTCTGCGCGGAATGTTCGGATTCCCTTTGCGCGGCGTCTCGCCCGTGAGCGAAACCGCAATGGCCTGAACATGAATCGGGCGTTTCGCAATGCGAATATGACCGGGGTCGGGGGAACGGAATGCGCCGCGCGGCGGCAAAGGACGGGCGGATGGCAGGCATCAGCAGATCGCGGGCGCCGTGCGCGGGCGTCATGGAACGGTCAAGCGGCGGCGAACATCCAAGTAGATAGACGTCCGGGGCACTTGGCGCGCGCGGATTCCGCAACCACGCCCGGGTGGGGCGACGCCGACCCCGGAAGTGCCGGGTGGGACGGGCGCGGCCGTGCACCTGCCGGAACGGGCCGGGGCGGCGGATTTTGAGTAGCATCATCGCCGTGGCACTCGACTCCCTCGCCCCCTCGACGCGGCTGTTCGGCATCTGCGCGCGCGACGCCGAGCGGGTGGTCATCCTGCGGCGCGGTCCGTCGAAGCACGTGTTGCTGATCACCTGGGACACCCGCCGCCACGAGTTCCAATCCGGCCAGTGGTTCAAGGGGCGGGTCTACGAGGAGCGCTGCGATCTTTCGCCTTCGGGAGACAAGCTCGTCTACCTCGCCGCAAACCAGAAGCCGCCGTACTACGCCTGGACCGCGGTGAGTCGGCCGCCCTTTTTCACCGCGCTCGCGCTGTGGCCCAACCACGGCACCTGGGGCGGTGGTGGCCTGTTCGAATCGGAGCGTTCCATCCTTCTCAACCGCTGCGGGGGCGCGGGACGCATGCCCGCCGGATTCCGGATGCCGTCGAACGTGCGCGTTCGCCCGATCGGCGAGTGGGCCGGGCGAGGGGAGGATGAACCGATCCGCGTCGCGCGCATGCGCCGCGATGGCTGGACGCTCGCGGAACCCGGGACGAGTTCCGACTATCGATGGAATGCGCAGATGAGCTGGCAATTCGTCGTGCCGCAGCGTTGGCGCAAGACGCGCGACTGCTTCACGCTCGAGCGCCGCATCCTTGGCATTGGTGAGCGCAACGGGCCGTGGTACGTCACCGAGCATCGCCTGCTGTCGGACGACGACGAGATGGTGATGGACTTTGGACGCAGCGACTGGGCGGACTGGTCGCTGTCGGGCGAGCTGCTGCTGGCCCGCGAAGGAAAGCTGTCGCGCGTCAGGACGAGTGGCGGCAGGGCGCAGATCCGTGTCGAGCAACTCATTGACCTCGGCGGATTGCGTTTCGAACAAGTGCCACCGACGCCCGGAGCGCTGCGATGGGAAGGACAACGGATTCTCGGGAGGAAGATCAAATGAGCGACGCCGGCATCACCTACCGCGGCATGGTCCACCAGTGGCATTGCGATCACATGGGGCACATGAACGTCATGTGGTTCGTGGGAAAGTTCGACGAAGCCACCTGGAACCTCGGCGCACTCATGGGCCTGACCTCGGCCTACATGCGCGAGGCGAAGCGCGGCATGGCAGCCGTGGAACAGCGCATTTCCTACCGCCGCGAGGCGCTGGTGGGCGACATCATCATCGTCCGCTCCGCGGTGCTCGAGGTGAAGCCGAAGTCCGTGCGCTTCGTGCACGAGATGTTCCGCGGCGATGGCGGCGATCACCTGGCCACCATGTTGGTCACAGGTGTGCACATCGATGCCGTGGCGCGCAAGGCGGTGCAGTTCGAGCCGCACGTCGCCGCGAAGTCGGAAGGCATGCTCGCTCCGGGCCCGGGGCGCTGGGACGAATGGCCGCCGCGGGTGGCTTACCTCGGCTGATTAACCTGCGTCGCGGTAGTGAGGCCCGCCAGGCGCTCCGCCGCCGACGCGCTGGCCCACAACACCGTGAGGCTCGACACGATGATGCCGAGCACATACGCGCCAGGGGCGTTGCCCGCGATCGCTTCGGCACCGTGCGCATGTCCGTGGAAGTATGCGAACGCCGCTGCCAACGCGGCCGTGGCAACGGGAAGTCGTCGTGGCGGCGCGCACGCGAGCAGCGAGAGCACGAATATCGACACCAGGATGGCACCTTCGGTCGCGGCAAGTTCGACGCCGAGCAGTCCACCGATCGCGCCGAGCGCCAGCAACGCGGGAAAGGTCACCAGGATCGTGAGGCCGGCACGCTTGCCGAGCCTTCCTGCCAGCACGCCGGTGGCAATCAGCGCCGCGAGGTGATCGAGCCCGGCCAGCGGGTGCAGTGCGCCGGCGGCGAAGCTCATGCCGGCCCCGTGACCCGGATGCGCTTGCGCGAGCGCGGGCAGCAGCATCAGGCCGCAGGCCGCGCTCCAGTTCATGACGCGTGTGTTCATGGGCCCAGAGTACCGGGACTCCGGCGTGCACGACTAAGTCATTTGACGCAGACGCCCGAGAACCCTCGTGGCAATGCGATCCGTATGATCACCGACATGAACGAGAAGCCGGATGTATTGCGGGTGGGCGTCGGTGGCCCGGTGGGTTCGGGCAAGACTGCGCTGGTGGACGCGTTGTGCAAGCGCATGCGTGACCTGTTCAACATCGCGGTGGTCACCAACGACATCTACACGAAGGAAGACCAGGAGTTCCTGATCCGCAGCCAGGCCCTCGTGCCCGAGCGCATTCGTGGGGTGGAAACCGGTGGTTGCCCGCATACCGCGATCCGCGAAGACGCCTCCATGAACCTGGCCGCAATCGACCAGCTGATGCGCGACTTCGACGGCCTCGAGATGATCATCGTGGAAAGCGGCGGGGACAATCTTGCCGCCACGTTCAGTCCCGAGCTCTCGGATCTCACGCTGTACGTGATCGACGTAGCCGCCGGCGACAAGATCCCGCGCAAGGGCGGTCCGGGAATCATGAAAAGCGACCTGTTGATCATCAACAAGATAGACCTGGCGCCGCACGTCGGCGCCTCGCTCGAGGTCATGGATCGCGATGCCCGCAGGATGCGGGGCGAACGGCCGTTCGTATTCACCAACCTGAAGTCGGGGCAAGGGCTCGACCAGGTTGTCGCCTTCATCGAAAAACAGGGCATGTTGCGCCACTGAGCTAACAGCTGCGGGTTGTCCGGTGCACCATGCTGGCGCAAGATCGCCGCATGGATTCGCAGGGCGCACGCACCATGGCCACGCCGTCCGCGCCCTGGTCGCCGTGGGCCGGCATCCGTCCTCCGTTGGTGCGCGCCGTGCTCGGTTTCGGCATCTTCGAGCTTGCGTTCCTCATCGCCTACCGCTTCGGGCAGGCCTTCGACCCGGTGGTATCGGCGCCATTCTGGTTTCCGGATTCGGTGTTGTTGTGCGGACTCCTTTGCGCGCCGCGCAGATGGTGGTGGCTGCTGTTGTTAGGGACGCTGCCCATCCGCCTCGCAGTCGAGGCGTCATCAGGCACGCCGTCGTGGTTCCTCGGCGCCTGTTACCTGAACGACTGCGCCAAGGCGGTGCTGGGTGCCTGGCTGCTGCGTCGCTACATGCGAGACCCGATCCGCCTGTCGAACTTGCGCGAGCTCGGTACCTACCTCCTGGTCGCCGTGTTGCTGCTGCCCGTCGCGAGCGCACTGCTCGGCGCGACGGCCCGTGCGGCGCTGGGCCATTCCTACTGGGCCAGCTTCGAGCAGTGGTTGCTGGGTGACGCGCTCGCCAACCTGATCCTCACGCCGATTCTTTATTACTGGATCCTGCGGCCGCCCAACCCGGCGACGTTCACGAATTCGCGTGTCATCGAGGCGGGGTTGCTGGCAATAGGCCTGCTGATGAGCATGGCGTGGGCATTCGAAGCGATCGCGATTCCCAGCGACATCGTCGAAACGCGCTTCTATGCCCCGGTGCCCTTCATGGTGTGGGCGGCGATCCGCTTCCGGATGTTCGGCGCCACCGCCGCGGTGGCGGTGTTGTCGGTTTTCGTCGTGCGCGCGGCCATCGACGGCACCGGCTCCTTCGCGGCGCTGTCGCCGGCGGAAGTTTCCAGCCGCCTGCAGCATTTCCTGCTGCTGCGTGCGGCGCCGCTGTTCCTCGTGGCGGTGCTCATCGAGCAATGGATCAATGTCAGCAATTCATTGCGCGAGAGTGAGCAGCGTTTCCGTCACATCGCCGACCAGGCACCCCTGAAGATCTGGATGTCCGCCCCGGACGGTCGCTGCGAATTCGTCAATCGCCGCTGGCTCGAATTCTCCGGGCTGACGCTCGAGGAATTCCTCGGCGACGGCTGGACCCGCATCGTGCATCCGGACGACTTCGGCCGATCCAACAGCGACTACCTGCGCAGCATCGAGGCGCGCGAACCCTTCGAGAACGAGGCGCGATTGCGACGCCACGATGGCGAATACCGCTGGATCCTCAGCCACGGCGCGCCGCGCCATTCGGCCAGCGGCGAATTCCTGGGTTACGTCGGATCGGCCATCGACATGACCGACCGGCGCCGGCAGGAGGCGGCGCTCAAGCGCAGCGAGGAGCGTTACCGCGACGTGGTCGAGAGCCAGGCGAGCTTCGTCTGCCGGATGTTGCCGAACGCGACGCTGACCTTCGTCAACTCCGCGTATTGCGCCTTCCTGCGGCGCGAGCGCTCCGAGTTGTTAGGACGGAACCTGCTCGACCTGGTCGCGCCGACGGCGCGCGAGGCCGTGCGACGCGGGCTCGCGCAGGCGCTCGACGAAGCGGGACAGGTGACCTGGGAATGCGAAGTGGTGAACCCGGATGGCAGCCGCGGCTGGCAGAGCTGGGTGTGCCACGCCATCGACGGAGTGCCCGACGAGGTGCGTGAGCTGCAGCTCATCGGCGCCGACGTCACCGATCGCAAGCGTGCCGAGGAATCCGGGCGGCAGCTCGCGCACGCCACGCGATTCGCCGCGGTGGGCGAGTTGACGGCCATGGTGGCGCACGAGATCAACCAGCCCTTGTGCGCCATCCTCAGCAATGCCGAGGCGGCGGAGATCCTGCTGCGTTCCGAGCATCCGCCGCTCGAGGAGCTGCGGCACATCGTGGCGGACATCCTCCGCGACGATCTGCGCGCCGACTCCGCCATCCGCAGCATCCGTTCGCTGCTGCAGCGGCGCGAGTTCCAGCCGCAGCGCGTGGACCTGCGGGATACGGTGGACCATGTATTCAAGCTGACCGCGGGTGATGCCTTGCACCGGCGTGTTCCCATCCGTTGCGAGGTGCCGGGCGAACTGCCCGCGGTGGTGGGTGATCGCTCGTACCTCGAGCA
>Ga0315912_10003439_pt1 | contig 15732 bp, 13 predicted proteins | sample VfabasoilMG_FD_204469 | JGI IMG/M metagenome (GOLD analysis project Ga0315912, IMG submission 204469) | Garden soil microbial communities collected in Santa Monica, California, United States - V. faba soil | ecosystem: Environmental > Terrestrial > Soil > Garden | place: USA: California... | reverse complement strand
CGCGGAGGGCGAACTGGTCTGCCAGTCCGGCGCGAAGAGCGGTGTCATCTGCAATCTCAAGGCCGGCGAGAGCGTGAACTTCAAAGTGCCGTGCGACAACCCAGACTCGGACGGAAGTTGCGAATACAACATCCTGGACCTGGTCAGCGCGATTCAAATGGATGGACGGACAGCAGGGCGCCCCGGGGACAGCGGAGGGCCCGTGTTTTCACTGATGGGGAGTGGCGTGCGCGCCAAGGGCATCGTGTCCGGAGGCGGGGGCACCGAGCTCCTGTTTCAGGACTGGGCTAACGTCATCGCAAGGTTTAACGCTTATCCAGTGACTCCTCCGTAGTGTGACGCGGAACGCAAGCGTCACCTGCCGGAACCACCGGCGAGTCAGGCATCTACTGCTGCGCGCCAGCGCCAGGCGATCACGACGATGAGCGACGTGCAGAGGATCTCGATCGACGCAAAAAAGAGATAGTGCATGTTCGGCTTGCCCACGAGCAGTGAGCCAGCCACAGCGGCTGTTTTGAACAGGCCCGCGGCGATATTAGCCCAACGGTTGGCGCGATAAGGCAGGATCCGCGCGAGCAAGGTCATGGCGATCGGGACCTCCATCATGACGGCTGCTGCGAGCAGAAAGGGGCGTGTGACGCGCATCCCTTCCACCGAGCCCGAAAGCCACTGAGGCAACAGAACGGGGTCCATCAGGCTCAGGACGTCCGCGTAGAGGTAATTCAACATCGCAAACACCCACATCGCCGAGAGTAACACTCGGTGCTCGGGCAAGCCGCGGGATGACAACGAGGTATCCGAAGAGCTCATCGCGCTAGCGTAGTTCGTCAGCAGCGAAGACGCACAACGAGCGCCCTCTCACGCGCCAGAACGGACCTGCTGAAGGTCGTTCCACGCAGCGACAGCGTCAGGCAGGGCCGGAGAAGGACCCGATAGTTCCAGGGCTCGAAGCACCTCGGCGGCCGTCGGCCTCGCGCCACGGCGCTCGAGAAAACGGATGCGCACCACCGCTTCGGCCATGAGCTCGCCCCGGCGGAAGAAGGCGTGCGTGACGAGAAACGCATACTCGTCCCAGCCGACGATGCGCGTCTCCACCTCGAAGCGCTCGAACGGCCGAAGCGAGCGCCGATAGCGAATTGTTTGCGCGGCGACTACCGGGTAGTAACCGCGCGCGCGCAAGCGTCGGAGTGCGCCGGACCGAAGAAGTAGGTCGACACGCGCCACGTCGAGCATCGACAGGTAAACGCCATTATTGACGTGCAACAGCACGTCGAGATCGCCGGGCCATACGCGAAACGGCGTCCGGCAAGGGCCGAGCGCGAAGCAGGCAGCGCGAAAGCGGGCAGCGAACAAGGCATGCAGCAGGCGAATGAGCAGGTTCACGACTACCGGAGACCTTCCCGCGCCCCCCGCGCCGCCACAAGCGCTCACCGCAGCGAGTCAACGGGCTCGGGCCCAGGGCCGGCAAAGCGCCTCCTCGTTCTCGCGTAGGGCATGGCGTCGGGCCGCGCTCGAACTAACTCGGAGTGAAGGTCACCTGGCGCGAGCATTTGGGCGCACCAACACGTCGTGTGTACACATCATGTGTCGAAGCCGAACGATGCCGACGGCCAGGCGCAGAACGACGCCATAATCGCGACCTGACAACGCGGCATGAACGGTGCACTTGCAGGGGTCGCCCCCGCGGGAGGGCACTCTGCAGGAAGGAGTCCGTTTTCATGGGACAGGTACATCCAAGCGTTCGTCACCTCGTATCGAAAGTATTGCGACGGACGTCGAGTTTCGGGTTGCTCGTTGCCCTGGGTTGCTCTGCGGCGCCGGAGCTCGAAGGGCCGACCGCGAGCGAGCCCAACCTGGGCAATACGGCGGCTGGTTTGACCGTTACCGGCGCCATCGTGACGCCGCAGCCCACGTATGGGGGCATTTGGGGCACCGGTACGGAGCAGCAGGTGCTGAAGGTGCGGCAGGACGCCAACGCCTTCGCCAGCGAGTTTACCGCTCAGACATCGGCGAACTTCCGGATCCGCTCCATCACCGTCAACGTGGTGAATGGCGTTCCGGAATACGCAAGCGTGTGGGTGCCGGGGACGCACGGCCAGGTATTGCGGCTGGGTCGAAGCTTCGACCAGTTCGTGGCCGACTACAATGAGTGGTACCCGAAGGGCTACAAGCTGATCGAGATTCACTCGTACGTGCTCGCGGGCGTGGTCTACTACACGGGCGTTTGGAACCCGATTTCGGCAGGCCAATTCTTGCGCATGAATCGCACGCAGGCGCAGTTCCTCGCCGACTACGACTCCATCACTAACCAAGGTTATCGCCTGACCTCGATTTCCACGGACGTGGCGGGCGGCGTGGTTCGCTACCATGGGATCTGGAATCCAGGCACCGGCGGCCAGGCCCTGCGTCAAGGCCGGACTCGCGCGGCGCTCCAGCAAGAAATCAGCACGCTGGCGAGCAGCGGATACAAGCTGGTTGCGGCTGACAGCTACACCATCAACCACGAAACGTTCTACGACGCCGTCTACGATCCGATCTCGACGTCGCGCAGCGTATTCGTCACGCTCCCCAAGGTGGACTTGATGAGCCAGCACAACGCGCAGGTCGCGGCGGGCAAGCGGCTCTACCGGTTCCTGGGAGACCAGACAGAAGGCCTAGCGCTCGACAACTTCGCCTCCACGATGAGCGCGACGATGCCCGGGAAGTCGGTCGGCTTCAGCGCGACCATCGCGAGCGGCTCGCAGTCCAAGTCGATGGCAGTCGGGCTCCGCAAGACGGCCGCCGACGGCAGCCAACCGGCGTCCGCTACTTCGCCCATGAACATCGCGAGCGTCAGCAAGCCGATGACGGCCGCCGGTGTGCTGCGGGCGCTCAATGGGCGCAGCATCGACTCCTTCATTTTCCCGTATCTGCCCAAAGAATGGACGCTGGGAGCCAACGTCAGGACCATCACGTTTCGAGAGCTACTGGCCCACACGAGCGGCTTCGACGTGGTGTACGGCCTCGACTACGAAGGGCTCCGCACGCTGCTCTCCAAGGACCTGGACTTGGCGAAGAAAACCCATGCCTATCGAAACGAGAACTACGCGCTCATGCGCGTGCTGATTCCGTACATGAATGGGTTCACACGTGGCACGCTGACGGACGCCGAAGTGCCGGGCGCTCTCAGCACCGCCTTCATGCAGTACATGCAACAAAATGTCTTCACGCCAGCGGGTCTCAGCAACGTATCGGTCGTGCCAACGGCCTCCAATCGGACGCTCGTCTATCCTTTCCCTGCCGGCACCGCGAAGGGCATCGATCTGGGCGACTGGACTCTCCGCGTTGGCCCCGCGGGCTACCAGCTCTCCACGACGGACATCGTTCGCTTTCTAGTCGCGCTCAACGCTGGGTCCATCCTGCCGCAGAGCCGCATCGACCAAATGGACAGCGGCCTTCTGGGCTGGAACGCGGTTGACAGCGTTCGCCACGGCCTGGTTTACAGAAAGGGCGGAGGCATTCCCGACGGCCCGGCAGAGAACAACCTCGGAGCTTACAACTTCGAAACCGGTGCTCAGCTCGCGATCGCCGCAAACTCGCCCATTTCCACGGCGAACGGCTTCAACGTTTGGCCGACCATCTACGATGCCTACAACAGCGCCTGGGTGCCCATGGATGACTGATCCGGGGTAGCCCGTGTCCGATTGGGAAACGCGTCGCACGAAAGGGTGTAGCAGCCGATTCCGTATCTGCGCAGTGCGGCCGATGTCTTCGAGGCAACGTCCGTGGAGAGCGGCGTTGCTGGGAGCTCCCGCGACGCGGCGGTGACATGCCGAGTCCGGGCTTCGATTTCATTGCGCCGTTGCTCTGGCGTGACGACCATGACGGCCTGCTCGAACGTGCCGTCAGCTTTGATGGTCACCAGCGTGTCCGTCAGGAACTCGTTCCCCGTGTTGGCGGTCGACTGAGCGTCGTTTCCGCCGGCTCCGCAGGCAACCAACGCCAAACGCGGGGACCAGGGCCGACCCCGGCGGAGGTCGCAGCGAAATGTCGCACCGCATTCGAATTTCGGACGCCGATATTTCGATTATCGAAGGTGACTGCGCTCACGGCGGGCGAACGGGCGGTTCGAGACCGGGCACGGCCATTGCACAGGCCGGAACATGAATCCGCAAACATGGGGCGGCGCGTCGTTCATCGTCTTCGCGACTGCGTGCGCGAGGTACGAGCATCGGCCCTCGATCGAGCATGCGGTGACCGCACCCGTTCCGGTGGGGAGCGCCCGACAAGGCATGCTCGTGTATCGCGATCCTGTGACCGGTCAGTTCATCGATGCTCCGGCTACGACCGCGCGAACGCAAGCAGCGAGCGCTCCGAGTGCGCCTGCGCCTGCGCTGGCGGAGGTGTCGAGCCCGGGGGGTGGGACGATGGTCAGGCTTCACGATAGCTTTCAGAACTTCGTCACCGCCGAGGTTGGCCCCGACGGTAGCGTGACTACCCGTTGCGACGTGGGTACCCGGTGAGCCGAGTTCGCGCGCGGCCCGCTGTCTTCGCGCTGTGCAGCGCCCTTCTTGTCGTCGCGCCGGCCCAGGCAGCCAGCGTGATCGTGAACAACCTGGATGCTCCGGGCGAAGGATTCAATGATCCCGCGCCATGCGTGCCGGTCGGAAGCAACTCGGCGACCACTGTCGGCCAGGCTCGCCTGATCGCGTTTCAATTCGCCGCTTCGCTGTGGGGTCAATCGCTACAGAGTACGGTTCCGATTCGCGTCGACGCACATTTCGATCCGCTGACCTGCACAGCGACGACCGGCGTGCTCGGACTTGCCGGCACCACCAGCGCTCATCGCGACTTTCCGAACGCGCCGCGCGCCAGCACCTGGTACCCGCAAGCGCTCGCCAACGCGCGCGCCGGCGTCGATCTCGATCCGGCCACAGCCGAAATCACTGCCAACTTCAACAGTAACCTCGGCAGCAGCAACTGCCTCAGTGGCACCGCCTGGTACTACGGCCTCGACAGCGCCGCACCTTCGAACGCGATCGATCTCGTCACCATCGTGCTTCACGAGCTCGGCCATGGCCTCGGATTCCAGGCGTTCGTCAATCTCACTACCGGCGCTCGCTTCATGGACGCCGACGATGCGTTCATGGTCAATCTCGAACGGCACGGCACCGTGCCCGCCAACTACCCGGCGATGACCGACGCTCAACGCGTCGCTGCAAGCACGTCCGATCCCAACCTGCATTGGCTCGGCGCGCGCACCAATACTTTAGGCGAGCAATTTCTTTCCCAAGGCATGGCTTCGGGCCACGTTCGCATGTACGGACCCTCCGTCGTCATTCCGGGTTCGTCGGTTTCGCACTTCAGCGTGCAGCTGTCTCCGAACGACCTCCTCGAGCCGAACTATACGAAGCCGACGCACGATCTCAGCCTGACCCTAGGGGCGATGCAAGACATCGGTTGGACGATCACGCCGCCTGCGCCGGTGCCGGCGCTCCCGGAGAGGTCGGCACCAGCATTCGCGCTTCTCATGCTGACCTTCGCGCTGGGGCTAATTCGGAGTCAGGGTCACCGTGATCTTGTCGTAGTAGAGCGCCGTTAGACCCTCGAAACCGGAATCAGTTCCGACCACGAGCCAGAGGCTGCCGTCGGCCGCAGTACGAACCATGAAGCTCGACAGGCTGAGCACCTTGGCTTGATACGAGCTGTCCGGACAGTGCAAGGTATTGCTGATGTCCCCGACGACCTTGAGATCAGCGCCGCCCGTCGATTGCTGACCCTTGTCGAGATTGAGACGCAAGATGCCTTGACCGTCGAGGGTGGACGCCGGCTTCGTAGCTGAAGCACCGATTTTGAAATACACGCTCGTGCCCGGAGCGCCGCCGATGCCGCCACAGTCGGCGGGCGCGTTGGTGCCGATGTCGACACGCAGGTCGAGCCGGTAATTCTTCGTCGGCGAGAGCCCGGTCACTTGGCGAGTCAGATACATGAATAGATCGTCGCTATGATTGTTGCCACGCATCGAGACCCCGCCACCCGGACCCAGCTCACTCGGCAACGGCGCTTGCTGGCATTGGAGCTCGTAGAACGTCTCCTGACCCTGTGGATAGTCAGTGAAGCCCGACACCCAGCCGTCCATTCCAGCGCTGAACTCCGACACGAACGAGGCGTTGCCCGCAGCGCCTCCGCCTCCGGCAGCACCCGGCATCCCTGCCATCCCTGCACTACCACCGGGCGCGTTGCCGCCAGCGCCGCTACCCGCGTGTCCACCGCTGCCTGCGCCGCCGCTACCGGTCGCGCTGCCGCCAGTCGCGCTGCCGCCAGTCGCACTGCCGCCAGTCGCACTGCCGCCAGTCGCACCACCGCCCGAGCCGCTTCCCGCGTGTCCGCTGCCGCCTGCGTCACCGCCCACGTTGGCGCCGCCGCTTCCTGCGTGTTCGCTGTTGCCAGCGCTGCCGCCCGCTGCGCTGCTACCCGCGCTGCCGCCAGGATCTGCGTGCCCGCCCTGCCCGACGGTACCACCGCTCGACGTGAAACCCGCTGTGTTCCCTGCCCCAGAGCTGGATGTGCCACCAAGGCCCGCGCGGCCTCCGAGGCTTGGTCCACCTCCAGCGTGCACCGCCGATCCTGCAGCTCCTCCCTCCGCTCCTCCAGTCGAGGCGTTCGAACAAGCCCATTGCCCGACCGCACAACCGAGGCCTATCGCCAAGTGGGTCCCTCGCCGCATGGGCGAAGGATGAGTGACACCTGCGCTTCGCGCAAGCGCCCTTCAGCGCGATCAGCAGCCTTTGTACACGTATGAGCCCGAACTGGGAGTGCTCACGTTGACGTCGCGTCGAACGATCGACAGCTCCGGAAAGTTCTGGCAACCAGCGTTGAAGTCTTGGTCACGGTATTCGATGACGAAGACCAAGTCTCCGTAGACCGCCGTGTAGTCACCGCACTCGGAGTAACGATTGCACTCCTCGGCAACCGCGAAATCCGTGCCCATGGCGCTGCGGCTGCTCAGAAGCTCGGTGGAGTTCTTCTGACCCATTGCCAGGCCTGCCTGGTGACCCATGTCCGAGAGCAGCTTCATGAACGCCACGTTGTTGGACTGCGATAAGCGGGCACCCGAGCGCGAGTAGGAGTCGAGGTTATCGACCTCGACCGCGTCGAAACCATCCGTTGCACAGCCTTTGATCCAACCGCCCACGATGTCTGCAAGGCCTTGACGTTTTTGCGGCGTGCTGGTGTCGAGTAGCATCTCGTCCCAATCGGGATCGACCACGGGGTTTCCCTGACTGTCGCGCAAGATCAGATCAGGGTGCTGGCTCAGCCACCAGGCGTCGTCGGCTTGCTGAGCTTGAAAGCCGTTGACGTAGCAAATGTTGTAGAGCCCAGGCGCCGGAGCATCGCCGCGATCGCGACTGACTACCTTGACTCCGGAGGGTGGGGTATAGGCACCGCCAATCTGATAGTCGTAGCTGCCGTTCGCGGGAGGCAGCTGGACGTCTCCGCCATTGCCGCCGCCTGTCGAGGCTCCGCCGCTGCCGCTGCTGCCACCGCTCGCTGCACCCGCTCGCCCACCCATGCCCGTCGCGCCCGCGCGGCCGCCCATGCCCGTCGCGCCCGCGCGCCCGCCCGCGCTCGTTGTGCCTGCTGTTCCCGCGGCTCGGCCCGCAGTCGCGGCGCCCGCTGTTCCGACGGTGCCACCCATGCTCGTACTGTGTGCGCCACCACTCATCGATGCTCCGCCGAACGTCACCTCTCCGGCGCCGGCGGCTGTTGCCCCGCCGTTGCCCGGCATTCCGGCGCCAGCGCCCCCCGCGCCGGGGGATGCGCCCCCACTGCCGCCATGAGGCGCCCCTACGATCTTGGGGTCCACGCTATTGTCGCCGCCGCACGCCATCACCAGCGCCAGCGCGCCAAAAGCCACTTCGAGTCGATGCCGCATCCCACCTGCGTGGCCCTGTCCGGCGAAAAGTTGGTCACCGGCTTCGATCAGGGCCGCAAGTGAGTCGGAGTACGCGGCACTCGTCGGGCCACCGCTCCTCGCAAATGTTGCGAGAGTGCGCGACGAAGCAGCGCTCGGAATCGGCTACGGTGGCGACGCAGGTCGCCGCAAAAGGATACGGCTCGCGGTCACAAGCCCATCGTGGAAGGATGCGAATCGTGCGCTTTTCCTCGGCATTCGTGATCGGACAGGGATAGCTCTGATTGGGCCCGCCCCAGACGTCCTGGGTCCAGCGGCAGAGCGTGCGGCGCTCATCACTGGTGAGCGCGACGAGGCGCTTGGTCGGTTCGAGGCCCGAGCTGCGCGAAATCTTCGTCCAATCGGGCGGACGGTACCTGGAATGGCAGGCGCAACAGAGGCCGAGCAGCCACGCGCCGAACAGACCGTGCTTTGCAACGCGCAGCGCTCCTGAGCAACCCATGTCTCTTCGAACACCCGAGCACGGCTTAGCTTGGATGCTCGGCGCTCGTCTCACGGCGCTTCGATGACGCCGAATGCAGCCCCCTGCGGATCGTCGCAAGCGGCGATTCGCGCGCCCGTTGGCAGGGTGATGGGCCCGATTACGATGCCATCGCGAGCCACGACCCTTTCGAGAGTGCGATCGAGCGACGGCACGCTGAAGAAATAGAGCCAGTGGGTGTGCACGCCGGGCCGTCCCGCCACGTCGGAGATCACGCCGGCGTTCGGCTCACCTTCGGAAAATGCGAACTGCTGATGGCGTCCGAGCGGTTCCAGGTCGAGTTCCTGCGTGAGCGACCAGCCGAACAGCGTCGAGTAATCGGCCGCAGCGCGCGGGGGATTGGAGGTGTTGAGCTGGTGCAGGGTGACGCCGGCCGTCGAAGGACCCGCGCCGTCCGTCACTGCGACGATCGCGCCGCCCGGATCGCGCAGTACAGCGAAGTCGCCGACGCCAGGCGGAGGCCCGAGCCGTGCGGCGCCGCGTTGCACGAAGCGCTCGGCAACGGCCTCCACGCCGCCGATGTCGCGCACCCCGACGTGTCCGAGCCAGTGCGGTCGAGCGCCGCGCGCGATGGCCTCTTCGTGGAGCGGAACGATGCCGTCGCCGCGTCGTCCGAGGACTGCGTCATAGAAGTCCGCGGCGGCCTCGACAGCCGTGGTTCGGAGCACGAAGCGGGAGAAGCTTACTGGGGCCATGGGAGAGAGCCTACCATCTCACAGAGTTCCGACGTCTTCCAAGATCTGCCAGCGCAAGGCATCCCGCAGCACGCGCTGAGGGGTCATTCGCATTAGCGTCTCCCGCAGCCGAACCCCGAGGCTCGAATCCCAGCGGCACAGGCGCCCAAAGCTCCAGCTGCGCTCGACGATCGCTCGGGTACGCGGCAAGCGCTCGCGTTGGTAGCGCGCCAGCGCGGCCACGAGGGTCGCTTCGTCGCGCAACGCTCGCGCCAGCGACAGCGCGTCGTCGATGGCCATGTTCGCGCCCTGGCCGAGGTTCGGTGTCGTCGGATGCGCCGCGTCTCCGATCAACGCCACACGACCCGCTGCGTACTGGTTCACCGGCGCGCGATCGAACAGGTCGTGCTGCAGGATCGCGCCGGCAGACGTCGCTGCGATGGCCTCGGGGAGCCCGAACGGAAAGTCGCCATAGCGTTCGAGCAAGTGAGCTTGCCGTTCCCCCTGCGACACCAGCTGATTGGGCGGGCTGTTGTGCGCGGCCCACCAATACACGCTGTGCTCATCGATCGCGCAGACCGAGCCGCGGCGTCCAGGCCCCTGAATTTCACGCAGCACGTACGGCCCTGCAAGCGCGACCGGCGCGATGCCGCGAAAGCAAGTTTGGCCCGAGTAACGCAAAGAATCGCGCGGAACCACGCTCGTGCGAATCACGGAATGCAGACCATCCGCGCCGATCAACAAGTCGCCCACTTCGCGACGACCGTCTGCGAGCTCGAGGGTGACACTCGTCTCGTCCTGCGTCACGCTGGCGACGCGCGCGCTCGTGTGCACCAGGTGCTCGGGAACGCACGCCGAAAGCGCCGAGAGCAACTTCGGTCGCGGCACCACGAAGCACGCCGCCGCCGCGAATTCGGGCCCCAGCTCGTCCAGGTCGACCCGTGAGATCGTATCCCCGCGCTGGTTCGCGCCGGCCATGAGTCGAATCGGCACCCCGCTCCCGCGAATGGCGTCCCCGGCGCCGAGCTGATCCAAGCTCGCGAGCGCGTTCGACCACAGCCCGACCCCGGCGCCGACTTCGCCCAGGCTCGGCGATTGCTCGAAGATCTCGGCGGGTAGGCCCACCTTGCGCAGCGCCGCCGCCATCGCCAGCCCGCCAATGCCGCCACCCGTGATCAGGATTCGGTTCAAGGTCGTCATCTGCCCTCGCACTCCGCCAGGAGGGCATTTTCGCAGGACCTGCGCGCCAACTCAACCCGCTCGCTCTCGCGGCGGGAACGCCGCGCCATTCACTGCTTCGGCGAGAGGCCCGCGCAAGCTTGCTGGCAGCTGCTGCCGTTCAGGCAGACCACGCGGGCGAAGGCCATGCCCCCGCCGTTGCGAGTCGCCGTAAACGTCGACTGCACCACGGCCGGATCGGTCGAATCCGCGCCGCGCTCGATTTCCGCTTTGCACGCTCCGATCCCCTTGCCTTGATTGCACTGCTCGGCGCTGATGTTGCCGCAGTAGCAATCGCCCTCCACGCCGACCGCCGCACAGCCGGTGCGGACGACGCACTCCAGCACCTCGCGACAGGTGTCCGCCTTGCGACGCTTCTGAGAGTCCACCTGGTCGCCGAAGCGATCGCAGGGGCGGAAATTTTCACAGAGCTTCGCGCTCGCCTCGCACGCCGCGCAAGCCGGCAGGCGCGTCGCGAGCGTCTCCTTCGGCGCCGCCGCACTGGCCGAGGCCTGCGCCGTCGTGGACTTGGAGCCGTCCGGCGCGCGCGAGCAGCCAAGGATCAGGACAAGTAGAGCGCACCCGAGCGGTAGAGCGTTCATGGCCCGCGACTACCTCGCACGGCTTTGCATCGAACTCGTCACGAAATAGAAACAAAAGTGGCGCAGACCGCGAGAATGCAGGTCCGCTCACGCTGACTTCAAGCGCCAAAGCTGGATGTAGAGCGGCAGATGGTTCGAAATGCTGCCCTTGTAGTCGCGGTAGTTGTCGCCCGGAACGCCGCCAAACCAAGCGTTCGTCGAAATGCTGGTCTCGTCGTTGTACCAGACGCGATCGATCGGCGCTTTGTTGGTCGGACCGGTCTCGGTGATGGTCGAAGACTGGTCGGGGGTCAGCTCGACCATGTGACCCTCCGAGCGATCGCGACCCGCAACGTTGATGTCGCCGATGAACAGATCCGCGTGGGCTTCGTAGGCCCGCCTCAAGATCGAGCGCAGTTTATCCTGCACGCTGGTCGTGGTGGGTCCGGGAGCGTGCCACGCCGCGACGTTATAGGTCGCGCCAGCCTTCAGCTTCACTTCGAACAAGACCGGATCGCGCGTTTCCCCACCTGTGTTGACCCGCCCCAAGGCCCTGACGCTTTCGACCTTGTCGCCCTGCGCGGCATAGATGACGACCTCGCCCGTGCCGCACGGAGCCGCGCCAGCAAACCAATTCGCCTTATTGTGAACGGCCTTTTCGAACGCAGCGGCGGTGTCGCGATCCTTGGCCTCTAAAAAGAACGCCACTTCGACGCGCGCCAGCTGCGTGAGGATGTGGCCGATGTTCACGTCGAGCTGCTTATCGGCTCGGAGATGCTCCAGGTTCCAGCACACCACCGTGATAGGTGACGTCCCAGCAGCGCTCGCCCGCCGCGGGCGCTGCGGCGCCGCTGCCTGGAGCGAACGGCCTGCGGGCACGCCCGGCCCTGCAATCGTCCCCTGCGGGACCCGCGCCGCATGGTTCGGCTTGCGTTGAGTGACAGTTGCCGCATGCGGACGCGCCTGCGAGCTCAGCTTGGCTTGCGTGATCGTCGCCGCGTGCGGACGCGCCTGCGCCCAGTCCGCTGGCACGCTCCGATCCGAAAGCGTGGCGCGATGGGGCGGGCGCCCGGGGAAGGAGAATGCCCCTGGCTCGCCTGCAGAACCTCGGTTTTTCACGTGCGAAGAGTACGCGCCTGATTCGCGCCTGCCCAACTATCGGCGTTCTTTGGGGATTGGGCGCCTCACCGAAAAGAGCGCGCAAGTAAGCCGTCGCGCACGCTAGCGCAGACTCCGAGCCCTCTGCTCGTAGCCGCCACCGCGCCCGCGCCCCGCCATCCGCGCGACAGAGCGCATGTTCGGCTGCGCCCAGGCATCCGGCGGCACCAACCGCCGCGCGGCCCTTCGCAAGTGGGCCCGCGGCGAGGCGCCCCCAACCCACGTTGCTTCAGGCGAGGTCGAAGCGGTCGAGGTTCATGACCTTCGTCCAGGCCGCGACGAAATCTCGCACGAATTGGGCCTGCGAATCGCTGCTGCCGTACACCTCGGCCACGGCCCGCAGCTGCGCGTTCGAACCAAAGACGAGATCAACGCGTGAGGCGGTCCACTTGAGCGCAGAGGTCTTACGGTCGCGCCCCTCGAACGCCTCCTTCGCGTCGCTGATCGCCTTCCATTCCGTACCGACGTCGAGGAGGTTCGTGAAGAAGTCGTTCGTGAGCGTGCCCACCCGCTGCGTGAACACGCCGTGCTTCGAGCCGCCCGTGTTCGCGCCGAGCACGCGCAGGCCGCCGACGAGCACTGTCATCTCGGGCACGCTGAGCGAAAGGAGCTGCGCGCGATCGACGAGGAGCACCTCGGAGGCCACGGGCGGCGTGCCCTTCACGTAGTTGCGGAATCCGTCGGCGAGCGGCTCGAGCACGGCGAAGGACTCGACGTCGGTTTGCGCTGGCGATGCGTCGGTGCGACCTGGCGTGAAGGGCACCGCCAGCGCGTGACCGGAAGCCTTCGCCGCTTGCTCCACCGCCGCGGCGCCGCCGAGGACGATGAGATCCGCGAGCGATATCTTCTTGCCACCCTGCGCCGATGCGTTGAATTCGCGCTGGATCGACTCGAACTTCGCGAGCACCTGCGCGAGCTCTGCCGGCTGGTTCACCTCCCAGTCCTTTTGCGGTGCGAGCTGCAGGCGCGCGCCGTTCGCCCCGCCGCGCTTGTCCGAGCCACGAAACGTCGACGCCGACGCCCACGCTGCCGAGACGAGCTGCGAAACCGTGAGGCCCGACGCGAGAACTTTCGCCTTGAGTGCGGCAACGTCCGCGTCGTCGACCAGCGCGTGCTCGACCTTCGGAACCGGATCCTGCCAGATGAGCTCTTCGGCTGGCACCTCGGGCCCGAGGTAGCGCGCGCGCGGCCCCATGTCGCGATGAGTGAGCTTGAACCAGGCTCGCGCAAAGGCGTCGGCAAACTGCTCGGGGTGCTCCAGGAAGCGCCGTGAGATCTTTTCGTACGCCGGATCGAAGCGCAGCGAAAGGTCTGTCGTGAGCATGTTCGGCGCAATGCGCTTCGACGGGTCGTGCGCGTGCGGGACAGTGCCCGCGCCCGCGTTGTCCTTCGGCTTCCACTGCTGGGCGCCCGCAGGGCTCTTCGTGAGCTCCCACTCGTAGCCGAACAGATGTTTGAAGAAGTCGTTGCTCCACCTCGTCGGCGTCGTCGTCCACGTAACCTCGAGACCGCTCGTGATCGCGTCGACTCCGACGCCGGTGTTGAAGCCGTTGCTCCAGCCGAGGCCCTGCGCTTCGAGCTGCCCCGCCTCCGGATCGACACCGACGTGCGTCGCCGGCGCAGCGCCGTGCGTCTTGCCGAACGTGTGCCCGCCCGCGATGAGGGCGACGGTCTCCTCGTCGTTCATCGCCATGCGCGCAAATGTCTCGCGGATGTCCTTCGCAGCGGCGACGGGATCGGAGTTGCCGTTCGGGCCTTCGGGGTTGACGTAGATGAGGCCCATCTGCACGGCCGCGAGCGGATTCTCGAGGTCGCGCTCACCCGAGTAACGCTTCTCGGCGCCGAGCCACTTGGTCTCCGCGCCCCAGTACACGTCGTGATCGGGCTCCCACACGTCGGGGCGCCCTCCACCAAAGCCGAACGTCTTGAAGCCCATGGTCTCGAGCGCGACGTTGCCCGTGAGGATCATGAGGTCGGCCCAGGAAATCCTGCGGCCGTACTTCTGCTTGATCGGCCAGAGCAGGCGGCGTGCCTTGTCGAGACTGACGTTGTCGGGCCAACTGTTGAGCGGCGCGAATCGTTGCTGCCCGCGCCCGCCACCCCCGCGGCCGTCGCCGGTGCGATACGTGCCCGCGCTGTGCCAGGCCATGCGGATGAACAACGGGCCATAGTGGCCGAAATCCGCAGGCCACCAGGGTTGCGAGTCGGTCATCAGCGCAGCGAGATCCTTCTTGAGCGCGGCGTAGTCGAGGCTCGCAAACTCTTTCCGGTAGTGAAAGCCCGCGCCCATCGGGTCGGACTTCGATGAGTGCTGAGCCAAGAGATCGAGCCGCAGCTGATTCGGCCACCAGTCGCGGTTCGACGCGCCACCCGCGCTCGAGTGATGAATCGGACACTTCGCTTCGGTTGACATGGGTTCGACACCTTCCGTGACGCGGCACACCGTGAGCGTTCGAGGCACCAGCCTATGGCGCCTTGCACTTCATGCCAACAGTCAAAGTCTTGGCGCGACGAGGCGTGGAAGCCGGATCCGCCGGCGCTGCTTACCTGCCGGGCGGTTGCGGCTGGTCACAATTAGCGCCAATGAATCCGTCCAGACACACGTGCATGCAGCTGCCGCTCACGCAATACGGGATTTGATGCGAAGAGAGGGGGCATGGCTCGCAGCCATCGGACGAGCAGCCGTGGGCGGGACTATCTATGCGGACGCAGCCGTCGCAGTTCTTTTCGCCCGTCGGGCAACCTTGCTCGAGGCTATCCGTTTCCAAGGCAATCGAACAATTCGTGAATGGTAGGCTGACCAACAGGCACGCAACCGCCTTGAAGATCAACGAACCGCGCATCAGAAAACTCCCGCGAGCTCGAGTGCCGCGCCACCTCGGACCCCGCGCAGAGCCACCCGCGACGTTGGCACGGGCTCGCTCACGGTAGGCCGCGCTACGAACGTTGCAATCGCGAACCCGGTCAGCGTGAGCCCCGCAACACCCAGGATGTCCGCCGCGACTGCCTGCCTTCGGATCTGCGCGACCGTATCGGAATCGCATACGGGTGCGCAGTCCTTCTCGGCGTCGGCACGCTGCGCCAGCGCCGACCACAGGAATGCACCGGATGCTGCAAAGGCGGCCAGCGCGCCACCGGCAAGCCAGTAAGTAGCACTCGGGATCGGGCGAGCGCTGCGGATCTCGGGAGGCGCAGACGCTGCAGGTTCATGCTTGAAGCGCACGAACACCGCGATGTTCTTGCTCTCTGCGGGTGCGACGACGCTCTGCTCGATGGGCTCGTGCTCGAGCAGGCGCACCCGCACCACGTGACGCCCCGGGTTCACTTCGATGCGCCCGAAGGGCTCGGCCGTCGCAAGCGCGTCGCCGTCCACTTCCGCCGTGGCACGCGCGCTCTCGTCATCGCCTTCTGCGTGCTGGACGCTGATCGACAGGCTGGGCATGTCGCGCGTCAGCTCATCCTGCCAAGCGCGGCACTCCGCGCCAATCGCGGCAGGGCAGCGGGGGTCGACGCAACCCTTCATCACCTCGCGAGCTTCCAGCCAATGGCCGTCGTTCCACAGCAGGCGTCCGCTGTCGTGAACGCGAACGCATTCTCGCACCGCTTCCGGATCCATCGCGGATTGAGCGTTCGCAGCGAACGTCGCAAAAGTGACGGAAAGGGCCA
>Ga0315912_10003438_pt1 | contig 15737 bp, 10 predicted proteins | sample VfabasoilMG_FD_204469 | JGI IMG/M metagenome (GOLD analysis project Ga0315912, IMG submission 204469) | Garden soil microbial communities collected in Santa Monica, California, United States - V. faba soil | ecosystem: Environmental > Terrestrial > Soil > Garden | place: USA: California... | reverse complement strand
AGCCCGAGCGACGGAGGCGTACTTCCCCGTACGTTGGAGGAGCGAGGGCCGAGTCCGGCCTGCGCAGACTGCAGATTCCGGTCGCAGCAGAAAGATCATGAATAGGCCGGGCTAGGAGAGTGTCTCTGTAATCCGATTCGAGCATGCCGACGCGCCGGCGGGCCAGATGCAAGGCGCGACGAGCGCCCAATACTCCTAGTACTTGAGCGAGGAGCAACGAAGCAGATGGCCAGCCGCCGCGAGGCAGGCGACGCGAGCGGTTACGGAGACACGCTCCTGGCGTCTGGGGTCCAGCGCGTCGGCCTCCTCGCAGCGCCGGTGCAAGTGCCCGGAGAGTGGAGGCTCACCTGAATAGATTCATCGGCGAGCTGCTGACGGCGAAGTCGGGCGACTGGCGGGTCGATCTGATGTGGCGGGCCTTTGGCTGGTCCCTCTACCAGTCCATGCTCCAGTATCTCGGCGATCGGCCCATCCAGACCGTCGTCACCGAGTTCCCGTGGGCGCTGAGGCTGCTCGGCCTCTCGGGGCTGGCGCTCGTCGCGCTGGGCGCGCGCGTTCCCGTGCTCGTGCTGACGGCCGCGGCCAGCATCTGCTTCATGGTCTCGTCGATCGGCGGCCAGGAATGGTGGACGAGGTTCCCGGCGGAGGAGTCGCCGCTGCAGGTCGGGCTCTCGCTGGGCTGTCTCGCCGCCGTGGTGGTCGCCATGCTTTCGCAGCGTGGCACGCTCGGAAGCATCCGCGTGCGCAAGGAGTCCGCGCGCTTCCAGCTTCTCGTCGCGCGATCCATCATCGTGATCGCGCTCGGGTTCGCGGGGCTCGCGAAGCTCAACACCGACTTCTTCGATCCGCGCTACTCCTGCACGTCGCTCACGACGCGGCTGGACGACTGGTGGGTCATCGCGCAGTACCTGCCCACGAAGCTCGGGCCCACCGCGGTCGTCGCCCTCGAGCTGGCCGTCCCGCTGATGCTCTGCCTCATGCCGCGCGTCGGGATCCTGCTGGCCGTTTTCCTCGGATTCGGCATCGGCCACATCGGGCCGACGGCCTTCAACGCCACGGCGATCGCTCTGTCGCTGTCGTTCCTGCGGGCGGGCGATCGCGGCGTGATCCTGCGATGGCTGCGGCGCGGCTGGCCGTTCCTGCTCGTCGCCGCGATGATCCTCATGCCCCTGTCGAGCAACACCTACCGCGGCGACGACAAGCCCTGGCACGTGTTCGCCGCCTTCGAGGCGTACTGCTTCTTCGTTGCATTCGTCGCGCTCGCGGCGCTGTCGCGCAGCATCCGCGGCGTGCTCCGCATTCGCAGCACCGGCGCCGCATGGGCGGCGGTGCGCGCGCAGGCGAGACCGCCGCTGCCGCATTCGCGCGCGGCGCGAGCTCTCGTCGCCGCCGGCGTGGCGGTGCTGCTGCTGAACGGCATGTGCCCCTACCTCGGCTTGAAGTTCAGGTTCAGCCACGCGATGCTCAGCAACCTGCGCGTGGACGAGAACCGCTGGAACCACTACGTCATGCCGCGCTGGCTCTACTTGAGGCGTCACGATCCCTTCGTGCACGTGACGCGCGTCGAGGTGGGAGGTCGCCCCGCGGACAGCAACTCCACCAGGCTGCGCCCGGCGCTGTTCCGGCCCGACGAGTTCAAGAAGCGGTGCGCGTGGCAGCGTGCGCAACTCGATGACTTCCTGATCGAGTACTCCTACCTCGGCGAGAAGTACCGTTCCGAGCACGCTCTCTCCGACAACGCCTTCTGGCAACGCCTCGACGACTTGCGCAATCCGCGGCTGATTCAGGCGGAGCTCGCGATCGACGCGCCGCAGCCCTGCCGGCACTGAGGGCGCGGCTCGTCCCAGACCTCGATGGGCTCGAGGAAGTCGCCGGTGATCCTAGCACTCGTTGCCTTCGGTGAGCGCGTGGACGGCGAACTGCGGGACCCAGTGATCGTGGGCGAGGTAGTTGCCGGCATGCCGGTCGAGGACGGCGAGGCCCGCGCGGAGGTGGGCGTCATGCGCCGCGGAGAAGCGTGGCCGATCGGCGCGCGGAGCCAATCGAGCCAAGGACGCGAATGCCCACGCACGACTCCATGGCAGGCCGAGATGATGCGCTGGGCCGAGCTGCGGGGGCGGCGCGAGGTCGGCGTCGGCGATCGGATGGCGCTCGAGGAAGCGCGCGAGCGTCGCGGCGTCGGTCGTCGTCGCGACGAGGTGCGCCCAACTCGCGAACGGGGAGAAGAAGTCGGGACGCGTGCGATCGAGCGCGAGGCTGAGGGTCGAATCGGACGCCACGAAGTCCTCGGCGATGATCTTGCGCGTCCGACGCAGCAACGCGACGTCGCCCCTCATCGAGAGGTACGCGTGGAGCTGCGTGAGCGCCCACGCGAGGCTCGCGTACTCGCGCGTGGCGGGTCCGTCGCGTCGAAGCTCGCAGTGCGCCATCAGCGAGCGCGCAACGCGATCCGCCATCGGAGCCAGACGCGCCGCATCGTCGCCGCCGGTCGCGCGGCTCCAGGCCGCATGCTCGATCGCGAGCCGCAGGAACCACGCGCGGCCGTAGGGCATCTCGAACGCGACGTCACGCTCGAGATCGGCCTGCTCGGACGCAAGGCCCTCGCGACCGAGTGACGCCACGACCCACGCCGCCTCGCGCGCGTGGCGTCCCGTCGCCCGCGCGATGCGCATCAGCGCCCAGTGCCCGTGCACGGCGGAGTGCCAGTCGTAGCATCCGTGGAAGACGGGATGCCCGGTGTCGCGACGAGCCATCGCGTCGGCGATGATTCTCGCGAGAGCGTCGAGCGTCGAGGCGCAGTCGGGGCTCAGACGTGCCTCCCTCCCGGTGGGGACGGCGCGTTCAACTCACGACCACGGCGGGAGGGCCATCACCCAACACGGCGAGCACGACGCCTTCTCGCACGGCGATTCAACGGGACCTCCGGCAGGTAGTCTACCTCGCGACGCGCGTGGGCTCACTCGATCGGCGGCAGCGGCTCGTCGATGCGCCACCATCGCTTGCTGTCGGGCAGCGCGCCGCGGCGGAAGACTTCCGCATGCGCGCCCTCGCGGCCGTCGCCGACGAGGCGGCCGGTCTCTTCGTCTACCCAGCGCACCACGAGATCGTCGGGTCGTGGCACCTCGCGCGGAGGGCGCGCGAGGGCGGCGACCTGCATGAAGCGCTGCCAGAGCGGCGCCGCCGCCTCGCCGCCCGAAAGGCCGAGCGGCTCGGCACCATCGAGGCCGATCCAGACGACGCACGCGACGCTGCCCGCATGCCCCGCGAACCAGGCGTCGCGTTGTCGCGACGTCGTTCCCGTCTTGCCGCGTACCGACGCGCGCGCGACCTGCGCCGCGCGGCCCGTGCCGCGAACGACGGCATCGCGAAGGCAGTCGTCCACGAGGTACGCGGCGGCGTCGCTCGCGACGCGATGTGCCCGTCGCGTGATGTTCTCGAGGCCGCGTCCACCCGGCCGCTCGAGGCGCCAGGCGGGACGCGGATCGACGATGACGCCCGGCGTCGCGAACACCGTGATGGCACGGCAGAGCGCGAGCGGCGTCGTCTCGAGCGCGCCGAGCGCCATCGACGGCGGCGCGTCTTCGGGGACACCGAAGCCGACCTGCCTCAGCCGTCGCGCCGTCGCATCGAAGCCGCACCAGCGTGCAACGCGCACCGTCGGGACGTTCAGCGAGTCCACGAGCGTCGTGCGGAGATCGACGATGCCGCGGAAGCGATCGTCGGCGTTCTCCGGTCGCCACTCGCCGTCGGTGACGGTCAGCGCGAGCGGCGCGTCGAGCACGCGCGTCGCGGGCGTGAGCGGCGCCTGCTCGCCGCAGTCGTCGAAGGCCTCGAGCAGCACGAAGGGCTTGATCGCCGAGCCCGGCTGGCGTCGCGCGAGGCGGACGCGATCGAAGCGATCCTCGTGCTGCGCGGGATCGCCACCGACATGGGCCAGCACGCCACCCGTCTCGACGTCGATCGCGACGAGAGCCGCCTGGAGCTTCTCGTGGAGCAGCCGTGGATGTGCCCGACGCAGGTCGTCGAGCCCGTCGCGCACGACGTCCTCCGCGACGTGCTGCAGCACGGCATCGAGGCTCGTCTCGGCGATAACACCGCGTCCCTGCTCGAGGCGTCGCGGCGCGAGCTCCTCCGCGACGTCGCCGACCCAGCGCACGAACGCCTGCGCAGGCGGCGGCCGCGGCGGCGTCTCGTGCGCGCGGACGGCGCTGCGCTTCGCGGCGGCGACATCGGAAGCGCTCGCCCACCCGAGCTCCTCCATGCGCGAGAGCACCCAGTCGCGCCGTTCCTTCGCTGCGTCAGGATGATCGATCGGCGACAGGCGGTTCGGTCCCTGGATGATCGCGGCGAGCGTCGCCGACTCGACGAGCGTGAGCTGCGTCGCGGACTTGCCGAAGTACGCCCTCGACGCGGTTCCGATGCCGTGGATCGCGAGGCCGTCCACGTGCCCGTAGTAGACGGTGTTGAGGTACGCCTCGAGGATGTCGTGCTTGTCGTGCTCGGCCTCGAGCGCCAGAGCTCGGACCGCCTCGGAGACCTTGCGGCCGAGCGTGCGCTTCGGCGTGAGGTCGCGATTCTTCACGAGCTGCTGCGTGATCGTGCTGCCGCCCTGCGCGACGCCGCCCTTCGAGAGGTTGGCGAGTAGCGCGCGGGCGATCGAGCGCGCGTCCACGCCCGAATGCTCGAGGAAGCGATGATCCTCGGCTGCGAGCAGCGCGCGCCACGCGTGGGTGGGCAGCCTGTCGAGATCGATGCGCCGGCGCACGGCACGCGTCCCATCGAGGGACTCCGAGAGCAGCTCGGGCTCGAGCCATGCCGCGTCGCGCGCGGAGAGACCGTGGAGCCGCCCCTCGGGCGTGAGCCCCGCGACGACGAGCCCGTCGCCGTTGCGCAGCGAGAGACCGATCAGCTCGGCGTCGATGTCCTCGCCGGCGAGGCGATGCGCGTGCCGGTAGATCCACGCGCGCTCGTTCCCCCAGAACCACTCGCCGGAGCGCTCGGGCTTGCGCGACACGCGCTCGTAGCCGAGCCGCTCGAGCCGCTCGGGCAGGTGCATCTCGGCGATGGTCAGCCCCTCGACGATCGGGTAGGCCTCCGACCAGATGCGCACCTCGGATCGGCCGAGCTCGTCCTCGAGCGGATTCGCGCGCGACGTCATGGTCAACGCCGCGAGGGCGAGCGCGAGGATCGCGCAGAGGGCGGTGGGTCGCGGCATGGAGTGGGATGAGCGTACCTCGGCTACGATGGCAGCGGAGGCGCATGGGCCCGAGCGATCTCATCGTGCTGTTCTCGTGGGGATGGTTCCTGATCTACGTGGCGATGGCTCTCGTCACGCTCGACCTCGTCGCGGGCACGCTGCTCATGCACCTGGGGCGGCACGCCGCCGCCGCGCAGCGCACGGATCGCGCGGCCTTCCGGTTCCACTTCGCGCTGATGTTGCCGGCGACGCGCCTCGTCGATCGCGTGATGGGCGGCGCCGTGCGCGCGCGGCTCGCGATGCTGCTGGCCGACGACGGGCGGCTCGAGCTCGCGGGGCCGTGGGCACGTCGCGCGATCCCCCTCGCCCGATCGTCGATCGCGAAGGCGCATCTCGTCGCCATCGCTGCGGCAGCGCAACGGCGCCGGGATCCCGTCGCGGCGGCAGAGCGCCTCGCGCGGTTCCACGACCAGGCCGACGACGCGGCGCGCGGCGTGTTGAGCTTCCGTCGGGCCGAACTGGCGATGGAGCATGGCGACTGGGACGAGATGTCGCGCGCGTTGGAGGCCGCCGCCGAACTGCCTGCCGCGCCGTGGCGCGCACCGATGGAGGTCCTCGGCGCGCTCGCGCGGGGGGACATCGAAGGAGCCGTGCGCGTGATGGAGGGTGCGGATCCCGAGGCGCTGCACGTGGCGACGCGCGCATGGGTGCTGTTCCAGGCGGGCAGGGGCGCCGAGCTCGACGCACTGCTCGACGCGGAAGCCGCCGCCGTCGAGGACGACGCGGTGCTGCTCGCCGTGGCTGCGATGCGCGCGGCGCAGCGAGGAATGCCCGAGCTACGGCGCGAGCGCACGGCGCGTGCACTCGAGGTGCTCTCCGTCGCGCGCCCCGCCGGGCCGCGCTCGGACTTCCACGCGGCGCGCATGGGTCTCGCTCGCGCGGCGCTCGCTGCCGGCGAGCCGTCGGAAGCGCTGAGCCTGATCGATCCCGCGGAGCCCTTCTCGCGCACGCCGCGCGCCCGTCATCGGGTCGCATGCCTCCGCGCCCGCGCTCTCGAGGCTCTCGGTCGTCTCCAGTGGGCGGTCCCCGCCTACGAGGAGGCCGCCCGTCAGGGCGACTTCGAGTGGACGGCCGACGCCATTCGCCGGCTCGCGACGTTGCGAGGCGGGGATGCGCGCGAGAGATAGCTGCGCGGCACGGGCGGATTACTTGTCCGACATCCATTCGGGCGCGGGCGCCGTCGATGACGAGCCGCCACGGCGGGTCCAGTGCGCGGTCCGACGATCGACGTTAGAATCAACGCGCCAACACCTCGGCTCGCGGATGAGTCGCCGCCGAAGCGAAGACGTGAGGATGACGTGGCGCAGAGACGACGCGGGAGCGCCCAGGTGAAGCCGATGGCGCCGCAGGCGCCTCCGCTCGCAGAGGAAGCCTCTCTCGAGGCGCGTGGCGAAGCGAGGTACCTCCTCTTGAGGGATGAGCTGGAGCGTACGAGCCCAGGACGGATGGTGGCGATCGAGGCCGACGGGGGAGATTGGTTCGTCGCCGACACGACGATGGACGCCTATCGACTTGCCTCGAGCGCGCACCCGGATCGGCTGTTCTACTTCCGACGCATCGGCATCGAGCGGAAGCCCACGCGTTGGTGAGAGATCACCGACGCGATCCGGATCGCGAGTCAGGAGCATCCCTTCGCGGACGAGTGCGAGCGAGCACTCCATGGCTCGAAGTCCCACCCGTCGTTGGCACCGCGACCGAGTTCGTGCTGGACTCGGGGTTCGATGACGACCTCGCCGCCGACACGCGCCAGCTTCGGTCACGAGGGTGGCAGCTCCACCCCATCGGGGTTCGACCGCTGAAGCTCGCGGATGGCTCGACCATCTCGTACCGCCTGTTCGGCACGTCCATCTCGTGGTTCGGCGCCGTACGCGAGGTCACTGTCACCGACAAGACCTCCGGCGATCCCTTGCTCGGCTACGGCCTGCTCCGTGGCACGCGCGTGCGGTTCGGTGCGGAAATCGTCGAGATCGAAGTCGACCCAAGGTGATGGCAGGGCTGCTCTACCGTGGGCGAGGCGCGCCCCCCACCCGGCCCGCCTAGCCCACGTTCGCCATGTGCGCGGCGAGATCGGCGCAGCGGTTGCTGTAGCCCCACTCGTTGTCGTACCAGGCGACGACCTTCAGCATGTCGCCGTCCATGACGGACGTGAGCTGCGAGTCCACGATCGACGAGGCGGGCTCGCCGATGATGTCGCTGCTGACCAGCTCGTCGGCCGTCACCTCGAGGATGCCCCGCAGCGGTCCCTCGGCGGCGCGGCGCAGCGCTGCGTTGACCTCCTCTGCGGTCGTCTTCGTCTCGAGATCCACCGTGAGATCGGTGATCGATCCGTCGGGCACGGGCACGCGCAGCGAGATGCCGTCGAGGCGCCCCTTCAGCTCGGGCAACACCTCGGCGACGGCCGTCGCGGCGCCCGTCGTCGTCGGCACGATGTTGTTCGGCGCGGCGCGCGCGCGGCGGAAGGCGTCGTGCGGAAGATCGAGCAGCCGCTGATCATTCGTGTAGGCGTGCACCGTGGTCATGACGCCGCGGCGGATGCCGAGCTCGCGGTGCACGATCATCGCGAGGGGCGCGAGGCAGTTCGTCGTGCACGAGGCGTTGCTCACGACGAGATGCTCCCGGCCGATCTGCTCGTGGTTCACGCCGACGACGACCGTCGCGTCCACGGCGCCCTTCGCGGGCGCGGAGAGGATCACCTTCTTCGCGCCGCCCTCGAGGTGAAGACCGGCCTTGTCCCTCGTGCGGAACGCTCCCGTGGACTCGAGGACGATCTCGACGCCCATGTCGCCCCACTTCACCGCCGACGGATCCTTCTCGGCAGAGACGGTGATGCGGCGGCCGTCCACGAAGAACTCGCCGGCGTCGGCACCCTCGAGCCGTCCCTCGAAGCGTCCGAAGACGGAGTCGTACTTCAGCAGGTACTCCATCGTCGGATCGTCAGTGAGGTCGTTCACGTGGACGACCTCGAGCTCCTCGCCGCGGGCATGCGCGATTCGGAAGAACAGCCGCCCGATGCGACCGAAGCCGTTGATGCCGACCCGCACCTTCCTACGGGCACGAATGACTGGACCGACGCGTCCTCGCATGGGCAGCTCCTCGTGGGGTCGATCCTAGCGCCGAACGGTTCTCGCCTCATGAATCTCATGCGCCGTCATGAATTCTGCGAAGTGCATGAGCCGAAAGGCATCGGGGGCGGGCCCCCATCCCGCGCGCATGGGAATCATGGTGCACGTGGCCATTAGAGGGCTCTCCGGGGGCTCCGAAGCTGGCCCGCGGCTTGCTCTGAGTCCCGCCTTGGGTGAGAACCAGGCGCCAGGACTCCTGAGGTTCGAGGCGACCTGCCGGTACGTGACCGCCGGTGTGCCAACGCCGCGCCCTCGCATTTCTGCGATGCGGGGGCGCGGCCGCGGCCGTTCACGACGGCCACCGCCACGAGAACGCCTGATGCAACGTCAGGCGATGTCGCAGATGGCTCGGTGGCAATGCCGCCCCTCGTCACGGGTTGTCGAGCGCACGGTTGTCGTTCTCGCAGGCGTCCGACACGCACGCGAGGTAGTACCAGACGTGCAGGCCGACGTTGCCGACATCGTCATCGGCGTCGGCATCGCGGAAGGTGGGCGTTCCTAGTCGCGGCGGCTCGACCATGAGCAGCGTCTCGACTGAGGTCGGATCTCCCGAGCGGAGCACGTGGAAGTGATCGCCGCCGGCGAGGTCCAGCGGCCGCTCGGGGGCCCAGTCCAGATCGACGAAGGCGTTGCCGTAGCGACGGCCTGCGGGTAGCGCTGAGCCTCCGAGGCGCAGCGTGCCCTCAATGCGCGGAAGGAGTTCGGGCCGGGGCGTCGTCGAGTCGGTGACGCCCTGGCAAAGCCCGCCATTCGCCTCGACGCGCGTCGAGGCTCCCGCGACCACGGCGCCGCGAAGGAGGCAAAGCGTTGCGGGCGTCGCATCCTCGGCCTCGATCACGTAGTGGTAGGTCGTCCCGACGCTCGTGCTGGCATCCGTGTAGGCGAGCGCCGTGAGCCCCTCGGCAATCGGCGCGCTCGCCGCTGCGTCCGCGCAGGAGATCGTGCTCCGGTACAGGTTGTACCAGCCATTGCCCGTCGGGCCGAAGAAGGTCGCCGCTCCCCAGGTCACGCGAATGCCGCCGTTGCATGCAGGATCGTCCTCGGCCCGCACCGAGCGGGGATCGAGCGCCGGCGGGCGCTCGACCTCCACGCGGAGCGGCACCGAGTCGGCGCAGGCGGGCATCGCCGCGCAGCGGACCTCGACGAGGTAGTCGGTCGACTGCGTCGGTGTCTGGTCGGGGAAGACGGGCGCGGACGACCACGGCGCGCGAATGCCGCCAGCGTCGCTGAGCTGGTACTCCTGCGGGCTGGGGCAGCCGGAAGCACCGGATGGTCTCGCGTCGATCGTCACCCGCCCGCCGGAACAAGTCGCCGGCGGCGTCGCGCTCGCCACGGCCTCGACGATGCAGGGATCCGCCGAGCAGGACGGCAGCGGCAGCGACTCGACGCCTGCGATGGGATCGCAGGCCACGCCTGCCGTTTCGTCGCACTCGAGCACGACGTCGTCCGGATCGATGACGAGCGTGACGGCGGTCGTGGGTCCGGGGAACGTCGCGGAGAACGTCCGAGTCACCGTCTGGTGATGGGGCGCCTCAGGCAGGATGTCCGTCGCTATCTCGACCCCGTCGTCGAACAGGCGAACGGGGACGTCGCGCGCGAGACCGCACCCGTCGTTCAGCGCGGTGTAGGTGATCGTGACGTCCGGACAGTTGGCGACGACGTTCGCCGAGAGCAGCCTGAGGCTCGGACGTCCGGCGAACTCGGAGAAGGCGCTGCACAAGGAATCATGGATGTTGAACCCGCCGCTGTTCGCTCCGGTGCAGTTGGCGAAGAGCTGCCAGTCGAAGCCGGAGTGGTTCTCGAACTCGAGGCGGAACACGCCGCACAGGCCCGCGGGATCCTGGAACGAGATGTCCGTCGTCTGGTTGTTCCATCGCAGGTCGCCGCCGGTGCAATCCTGCCAGGAGATGTCGATGCCCTGCATCGACCAGCCCCCGCTCGAGACGGCCGACAGCGGCACGTACTCGCCCCTGAAGACGTCTAAGATGCGTAGGTTCGAAGTCTCGACGTCGTAGAAGGGAACGTGCATCGCCGTGCCGCACTGCACGATCGCGTACATCGCGAAGCTGCAGCCGTCGGGATAGTTGTGGCTGCTTGGATTCTGGTGGCAGAAGGCCCCGTCGTCGAAGTGCCATGAGCTGCCCACCGTCTGCGTGACGGACATGCCGCCGGCGGCGTTCTCGCACGCAAGCCAGTGGTTGAACGTCGGCTCGAAGATCAGCGACGCGTCGAATGGACCGGCCGCGCCTGCCTCGCCGTCGACGACGAGGTAATGGGTTCCCGCCGCGAGCTGCGCCCCGCATCCCGCGGTGGCGCAGGCGCCCTCGTTGCACGCATCGAGGACGAAGAACGCGAGACCCGGCGTGCCCTCCGTCTGCAAGGCGATCACGCTGCCGGCCTGCGGGAGAACCAGTTCGTACAGGATCTCTGGGCCATCGAGCGTGACGCCCGGAGCGCATGCGTAGGCGTTCACGATGCTGCTCCCGCTCGTCGTGTCGCCCGAGATCGGCTGGAGCCCTCCGCCGCCGAAGTCCACGACGCCGGCAGGCGACGAGCAGTCGGACTCGATGCCGCAGTCCACTTCGAGGGTGAACGAGCCCGTGGCGCCCGTCACGCCATCGACGACGATCAGGTACCGGCCCTGCACGTTGAACGCGGTCGCGAGCTCATCGCCCCAGGCGACGCAGTCGCTCGCGGTGATGGCATCGTTGCCGAGGGCGAGCACCAGCACGTCGAGGTTCGCTGCGAGGCCCGTCAGGCGAGCCCGGAGGTTCGTCGTCGCGGGGACATCGATCTCGAAGAGTGCCTCGCGCCCGGTGAGGCTGGGTTGCGCGGAGCACGGATAGGCGGGGAAGAGCGCGCGACCTCCCACCGTCGTTCCCGACACGGTGCCGCCACAGGTGATGGGTGAAGCGAGCGGGCTGCACGTCAGCGCCAGCGTGTAGGTCCCCTCGTCGGCCCTCGTCGAAGCGTCCACGGCGACGTAGTAGGTGCCGGGTCCGAGGTTGATCGTCACGCTGGAGGCCGGGCCGGAGAGGCAGTCGCGCTCGTTGCACGACGCGAGCAGGTACATGCGGAGGTTGCGTGCCGTGATCTGCGTTGCCTGGAGGCTCACCGTCGTCGCTTCCGTCAGCGTGAACGAGACGACGCGCTCGCGTGCGTCGTTCCCGGAACGGCACCCATAGCTGCCGACGAAGCTCGGCCCGGGCGGCCCCGGCAGGCTCAGGTCGGTCGTCGAGCCGCAATCAATCGACGGGAAACTCGCGCACCGGGCCAGCAGCATCGGCGGAGGCTCGAACTCGATCACCCATTGCGAGGGCATGGTGGGCGGGATCCCGGGCGCCGAGACGCCCCTGGCGGTGATCCGGCAGCCATCGGTGCCGGCGGGGTTCTCGATGCCTATCGTCGCCCGCGCAAGGGGTGCGCCGCCGATGTTGTACTGCATCCGGATCAGTCCGCTGCGGTAGAGATAGCAACGGTAGAGCAGGATGGCGTTGCTCGACTCCTGCATCTCGACGACGTCGATCAGGAAAGCCTCCCCCGACGCTGCGAGGCCGTATCGGATGCGCAGGCCGAAGGGGGCGTCATTCGCGCGGAGTTGATCCCAGAAGGGCGCTATCCAGCCGTTGGGCTGCGCGCTGTCGGGGATCGTAGCGGCGGGATCCGGGTAGGCGCCCGCGTAGGGTCCGGACAGTCCGAGCCAGCCATTGTCCGAGATGGTGAGGGTCGATCGCGGCACGCCGTAGAAGGGAAAGTCGAACGGGAGCGCGATGGGAGGGCTGAGCACGTCGTCGGCCGGCGAAATGGCCGTGTAGCCGGCATCGAATCCCGCCGGCTCGATGACGGCGCCGTCGGCGTAGTCGCGCCAGTGGTAGCCGGCGGCACCCGCGACGACATCCGTGCCGCGTGCGGCCCATGCGACGGGGGAGACGGCCAGCGTCGCGAGCGATGCGAGGAGCAGCGCGTGCGTCGCATGGCTCCTGAGGCCGCATGGCTCATGCATAGGATGTCGCCTCGCCGCGCCGCGGGCCTGCGCAGGGATGCATCGATGAAGCTCGACGTCGCGCCGAGAGCGTCTTCCGGCCCTGCCCGGATTCTCACACGGATCACGGCTGCGCGGATCGCGTCCTCGCGCTTCGTCGGCCGCCGTGGACGGCATGGAGCGCGAAAGCAATCATCTGGACAGATCGTCGGCGCCCCACTCGCGGCGGCGAGTGCGGTCAATGCGCTCGGGCCTGCTCCGCCGCCGAGAGCCTCGCCTGGGCCGAGGCGAGCTGCTCGGGGTTGACCGGATGCTTCTCGTGCCAGGCAACGACGTCGCGCCAGGCCGCGCAGGCTCGTGGTCCAGGGCCCCGCGCCTCCTCGACTTCCGCGAGATTGACGAGCCCCTGCGCGATGGCGGCCGTCGCCTCGCCCGACGAGGCGCGCGTCTCCGCGAGAGACTGCTTGAAGAGCGCCTCCGCTTCGTCGAGGCGGCCCTGCCGGAACCGAATGGACCCGAGGCACGTGCGGGCCTCGGCCGTCTCGCTGTTCGCTTCCCGATGGACGACGGCGTAGATGCGCAGCGCTTCGAGGATCTCCTGCTCCGCAGTTTCCAGCTGACCGACATCCTGATGGATGACGCTCCAGTGGAAGAGGAGGTTCGCGATGGACACGTGCGTGTCACCGTGCTTCGCACGGAATGCCGCGAGGGCCTGATCGCGCAGGGCCTCGCCCTCCGCGAGGCGCCCGTGTCTTCCGTAGATCTCGGAAGCGTCGCTGATGAGGTCGAGGGTGACGCGATCATCCTGCGGGAGGGTCGAGCGGGCGATGGCGAGCGCCTCTTCCAGCATCTCGCGCGCTGCGTCGCTCCTTCCGGTGCGCTCGAGCATGCGGGCGAGGTTATCCATCGTGGCAGGCAGGGCCTGAGGCGGCATCTCGACGTTGCCGCGCGCGGCGTCCACGGCCTCCTGGTAGCAGACGATCGCCTCATCGAGATGGCCGCGCACCTTGAGCTGGAAGCCGACGGCGGTAGCGACGCGGACGAACTCCCGGTCGCGCACGCCCAGCTCGCGGAAGATGCGGTACGACTCCTCCGCCAGCGGTCGCGCCTCCTCGTGTCGACCGAGCGCCATGAACGATCGGGCGAGCGCGGCTTCGAGGCGGGCCTTCACGATCGGATCCGCGTCGAGCTTGGGGAGCGACTCGTGCGCTCCCTTCTCGAGGGCGTCCAGCACCCTGAAGCTCTCGGCGCCGTCGGTCTGGCCTTCGGGCAGGCGGAAGAGCTCCACCATGACGTCCGTCACGCGTTGGGCCGATTGTGCCTCCACGCGAGCCCTCTCCGCCTCCTCGCGCGCACGCGCCTCCTGCCGAAGCGCTTCGTTGCGCTGCACCCAGACGGCGACGATGGCCGCCCCGAGGAGCACGATGAACGCGGCGAGGACGCCCAGCGCGAGCCGATAGCGGCGCGCGGTCTTTCGGAGGACGTACCAGCGGCTGTCGCGCCTGGCCTCGATGGGTTCGCCCGCGAGATGCCGGCGCAAGTCCGTCGCGAAGGCGTCGACCGTCGCGTAGCGACGATCCTTCTCCTTGGCGAGCGCCTTGAGGACGATGGTGTCCAGCTCGTCGTCGATCTTCGGCACGATGCGGGACGGGGGCACGGGCTCCGTCGCGCGAACGTGCTGCAGTGCCTCGGCCACGTCGTGCGTGACGGGGTGTGCGGGACGTCCCGTCAGCAGCCAGTAGAGGATGAGGCCGAGCGCATGGACGTCCGTTCGCGCGTCCACCTGCGCGTGATCTCCGAGGAGCTGCTCGGGAGCAGCGAAGGCGAGCGTCCCGACGAAGTGCCCGTCGAGCGTGAGGGAGGAGGCGTCGAAGCCCATGCCGAGCGGCAGCGTCTTGGCCAGGCCGAAGTCGACGACGTGGGGCTGGCCGGCGCGATCGACACGGATGTTGCTCGGCTTCAGGTCCCTGTGAATGACGCCCCGCGCATGCGCGTGCGTGACAGCGTCGCAACAGGCGAGGAAGAGGTCGAGCCGCTCGCGCCATGATGGCCGTGCGCGTTCCACCCAGGCATCGAGATCCTCGCCTTCGACGAAGCGCATGACGAAGAACGGATGGCCGTCGGAGACACCCCTGTCGATCAACGCTACGATGTTCGGGTGATCGAGGAGCGCGCCGATGTCGGCCTCGCGCTCGAAGCGGCGCCGCTCGATCTCGGACGCGTGGGGCCCGCCGGGGAGCACCTTGACGGCGACGTCCCGCCCCGTCGAGAGCTGGACAGCCCGGTAGACGGAGCCCTGGCCGCCGCGATGCAGGAGCCTCGACACGCGACATCCCGGGATCGATGGTGCCTCGAATGGATCCGCCGGCGTCTCGACGCGTTCCGTCCAGCCACCGGGCGCCGGTGACGTGACGCGTGCGCTCCTGTCACTCGTCATGGTCGTCGCCGGCTTCGATGCCCAGCCGCTGCATGAGCGCGCGCAGGCGGACCCGACCGATCCCGAGGCGGCGCGCCGCCTCCGTCCTGTTCCCTGCGCACGCTCCCAACGTCTCGGAGACGATTCGACGCCTGAGGAGGTCCAGGCGCGCCTCGAGAGTCGCGTGGCGGGCGGGCGCCATTCCGGAGATTTCCGGCGGCAGGTCCTCGTGACCGATGGGCTGGCCGTCACCCGGGATCTCGTGCACCAGGCGTCTCATCGTCGTCTCGAGCTCTCGGATGTTGCCGGGCCACGAGTGCTCCATGAGGCATTGCATCGCCTTGACCGTCATGCCGCTGATCGTCCGACGTGCCTTGCGAGCCTCGTCGCGAAGAAACGCATTGGCGAGCAGCGGAATGTCCTCGACGCGTTCCGCCAGCGCGGGGAGACGGAACTCGTGGCCGCGAAGCCGCTGGTAGAGATCCTCGCGGAAACGTCCTTGCCGGATGTCCGCCCGCAGGTCGCGGTTCGTCGCCGCGATGAAGCGCACCGAGACCGGCACCGGAGCGAGGCCGCCTACCGGGAGCACCGTGCGACTGTCGAGCACGCGCAGGAGCTTCGCCTGAAGGCCTTCGCGCAGGTCGCCTATCTCGTCGAGGAAGAACGTGCCGCCCTCGCACTCGCGCAGGAGGCCACGCTGTCGACGCACGCCGGTCGCCACGCCCTCCTCGGTCCCGAACAGCAGCGCCTCGAAGAGGGATTCCGGCATCGCGCTCGAGTTCACTGCGCGGAAGGGCTTCGCGGAACGGGCGGACTGGGCGTGAATCGAGTTGGCGTAGATCTCCTTGCCGACGCCCGTCGGTCCGATGAGGAGCACGTTCAGGTCGGACGCGGCGGCGCCCGCGAGACGGCGATGCAGCTCGCGCACGGCGCGTGACTCGCCCTCGACGATCGAGCGAT
>Ga0315912_10003437_pt1 | contig 15746 bp, 15 predicted proteins | sample VfabasoilMG_FD_204469 | JGI IMG/M metagenome (GOLD analysis project Ga0315912, IMG submission 204469) | Garden soil microbial communities collected in Santa Monica, California, United States - V. faba soil | ecosystem: Environmental > Terrestrial > Soil > Garden | place: USA: California... | reverse complement strand
GGTGGATCACGTCAACGAAGCCGCGTTCAAGACCCTCTACCCGGAAGCCAACTCCTGGTACATGGGCGCCAATATCCCCGGCAAACCCCGCGTCTTCATGCCCTATATCGGCGGCGTGAACGTCTATCGCCGCGAATGCCAGGAAATCGCCGACGCCGGCTACCGCGGATTCCAACTGACCCAGGCCACACAGGCCGCCGCGGCGGAGTGAGGGGGCGCGGCAGTAAGGAAGGCCAGAGGGGCTCTGCCCCTCTGGACACCCCGCCAAGGGCGAGCCCTTGGAACCCGTTAGTTAGCCTCTGAATGAGGAAGGGGGCTGAGGTGCTGGTGGAAACCGCTCCTCAGCCCCCTTCCTGATTCAGAGGCCAGTTATGGGGTCCAGGGGACTAGTCCCCTGGCTGGGGGTCAAGGGGGACAGCGTCCCCCTTGCCTTGCGTTGCTTCCGCCGCCCCTGACTCCGCCGCGACGGTCCGTGCGCCTAGATCAGGTGGAACCGGACGGCCAGGCCGGCGAGGGCGGAGGCGAGGCCGATGGCGGCGGCGGCGTAGGAGAGGACGGTCATGCGGGTGACGACGGAGACCGAGGCGAGGACGATGGCGATTTGCAGGGCGCCGACGATCATTTCGTAGAGGTGGTATTGGTGTTCGTAGTGGTCGCGCTGGATTTGGTTGCCGCGGGCCTTTTCGGCGAGTTGCTTCATGCCGTCGCCGCCGGGTTCGTCGCGCAGGCGGGCATTGTCGGCGCGGGCGGCGGCGATCTTCTTCTGCACGGCTTCGTCCTGCGCGGTAGGAAGGGATTCCAGCATGGAGGCTTCGACGGAGCGCATGACGGCGCGGGCGTTTTTGGCCTGGTAGAAGGACCAGTCGTTGGCCAGGGCGATGTGGTGGGTGAGGTAGAGGGTTTGCGCGCTTTTCGCGCCCATGTCGCAGATGGCCAGCAGGGCGGCGAGGATGGCGATGAGGATGGCGATGCCACGCGCGCCGCCGGGCGCGGGGTGTTCGTCGCCATGCGCTGCGTGGTGGTGGGCGTGTTCCAGCCCTTCGCGGGCATGTTCGATGGCTTCGCTCATGGTGCCTTGTCCGGTTCCCTGCGGGCGGGAAGCTGCCCGACGTGGATGTGATTCGGGAAGGGTGGGTTGCCAAGCGCTCCCGGCTAGGGAATGTGGGCTGTATGAACGAGATTGTTGCCGATGGCCTGGCCGCGCATGGGGCGGTGGTGGCGCGTGACCTTCAGCTGCTGGGTTTGCCGCCGGCGGTGTGGACAGCGGAGGTGCCCGGCCCGGAGGGCGCGGTTATGGAAGACGTGCTGGTGGTGGGCGCCGGCATGCTGGGCATCGCGGCGGCGGCGGCACTGCGCTTCAAGGGTATCGGCCGCGTAGTGGTGGTGGACCGGGAACAGCCGGGGCGGGAAGGGCCTTGGATGACGCATGCCCGGATGGAGTTCCTGCGCTCCCCCAAGCACCTGCCGGGCCCGTGCCTGGGGATTCCCAGCCTGACGTTCCGGGCGTGGTTCGAGGCACGTTATGGCGCGGCGGCGTGGGAAGGGCTGTACAAAGTCCTGAATCCCGACTGGCAGGACTATCTGGGCTGGCTGCAGCATGTGCTCGGCCTGGGCGTGCGGCACGGCGTGGATGTGGCGCGGCTTCGCCCGCGGGCTGGGCATGTGGAGGCGGTGCTGGCGGATGGCACATCCCTTTACGCGCGGCGGGTGGTGCTGGCCACGGGGCGCGGCGGTGCCGGTGGCCTGTCCGTGCCGGACATTGTCGACCCCGATCTGTTTCCGGACCGGGCGGTGCATTCCAACGGCGAATACGACATCGGCCGTGTACAGGGGCGGCGCGTGGCGGTGCTGGGGGCGGGCAATTCGGCATGGGACCATGCAGCGGCGGCGCTGGAGGCGGGGGCGCTGCGCGTGGACATGTTTGCACGCCGCAAATTGCTGCCGCAGGTGAACAAGGGGCGCGGTTCCGCGAACGTGGGCTTCTTCGAGGGTTGGGCGGCGTGGCCGGCGGAGAAGCGCTGGGAACTGCTGGTCTATATGCATGACCTGCAATCGCCGCCGCCGCATGAAAGCGTGCTGCGGGCGCTGAGGCAGCCGAATTTGCATGTGCACCTGGGCACGCCGGTGCGCGCTATCCGCCGCGTGTCCGACGGTGTTTCCGTAGAAACGGAGGCAGGCGTGCGGGAAGCCGACCTGCTGATCCTGGGCACCGGCTACGCGGTGGACCTGGCGCGGGAGGCGGCGTTGTCCGACCTGCTGCCGCATATCGCGTTATGGGCTGATCGGTATGAGCCACCTGCGGAATTATACCGGCCGGAACTGGGGCGGTTTCCCTGGCTGGGCGATGACTTCGCGCTGACAGAGCGCGTGGACGGCGCCTGCCCGGCGCTGGCGCGTGTGCATTTGTTCAATCATGGCGCCTCGGCCAGCGTGGGGCAGATCGCGTCCGATATTCCCGGCGTGAACATTGCCGCCCAGCGGCTGGCGAGCCACCTCGCTCAGCACTTCGCGCGTGAGGACTACGGCCAGTTGAAGGATCGGCTGGAGGCGTTTGCCGAGCCGGAATTGCAGGACACCCCGTTCTTCGCGCTGGGAAGAGGGTAGGAGGCAAGGCCAAGGGGGCGGCGCCTCCTTGGCCTTGCTTGCAAGCGCCCCCTTACCGCAGCGGCGAGCACGCGGCGGGGAGGCAGAGCCAGTTTTCCTGCTTCACCAGCGTGCCGGGCGGGGAGCCGGGGGGCCAGATGCCTTTGGCGATGGCTTCGGCGCGGGTGGCGGCGCGGTGGTTGGCGTCCTTGTAGGCCCAGATATGGACCCATTTGTTGAGGCCGCCGACATCGGAATACCAGGCGCCGACGAGCGGGGAGAGCTTCACGCGCTCGCCGATCTTCTCGGACCAGCGTTCGATGACGCTGGGCATGGTGCCGGCGGCGTATTCATACATGCGGATCTCGTAGAGCCCGCCGAGTTCCTTCGGTTCCAGCTTGGGGGAGAAGGGGGCGGGGATGAATATCTCGCTTTGCATGTGGGTGATCAGGTCGGAGGTGGCGGGCGGCCAGACGCCGGTGGATACGGCTTCGGCGCGGATGCGGGCGCGTTCCTCGAAGCTGGCATAGGGCCAGACATGGATGACGGTGTTGAGCTGGCCGACTTCCGTCTTCCACAGCGCGGCGAGCGGAGAGAGCTTCACGCGGCCAGGGAGTTTTTCGCAGAAGCGCTCCTCGAACGTGGCCATGGTTCCGGGGCGCAACTGGTAGGTGCGCATTTCAACGATCATGCTGGGGTTCCTCGGTTGATTGTCAGAATCGGTATCAGACGATACCTTCGTCGTGCAGGCGCTGCAATTGCTGCGCTTCTACGCCCAGCAGGTCCTGCAGCAGTCGGTCCGTATGCTCACCCAGCAGCGGCGGGCGGGTGACGGTGACGGGACTTTCGGAAAGTTTGATGGGGCTGCCGACGGTCTGGTAGGTGCCGCGCGTCGGGTAGTCGATGTCCACGATCATCTCTCGCGCGCGCAGATGCGGATCGGCGAGGACCTCGCCCGTATCGAGCGTGGCGCCGCAGGGCACGCCGGCGTCGCCCAGGATTTTCATCACCTCGTGCTTGGTGCGTTGCATGGTCCAGGCGCTCATAACCTGATTGAAGGCCTCGCGGTTTTCCCAGCGTGCGTCGGCGGTGGCGAAGCGCGGGTCGTCGCCCAATTCGGGCTGTCCCATTGCGGTGATCAGCGGCTTCCACATCTGCGGCTGGGCGAAGATGTAGACGTAGTCGTTCGGCCCGCCGGGCTTGCACGGGTAGGTGGTGCCAGGAACGGTGCGGCCGAGCTGGTTGCCGGTGCGGGGCATCGGTTTGCCGGTGCGCTGGTGGTCACGCAGGCTAACGCGGATCAGGTTCAGCACCGCGTCCTGCATGGAGACTTCCACGTGCTGGCCCTTGCCCGTGGCGTGACGCTGCTGCAGGGCTGCGAGGATGCCGATGGCCATGTGCATGCCGGTACCGGAATCGCCGATGGCGGGGAAGATATAGGTGGGCGGGTTTTCCGGGAAGCCGGTTACGCTCATCGCGCCCCCCATGGCCTGGGCGATCGGCTCGAAGCTCTTGAAGCCGGAATAGGGGCCGTAGGTGCCGAAGCCCTTGATGGTGGCGTAGATCAGGCCGGGGTTGATTTCCTTCAGCTTGTCGTAGCCGAGGCCGAGGCGATCGAGCGCGCCGGGCCCGAAATTCTCCAGCAGCACGTCGGATTGCGCGATCAGCTTGCGGAAGAGGTCCTTGCCCTCCTCGGACTTCAGGTTGAGGGTCAGGCTCTGCTTGTTGGCGTTCAGCACCAGGAAGAACAGGCTGTCGCTGTCCGCCTTGTCGCGCATGTTGGTGCGGGCGATGTCGCCCCCCTTGGGTTCCTCCAGCTTGATCACGTCCGCGCCGAAGAAGGCCAACATCTGCGCGCAGGCGGGACCCGCCTGGTTGTGCGTCATGTCGATGACGCGAATTCCCTTCAAGGCCTGGCTCATCGGGTTCCCTTCCCCTGCTGCGTTCCGGGCGGGAGCCTAGAGCAGGAAACTGCGGGGCAGAAGAGCGGGGCCGAAGGCCGCTCAGGGAACCTCCGCGGCGACCGGATCGGCTTGCAGTGGCGTGACGCTCAAGCGAACCGGGAAGGCGCCGGTCGGGCTGCCGTGGCCGGCGGCGGTGCATATGGGCGTGGTATGGCCGGCTTCCAGCAATTCGTAGCCGCGTGACGTGGCCCGGATAACCGGCGCGTACACCGGCTCATTCCACACCCAATGGGTCAGCCAGGGCCCGATATCGTGCAGGGAAATGTCGATCTCCGCGCCACCGGGATGCAGCAGCCCGGCGAGGACGGCGACCGTCGCCGCAAGCCCGCCGGCGATGCCGAGGACCGGGATGCCGGCGGCGTAGCGCGTGCCGTCTCCGCGTGTGCGGTCCATGATGCCGGAACTGGCCTGAATCGTCAGGTCGAAGGCTGGACGCTCTGGATAGGCGGACAGCGTGCCGTAGCCGGAGATGGCGCAGTTGAGGATGCCGGGGCTGGCCTGGGCAATGGCGTAGTTGTCCAGGCCATGGCGGGCCAGGGTGCCGGGGCGCAAGTTGTCCAGCAACACATCGGTGTTGACCAGCAGGCGGCGCAGGCCGCGTTGGCCATCCGGTCGCTGGAGGTTGAACGCGCGGCGATGTTTCTCCGCGCCGAATGGGTTACGCATGTGGCCCTGGCCTTCCGGCCCTTGGGGCCAGCCGCGGGTGGCGTCGCCACTTGGTGGCTCAATCCTTGTCACAATCGCGCCCAGGGCGGCGAGGTAGCTGCCCGCCAATGACGCGGGAATGTATTGGCCGACCTCCACCACGTGCACCCCCTGTAGCGGCTTTTCACCGGCGGGCATGGGGGGTGGGGCGCTGGTGATGGGCGGGCCGGGCATGCGCCGGGGAAGGAAATGGATCGGACAGTTCGCCACCGGCAGAGTTCCTGTGGTGCCCGGGTCCGTCGCCTGTGCGATGGTGCCGCGAACGGCGAGGTTGTGATCCGCCAGCACATCCGCATGGGTGGCGATGGCCGCCGTGGGCACCCCGGCCTGGATAAGGCGTTCCAGGATCATGGCGGCCGGACGGTTGTGGGCCCAATCCGCCACCATGTTGTCGACCACGGCAGCATGTGCCCGGCGCGCCTCGGCGGTGACGAAGCGCGGATCCATGGCCAGTCCGGGCGCTTCCATGGCGGTGGCGAGGTGACGGAACTGTGCGTCCGTGTTCGTGCAGATAACCAGGTCCCGGTCCGCCGCGCGGTAGCTGTTCCACGGGATGCCAGGCCGATGCCGGCCGCCGATGCGTGGGTCCCCCTGCATGCCCACGGCATCGTAGGGCGGCGGCCAGCCCTCGGCCGCGACCGCGCAGTCATGCAGTGCCACGCCGACATCTTGCCCCCGCCCGCCGCGCATGCGCATGCGGTAGGCGGTCAGCACGCCCACGGCGCCATGCAGCGCGGCGAGGCCTTCCAGCATGGGATAGGCGGCGATGACCGGCGGCCGGTTTGGCCCACCGGTGGCGGCGGCGATGCCGGAAAGCGCCTGCACCATGGCATCACTGTCCGCCATCCCGGCGCGGGGGCTGCCCGGCGCATGCGCGGTGATATCGCACAGGATCTGCCCATGCGACCGCGACCAGCCGGGCAGGGCGGCGATGTCCGTCGCCGCCAGGATTACATCCGCCCGGCGCAGTTCCCCGGGGACATCCGACGCCGCCACCCGCGCCTTCCGGAACATTACCGCGGCGGGATTCCGCCACTTGTGCCGCCGGGGAAGCGATGCGGGGTACGGAACCAGTACGGTGGCACCGAAATGCGCCAGCAGCCCGCCCAGCAAGCCAACGCCAATACGCTCTCCCAGTTCAAGCACACGCGTGCCGCGCAGCGGCATGTTTCAAGGCCCCGGCTTGCTACCCGGCACAACGGTGTTGTTGCGCGAGCCGAGGGTCAATCAGGCGGATGCGTTATACTCGCGGCATATTGTGGAATTAACGCATGCGGGCGCTACCGGTCGGAGAAGAGCACGCCGCCCTTGGCCTTGTTGTGCGGCGGGTTTTCGATGAACTCCACCATCACGCGGTCGGCGGTGACGTTGAAGTGCGTCACCACCGCGTCCGTAATGTCCTTCACCAGGGCGCGTTTCTGTTCGATGCTGCGGCCGGCGACGGCGTGGACGTAGATTTCGGGCATGCTCGGGCCCTCCCCCTGTTACGCGAGGGGGAATGATAGACAATGCAGGCGGGGATGGCAGGGGGAGAGTGCGATGGGTGCCTGGGGCACGGGGCTGTATGCCAACGACGTCGCGCGGGATTTGCGCCCGATGCTGGCCGCCCTGGCGCGCCTGCCCATCGATGGCGCGCGCCTGACCGAAATGGCGTGCGCGCGATTCGCCGACGCAGCGGCCAACCCGGATGACGAGGACCACACCGTGTTCTGGCTGGTGCTGGCGGACCAGTGCGCGCAGAAGCACATCGACGCGCCAGAAGCCCGGGGCCGCGCGCTGGCGGCGATCGATACCGGAGCTGACCTGGCGATGCTGCGCGCCCTGGAGATGAGCGCGGCCGACCTGCGCAAGCGCGCCACCATGCTGGATGCGTTGCGCCCGAAACTGGCCGCGCCGGTGGACCCGGCCAGGCGCCGGGGCGTGCTGCGCCAGCCGCAGCCCTTCCTGATGCAGTCGGGTGATTGCCTGGCCTTTCCCATGGGCAACGGCAAGGGCATCAACGCCTACTTCCCGTCGCGGGACGCGGACAAGCTGTTCCGCCAGGACGGCTGGGGTGCCGGCGTGGTGTGCGAACTGGGCCGCGCCTTTGATTATCTGGCCTGGTACCGCTTCTGCGTGCTGGACGAGACGTTCGCTGAGAGGCCCACGCTGGCACAAGTGCGCGCCGGCCGCTTTGGGCCGGGGCTCTCGGCCTGCACGTGCTCCGCCACGCATTACAAGCGGATGGAACTGGAACCCATCGGTACGCTGGCGGTGACGGAGGGCGCGATACATCGCGCGGTGCCGGAACTGGCGCAGGCGCGCGCGCCCGAGGACGCCGCGATCCTGGACGTTTCCATGTGTAATAACTTGCGCACGGGCGAAGGCGAGTTCCGCGGCCCGCCCGTGGCGGCGGTGCTGGCGGCGTGATGCTTGTTGCCGGCGCGGTTCCGGCCCGGATAGCGTTGCTGAACGAACGCATGACGCACTGATAGAGGAAACGGGAATGAGCGCATCCGAACCCGGCCGCGCGCCGGTGGGCCGCAAGCCGGTGGGGCTGGCGGTGATCTTTGGCGTGCTGGGGCTGGGGTTGGGGGTGGCGTGCTGGTACCAAGTCGCGGATGCGCGGGTATTGGCGGCAAGCGGCGTGCGGGCGGAGGCGCAAGTGGTGTCCGTGGACCGGTTCACCCGTCGCGGCGTGGAAAGCTTTGTTCCGACCTTCACCTTCCGTACCGCGGACGGGCGGGTGGTGCGGGAACGGTCTTCCGAGACGCTTTCCAGCGACACGGAATTTGCCGATGGGCGGCGGGTTGCCGTTGTGTACGACCCCGCGGACACATCGCGGGTGCGGCTGGCTTCTTCCGTGGATGGTGGGATTGGTGTGCTGGCCTGGGTGCTGGGGGGCTTGGCCGCGCTGAGTTTCGCGGTGGCCGGTTACGCGATGATGGCGACACCGAAGGCGCCGGCATGAGGCGCCGGACGTGGGGCGCGGGGCGCGGATAGCGGCATGAACGGGTTCCTGTGGCTCCTGGCTTTCTGCGCCGGCCTTGCGGCGTTGGGATGGATTGTCAGCCGGATTACCGGCGCCCGGGCGTATTACCTGGAGAACTGGGAATTCCTGCCCGGCGAAAAGGAGCTGTGGCGGGATGACCATACCGACGTAGTGGTGGTGCCGCGCGCGGGTGGGGCGGTGTCCATGCGGCCGATCCGCATGCGGCGCTGGGCGGTGGTGGGGACGGACCAGCGCGTTATCGTGGCCAACCGGTCGCTCACCGGGAAGCGGATGGTGATGTATGTGCTGTGGCTGGGTGCATCGCCGGACCCGTTGAGCCGCAAGCTGGGCGGCGGGTTGCTGACGCGGGGGTATACCACGATGGCGGTTGCGCCAGGGGTGCGGGAGACGGGCAGCCCCTATGTGGCGTTCCGGCCGGTGGGGGCGGAGGCTTCGTCGCTCTTTGTGCTGGAAATTCGGGTGTATACCGACATGGCAGAAGTAGCGGGCGACGACGTGACGAAGGAGGCAACGCATGGCTGAACCGATGACACCCAACGAGGGCGAGACGGCACTGCGCGCGGTGGAGCGCGACTGGAATGCGGCGGCGGTGCGCTGGGACTGCGCCGGGCTGGCGGCGCTGTATACCGAGGACGCGGTGTTCTACGGCGGAAGGGTGGGGCATTCGGTGGGGTGGGAGGCAATCCGCGCCTATTTCGAGTCCTATGCCGCGCTGTTCACATCCGTCCGGCTGGCGTTGGTGGAACAGGAATTGCGCGCGCTGGGGCCGGATTGCTGGCTGGCGCAGGGGTATGCGGCGTTTGGGTTTGAATTTGCTGGTGGGGGTTCGTCGCAGGCGAAGCTGCGGTCCACGCTGGTGCTGGTGAAGCGGGCGGAGGGGTGGCGGATATTGCAGCACCATTTCTCGGCGACGCCGGAGGTGCCGTCGATTTGAGGGGGTAGGCAGGAAAGACTTGGATGGCCGCATGCGCGGCCATGACGTGATGGGGGGCTTGAGGAAGAAGTGTAGGGCGCATGCAATGCGCCGTCTTCTTTCCGGCATGGCGATAGGCGCTGATTATGCGTGTGATCCTGGCGGGATGGTGGATTTCATCCGCCCTACGATTCGGTTAGCCTGGCTTTCACATCCTTCTTCGGCACCTTGCCGTAGCCGGACTTGGGAATCTCCGCCCAGAATACGAACCGCGTTGGCCATTTGTAGCGGGCCAGTTTGCCATCCAGGTGAGACAGCAGGACATCGTCGGCGATGGGCTGGTTATTCTCGGTGACGAGGACGGCGACGCCGGTTTCACCCCAGCGCTCGTGCGGCATGCCCACCACGCAGGCTTCCAGTACACCGGGAACGGTAAGGAGGAGTTCCTCCGCTTCCTTGGGATACACGTTGGAGCCGCCGGAGATGTACATGTCGGACGCACGGCCGGTGATGTAGAGGAAGCCGCGATCGTCCACGTGGCCGAGGTCCCCGGTGTGGAACCAGCCGTGGGCGAAGGCTTTCTCGTTCGCTTCCGGGTTCTCGAAATAGCCGGCGAAGACTGCGTTGCCGCGGACGCAGATTTCGCCGGTTTCGTTGGCGGGCAGCGCGGTGTTGTCGGCATCGCGGATGGAGATTTCCATGCCGGTGCGGGGGTAGCCGCAACTGCCGATGGGCATGTCGTTCCGGTCCTCCAGGCTGTGCCATTCGGGGGGGAGGACGGTGATGTTTCCGGTGACCTCCCCCAGGCCGAAATACTGCACCAGCACGGGGCCGAGCTTACGCAGGGCGTATTGCTGGTCCGCCCGGTACATCGGCGCGCCGGCGTAGATGACCTGGCGGAGGGAGGAATGGTCCATCCGATCCACCGCCGGGTGGCGGGCGAGCATGGTGAGGATGGTGGGGACGGTGAACATGTTGGAGACGCGGTGGCGTTCCACCAAGGACCATGCCTCGTCGCCGTCGAACTTTTCCGTGGATAGCATGACTGACGGAGCGCCACGGGCGACCTGGGCGAGGGCGTGGATGCCGGCGCCATGCGAGAGGGGGGCGACGACGAGGGAGGCGTCGTGGTGGGTCAGGCCCGGCATCAAATCCGCGATATGGTTGTTGATGACGAAGCCCATCTGGCCATGGGTGAGGACGGCGGCCTTGGGCCGGCCGGTGGTGCCGGAGGTGTAGAAGAACCAGCCGGGGTGGTCGCGGTCCACGTCCACCGGCGTGGGGGTTTGGCCGGTGCCTTCGGCGATGAGGGTTTCCCAGGTCAGCGCGCCGTCACCGATACTGACATGCAGCGTGGCGTGGGGGTTGGCTTCACGCGCGGCTTCCGCATGGGCGGGGAAGGCGTCGTCGAAGATGTGGGCGCGGGCGCGGGAGGATTGGGCGAGGTAGGCGACTTCCGTGGGGGTAAGGCGGAAGTTGGTGGGAACCCAGACGGCGCCGAGCATCCAGGTGACCCAGACGGTTTCGAACATCGAAGGCGAGTTGCGGGCGTGGACGAGGACGCGGTCCCCCACACCGATGCCGTGGGCGCGCAGCGCGGCGGCGGCGGATTGCACGCGGGCGGCGAACTCCGCCCAGGTCCAGACGCGGTCGCGCCAGATCAGGCCCGGATGTTTGGGCAGGCGGCGCGCGGTTTGCAGCAGCAGGGTGGCGAGGTTGGTCGTGGGAATGGGCGCGGCCATGCGCGGGATGCTGGACATGCGTGTCCTCTGTGAGGCGCGGCTGGGCCCCGGCTTGCGCCGGGGCGACGGAAGAGAGTGTTAGCGCAGGCGTTCCAGGATGGAGACGTAGTTGGCGACCGCGGCGCCGCCCATGTTGAAGACGGCGCCGATATCCGCCTTCGGCAACTGCATGCTGCCGGCTTCCCCGGCGAGTTGCATAGCGGTGATGACGTGCATGGAAACGCCGGTAGCGCCGATCGGGTGGCCCTTTGATTTCAGGCCGCCGGAGGGGTTGATGGGCAGGCGGCCGTCCTTGCGGGTCCAGCCTTCCATGGCGGCGCGGGCGCCCTGGCCTTTCGGGGTGAGGCCCATCGCTTCGTATTCCAACAGTTCGGCGATGGTGAAGCAGTCGTGGCTTTCGGCGAAGGAGAGGTCGCCCAGCTTGAGGTCGGCGGCAGAGAGGGCACGGGCCCAGGCCTCGGCGGCGCCTTCGAACTGGGTGATGTCGCGCTTGGAGATGGGCAGGTAATCGTTCACCTGCACGGCGGCGCGGAATTTCACCGCCTTGCTCATGGCGCGGGCGGTTTCCTCATCAGTAAGGATCAGGGCGGCGGCGCCGTCCGACACCAGCGAGCAGTCCGTGCGCTTCAGTGGCGGGGCGACGTAGGGGTTTTTCTCACTGACATTGCGGCAGAAATCGAAGCCGAAGTCGCGGCGCATCTGGGCGTAGGGGTTGTCCACGCCGTTCTTGTGGTTCTTGGCGGCGATCATTGCCAGCGCGTCGGACTGGTCACCGTATTGCTGGAAGTAGCGGTCCGCGATGCGGCCAAAGACACCGGCGAAACCGGCGGGGATTTCGCCTTCTTCCTTGCGGTAGGAGGCGGAGAGGAGGATGTCGCCGACCTGGTCGCCCGGCGTCGCGGTCATCTTTTCCGCGCCGACCACCAGGGCGAAGCGGCCGCGGCCGGCGGCGAGGAAGTCCCGCGCGCCGTGGATGGCGGCGGTGCCGGTGGCGCAGGCGTTCTCGAACCGGGTGGCGGGCTTGAAGCGGAGTTCCGGAAGGTGTTGCAGCACGAGGGACGCCGGGAAGTCCTGCTTGGAGAAGCCGTTGTTGAACAGGCCGACGAAGCCGGCATCGATGTCCGCCGGGGCGATGCCGGCATCGGCGATGGCGGCGGCGGCGACGCGGCCGATGAGGGACTCGACGTCCGGGTCCTCCAGCTTGCCGAAGGGGGAATGGGCCCAGCCGACGATGCAGGCTTCGGTCATCTTGCTGCCTCCTGTGTTCGCGCCGGGCGTGTATGTTCTTGCGGAACAGTCGCCCGCACGGCTATGTGTGGGCAACGATAACGCACTTCCACAAAACAGGCGACAGACCGGAGCAATGACGCAGGCGCGGCGCGCGGGTTGGATGGCCCCAATGGGGGCAACGCTGCTGGGTGCGGCGTTGCTGGTCGCGGCCGTCGCCAGTGCGCAGGCGCAGCAGATCGTGACGATGCCGCGTGCCCCGGCGGCGGAATCCGCCACTCCCGCGGTGCCAGGGATGCCGCAGGTCGTCAGCCCGGCGAGTATCTCTCTCTCGGGGCCGGACCGCTGGGCGCACCTGATCCGGGACGCTTCGGAGCGTTTCGGCATCCCGGAGGCCTGGATCCGCGAAGTGATGCGCATGGAATCCGGCGGCAACCCGCAGGCATTGTCCTGGGCCGGCGCCCAGGGACTGATGCAGGTGATCCCCAGCACCTACGCGATGCTGCGCGCCAAGCACGATTTGGGGCCGAACCCGTATGAGCCGCGCGACAACATCATGGCCGGCGCGGCCTATATCCGGGAGATGTACGAACTGTTCGGCTTCCCCGGTTTCCTGGCTGCCTACAATGCCGGGCCGAAGCGGGTGGACTGGTTCATGGCCGGCACGCCGCTGCCGGCGGAGACAGTGAACTACCTGGCGGTGATCTCCCCCCGCCTGGCCGGTTCCACCGTGGCGGAAGGGCCGCTGGCCGCATTCGCGCGCGGCCCTGCGTCGCCGGGGGCTACTGGGCCAGTGGTGGTGAACATCGCGGAAGCGCTGACGCAATACGCGCCGGCGCCGGGTGGGCCGCAGGTGGTTTCCACCACGCGCCAGACGGAAGCGCCGCCACCGCGGGAAGCGAACGGGTTGGTGCCGCGCGGCATGCTGAACGGCCCGCAACTGGTTGCCCTGCCGGCGCACCCACCCGCCAGCGCCCAGGAACACCCCATCGCGGTGCCGCTACCGCCGCAGGTGGTGGCAAGCCTGCTACGGGCGAACCGGCGCTAACGCGCGCGCTTCAGCCAGAGTATTCCCAGGTTCCAGGACATGCAGATGGCCAGAGCGATGGACAGCGCCGCCGCGCTGCCCCAGGCCGGCGCCGCTACATGGATGGCCGACTGCGCGATGGTCATGCCGATCATTCCCGGCAGGGCGATGGCGATGACGACGGCGGTATTCGGGCCGCCGATGCGAGGCTGAAGGATCAACACCAGCGGCGCGAACACAGTGGGCATGAGTGCGACCAGTCCCGCCGCCGTGGGGCCGACGAAGCGGCCGGTGATCAGCGCGGTGCCGGTTACCAGCGCTACCGCCAGCGCCCGCGCCGGAATATCCCACCAGCGGCGTGGCGGCATGGGCATGTGTGTCCAGGCCAGGTTGCGTTGCACCAGCAACCACGCCACGGCGTAGGCGGCAACGGCAACGGGGGCGATGAGGGCGAAGCCCAGGCCGGTGGCGCGCAAGGCTATCGCCACCCCAGCCCATACCGCCATGCTGCCGATGAGCGCCGGGGCGGTGCTCCAGCTTTGCGCCAGCTTCACGTAGGCGAACTGAAAACAGGCGATGGCCGCCATGGCCGGCAGGCTGCCGAGGGCGACGCCAGAGAGGAAGTCCGGCCCGTGTTCCATCGCCAGGAAGATATAGGTCGGGCCGGATGCCAGCGGCAGCGAAGCGAGCAGCGCGCCGATCAGCGGCCCGGCCTTCTCGATGACGAAGGACGCGGAGACGACGACCACGATGCTGATGGCAAGTTTCGCCAGCAGCAGCCAGAGTTCCGCCTCGCTCATGGGCGGATCGCCGGACGGCGGATCAGTCCGCCGTCCAGCCGCCGTCTACCGCCAGGCTGGCGCCGGTTACATAGGCTGACGCGTCGGACGCCAGGAACACCACCGCGCCGGCAATGTCGTCCAGCTTGGCGAAGCGCCCCAGCGGCGTATGCGCGATAAGGGGTGCCGCGATCGCGTCGTTGGCGCGCACGCCCGCGGTCAGGTCCGTCTCGAAATATCCCGGCGCGATCGTGTTCACGCGCACGCCCTTCGGCGCCCAGTCCAGCGCCAGTGCCTTGGTCAGCAATTCCACCCCACCTTTGGACGCGCAATAGGGCACGGACCGCTTCAGCCCGACATTTCCTGCGACGGATGAGATGTTGATGATCGAACCCTTGCCCTGCTCCACCATCGGCGTGCCGAGATACTTGCAGCACAGGAACGGGCCGGTCAGGTTGGTGTCGATGATGTTCTGCCACTCATCCAGCGTGGTACGTTCCAGGTTCTTCCAGATCGGGTTGATGCCGGCATTGTTCACCAGCACGTCGATGCGGCCGTAGCGCGCCAGCACCGCGTCGCGCAGGGCGATCACATCCTGCTCGCTGGAGATGTCGGCGGCGTGGCCGATCGCCTCCCCCCCCTTGGCGCGGATCTCGGTGGCCGCCTCGGCCAGCGTCGCCTCGTTGCGTCCTGTCATGACGACCTTGGCGCCGAAGGCCGCCAACCCCTCCGAGATACCCCGGCCGATGCCGCGCCCGCCGCCTGTAACAATGGCGACGCGGCCGGTCAGGTCGAACAATTGCTCTCGCTGGGTCATGGCGGTGCTCACCAGTTCGCGCCGTGGCGGGCGATGCGCTGGGCCAGCGACCAGCGGTGTACCTCGGACGGACCGTCGTATATGCGGAAGGCCCGGGTTTCGCGGAAGATGCGTTCCACCAGACTTTCGCCGGTCACTCCCTGGCCGCCCATGATCTGGACGCAGCGATCCACCACGCGCCACACCGCTTCCGACGAGATCACCTTCGTCATGGAGGATTCGGTGCCCCCGCGCTCACCCTGGTCCAGCACCCAGGCGGTGTGCAGGATCATCAGGCGGGTGGATCGGATGTCCATCTCGTTGTCGGCCAGCATGAAGCCGACGCCCTCGTGCTCGATGATCTTCTTGCCGAAGGCCATGCGGGTGCGAGCGTATTCCGTGGCAATTTCATGCGCGCGGCGCGCGGTGCCCAGCCAGCGCATGCAGTGCGTCAGCCGCGCCGGCGCCAGGCGCACCTGCGCGTAGCGGAAGCCCTTGCCGAGTTCGCCCAGGATGTCCTTCGCGGGCACGCGCAGGTTGTTGAAGCGCACCACGCCATGGCCGCCGGCGAAGGCGGTGTCCAGGCTTTCCATGGAACGCACGATCTCAATGCCCGGTGCGTCCATGTCGGAGAGGAACATGGTGGCGTTGCCGTCTTCATCCTTCGCCATGATAATGGCGAAGGCGGCGCCTTCCGCGCCGGTGATGAACCACTTGTCACCGTTGATAACGAAGTGGTCGCCATCCCGCACCGCGGTGGTGGAGAGCGCTGCGGGGTCGGATCCGGCGCCGGGCGGCGGTTCCGTCATGCAGAAGCAGGAACGGGTGCGCCCGGCGGCGAGGGGACGCAGCCAGCGTTCCTTCTGCCCGTGCGTCGCCACCATTTCCATGAGGTGCATGTTGCCTTCGTCCGGCGCAAAGATGTTCAGCGCGACGGGGCCGAGCAGGGAGTAGCCGGCTTCCTCGAACATCACCGCCTTGGCGACGTGGGACAGGCCGAGGCCGCCGAATTCGGGAG